>OKWF01000140.1_pt1 | contig 9358 bp, 14 predicted proteins | sample 1607031 | NCBI WGS metagenome assembly OKWF01 (sample SAMN04414079, study PRJEB24778) | human gut metagenome | material: faecal | host: Homo sapiens | reverse complement strand
GGCGAGGCGATACCGCAGGAGCAGAGCGCGTGGCCGGACCGAGTAGCCGCTCTTCCACCAATTCCGCTTTGCCCAATGCACCGAAAATATTCAAACCAGTCTTGTTCTGATCTTCGGTCGCATTCAGCCCCGTGATGAACGTCATGCTTTGCTTTACTTCGATGGCCGTATTGGGAATTGCGCAATAAAGGGCTCTGTCTTTTCCGGCCCATGTTTGCAGCTGTTCCAGGGAAATGCCCGCCGCTACCGAAAATGACGATCTGTCTATCGGGCCGCTTCCCCTGTCAGATGCTCTTTTATCAGTGCCTCCACCATCCAGGGTTTCACGGCGATTACCACGATGTCGGCCGTAGCCAGAGAGCTGTAGTCGCCCGTAACGGCCTGCAATTCCGGATTGAACCCCTGTATTTCGGCGGTTTTGCTCGCGCGGCGGTTGATGACCGTAATGTCCTGTGGTCGGAACAGGTCGCAGGTGGATAGTCCGCGAGCGATTGCTCCGCCCATATTGCCTCCTCCGACAATCGATATTTTCATGGGTCGCATGGTTTTTTATTTATAAAAATGCTCCGTCCGTCAGGTGCGGAATCGGAGCTGTATTGTCTATTCGGGCAAAGGTTTGGCAGCGGTGCATACCTGTCGAAAGGGAGCACCGGCGAATCTTTATGCTTCCTGCTCTGCGGGCAGTTTGAATTCGGTGAACCCGGCACCCACGAGGGTATTGAACCAGGAGAAAACCTTCTTCATGTCCGATACGTGGACTCGGTCGCGGTCGTATTCGGGCAATATTTCTGCGAAATATGCTTTGAGTTTTTCCGGAGCCTCCTTGTGGCTGATGGCCGGCTGTCCCTGCGTATGTTCGTAAATTTTGGTGAAAACCTCTGCGAGCGGGATGTCCTCGCCCTCGGTGAAGATGGATATTTCGGTCAGTGCGCTCACTTTGGAGTTGCTTGCGGCATTCATGCGTTTGCCGTCCGACAACGACTCGACGATGACGCCGCGCGACGATTGTGCGACGTATTTGTACAAACCGGGTTGGCCGGAAATGGCCAGAATCTCTTTCAATTCCATAATTTTTTCTGTTCGATAATATGTTTGAGTTTGGTTCTTCACTGTCCGTGCGGGCCGTGCGGGGTGAATCCGCTCCGGCTCGTACCGTTCGAAAATGCGGTTTCAGATGGCATATACGCTGTATTGCTGGGCTTCGGTTACGGAAGAAAGGCCGTTCTCGTTGGTCACGACGATCAGCCAATATACCGTACTGCCGGCTTTCTGTGCAGGAATGATTGCTTCGTAAAAGACCGTGTCGGAAGTCGCCTTGAAATAGTAGGCATTGGTCGATTTCTGCTCCGTGTGCTCTACTCCGTTCTTATCGGTCCATTTGACGTCGTATTTCACCTGAGCGTAGAATGCACCGTACTGGTTCGATATATTGGCCTGCACATAAACTTTCTGAACCGAAGATACCCGACCTCCGTCTTCGATGGTGGCTCCTTCGTCCGTGATGACCGGGAACGTCGTTTGTTCGGGTCCTACTTCTTTCAGTTCGCACGAAGGAATCGCGCAGGCGATGAAAATCAGAAATAAAAACCACTTTTTCATAATGGATGCGGATTGGCTGTGTGTGGTTACTCTTTGGTCAGGTGAACGTCCATCTGCGGGAACGGGAAGTTGATTCCCTTTTCAGGTAACGTTTTTGTAATATAGCTCATTCATTGCAAAGAAAACGTCCCAGTAGTCCTCGTTTTTCGTCCAGGCCCGAACCGTCAGATTGACCGAATTATCGGCCAGGGCAGCGATATATACCGCAGGCGCCGGATCCTGAAGCACCCGTGCGTCTTTGGACAGCAGTTCCAGGATAGCCTCCCGTGCCGTTGCGAAATCGTCGCCGTAAGAGATGCCGATCACCCACTCCACGCGACGTGTTTCGGAGGTGGAATAGTTGTTGATGATCGCGGTAGCGATCGAGCTGTTCGGGATATAGATGGTCTGCTTGTCGGCTGTGGTGATCTTGGTTGAGAAGAGCATGATCTCCTGCACGGTACCCGACTGTCCCTGGGCCGAGATGTAATCGCCTATGCGGTAGGGTTTGAGCAGCAGGATCATCACGCCACCGGCGAAATTCTGCAATGTGCCGCTCAGGGCCATACCGATAGCCAAACCGGCCGAAGCGAGCAGCGCGACGATCGAAGTGGTATTGATACCCATTACCTGAATAATCAGGAGAATCAATATAATGTAGGAGATGGTCTTGATGAGGTTGTGCAGAAAGATTTGCAGCGAAGGATCCACCTTGCGTTTTTCGAAAGCCGTCGAGATCAGTTTTATGAGGCGGCGAATAAGCCAGCGTCCCGCCATGTAGATCGCCAGGGCGAGTACGATTTTCAGGCCGACCCAGATACTTTCCGACACCAGATTCGTCAGGACTTTTTCCAAATCCATATTAGCGATTTTTTCGACCGTTTCCGCGAATTTGGCTTTTTGTATGCTGTCCGGAACGATGAGGTTTTCGGGCTGCTGTGCGGTGATAAAAGAAAATCCCATGAAAGACTTAAATTTTATAGGTTGAGTCGCAAATTTAATCAAAAAAACCGGAAATAATAGTAACTTTGCTCTATAATGTATTTAACGGATTTTGCTATGGAAAGTAAGATAGAGATAATCCAAATCAATATTTCGGGTGAAGACAAGCCCGGCATGACCTCTTCGCTGACCGATATTCTGGCCCGGTACGACGCGTTCATCCTCGACATCGGCCAGGCGAATATCCACCAGTCGCTGACTTTGGGCATCCTGTTCATGACTACTTCCGACAAATCGGGCGCCATCCTCAAGGAGTTGCTTTTCAAGGCTTCGGAACTGGGCGTGATGATCCCGCTTCACCCCCAGTCACCGAGGAACATTACCAGGCCTGGGTCGGTCGTCAGGGCAAGAACCGCTATATTATCACCCTTTTGGGCCGTCAGGTTACGGCACGCCATATCGCAGGGGTCACCAAAGCGGTCGCCGAACAGGGACTCAACATCGACGCGATCAAGCGCCTTACGGGGCGTATGCCGCTCGAGGAGGAGAACCGTGCCACCCGTGCCTGCATCGAGCTTTCGGTGCGCGGTACGCTCGGCGATAAGGCCGTGTTGCAGAAACGCTTCATGGAGCTGTCCAACGAGGGGGTCGATATTTCGTTCCAGAAGGACGACATCTTCCGTCGCAGCCGGCGCCTGATCTGTTTCGATATGGATTCCACGCTGATCGAAACCGAGGTGATCGACGAGTTGGCCGACCGTGCCGGTGTGGGCCCCGAAGTGCGGGCCGTTACCGAGAGCGCCATGCGGGGCGAGATCGACTTTACCGAGAGTTTCACGCGCCGCATCGCCCTGCTTCGGGGACTCGACGTTTCGGTGATGGAGGAGATCGCCCGCAACCTGCCGATCACCGAGGGGTTGGAGCGCCTGATGACCATTCTCAAGCGCGTGGGATACAAGACGGCCATCCTGTCCGGAGGTTTCACCTATTTCGGCAACTACCTGAAACAGAAATACGGCTTCGATTACGTCTATGCCAATGAGCTGGAGGTCGAGGAGGGCCGTTTGACGGGCCGTCATGTCGGCGAGATCGTGGACGGCCGCCGCAAGGCCGAGCTGCTGCGTCTGCTGTGTCAGGTTGAAAACATCAACATCGCTCAGTCGATCGCCGTCGGCGACGGAGCCAACGACCTTCCGATGCTCGACCTGGCGGGATTGGGGATCGCATTCCACGCCAAGCCCAAGGTGAAAGCTACGGCCAGCCAGTCGATATCGACGATCGGTCTGGACGGCGTACTCTATTTCCTCGGTCTGAAAGATTCCTGGATCGAATAAACCGCGATGCTGCGCCTTTCCCTTCTTCTCTTCGCCCTGCTCGCCGCCGGATGTTACGACGATGCCGGGGTTCCGGCTCCGAAGAACGATCCGCTCCCGGAGGCGAACCTCTCCCTGCCGGACCTCTCCGCACGGTGCGGGGATACGCCCGTGCGTATCGTCCAGGACATCGTAGTCGCGGGGCGGGTCACCACGTCCGACGAAGCGGGGAACTTCTTCCGCTCGGTCGTGTTGCAGGAAGACGGAACGGGCGTGGAGCTGATGGCCGGCTTGGACGACCTGTTTCGGGTTTATCCTCCGGGATGCCGCATCGCGGTACGTCTTCAGGGGCTGGCTATGTGCCGTCGCTTCGGAGTGGTACAGATCGGTACGATGCCTGCGGCGGGAGATTATGCCGTAGAAGCCATCGGTGTCCGTGCCCTGCTCGACCGGTATGTCGCTTGCGAAACCGTCGATGTTCTCCGTCCCGTTCCCCGAATCGTCGCTTTCGACGAACTTGCGCCCGATATGTGCGGCTGCCTGGTGCAGATCGAGGATCTGACGCCGCTTCCGTCGGAAGAGGATCCGACGGATTGGAAATGGGAAGGTTATCGGCTGTTCGAGGACCGGGCCGGAAACAGGATCGCCACCTATACGAGCACCTATGCCCGGTATGCGGCTTCGGAGATTCCGAAGGGGCTGGTTACGCTGGTCGGCGTTTTGCAGTACGGCAATGCCGGGTCGATCGGAAAATCCTATATGATTAAAATGCGCGATGAGAACGATTGTTTTCGGTAGCCTGCTGCTCTTCGTGCTGCAAGCCTGCGGCAATGCTTCGTCACCGGAGTACGAATCCGGGGACGGGACTGCGCGGCGTGTTTCTATTGCGTATCTGAAATCGCTGTGCCGGGGCGTTCTGCATCCCGTTACCGAGGATCTGTGGATCGAAGGCTGTGTCGTGGGCAACGATCTGTACGGCGAATTTCCCGATGCGCTCGTCGTGGAGGATGAAAGCGGCGGAATCGAAGTATTGATCGACGCGAAGCGGCTCTATCGGACTTTCGATGCCGGAAGTACGGTGCGCGTTTATTGCAACGGGCTGGCTCTGGGTGATTACGGGGGCAAGGTACAGTTGGGATTTCCGCCCACCGCAGATATATTCTGGACCGTATTTCGGCGGAGTCGCTCGGACGTCACGTGCGTCGCATCGGGGACGGGTCGGTCGATTTCGTGCCTCGGGAACTCACCTTCGGGGAGGTGGCTGCAAGCCGTATCGCCACTTACGTACGATTCCGCAAGGTCCGGTTCGCGCACGAAGAGGTCGGTCTGCCCTTCTGCCTGCGGGATCCGGAAACCGGCCGATTGCTGGCTACCGACCGCCATTTGGTCGATGAGCGGAACGATACGCTGATCGTCCGATTCGCAGCTTCCTGCACGTATGCCGAGGAGCCGGCCCCGGCCGGAACGGGAACGGTCAGCGGCGTGCTCGACTATTTCAACGGCAATTATATGTTGCGAATTACCAATCGTCTGATGGAGTTTCCCTGATTTCCGCGTTTCGATGCGAGGGTTTGCGACGCACCCGATAGAGTTTATGCCTAAATTGTTGCTCATACTCCGTTTTTATCGCTCGGCGATGCTGTTTTTCTGCGGGACCGTGAGCGTGGCGTTGGCCTGGCTCGTGACCGGATACGGTCCGTCTGTCGTGCCGTTGTGCCTTGCGGGGAAAATGGTCATCTATCCGGTCTATCTGTATGTTTGGATCATACCGCGTTATAACGATGAGTTCGACTATTACCGCAATCTGGGAGTTCGACGACGTATGCTGCTGGGCGCGAGTTGCGGCATAGACTTGCTGGCGTGTTATATGCTGCTGAAATTCGTATCCCTCGTACTGTATGAACCCCTCTGAAAAACATATTCTCGAAATAGATTCGGTCGAGTTGTCGTTCGGTGATCGGGTGATTCTTTCGAGTGTATATCTTGCGGTCGAAACCGGCGGAGCGACGGCATTGCTCGGACGCAATGGCAGTGGAAAAAGCTGCCTGATGAAGATACTCTGCGGAGCGCTGCCGCCCCGGATTCCGATCGATGCGCATCGACGGCAAATGGTACAATCGTTTCGGAAGCAGCCAGGTGCGTTATCTTCCGCAGCAGGGGTTTACCCCCGGGTGGCTGACTGTGGAGGCGGTTTTGCGGGACTTCGGTCTGGAGTGGGATGACCTGACGGTCTGGTTTCCGATATTCGGGAAACTGCGGAAGGCGAAAATCCGAACCCTTTCCGGCGGGGAGCGGCGTATTTTGGAGTGTTTCGTTATTCTGCGCAGCCGGAGTCTTTTCGCAGTGCTTGACGAACCTTTCTCGCAAGTCGCGCCATTGCATGTTGTAACGCTGAAAGCTTTGATTCGGGCGGAAAAACAAAATAAAGGCATCCTGCTTACCGATCACATGTATCGCCATGTGACCGACGTAGCGGACCGGCTCTATGTGTTGGCAAACGGACAGACCTATCTGACACAAGGTGACGAAGACCTTGTGCGTTACGGTTATTTGAACCATTTGTAGTATTGACGGGAAGGCTTTCTGCTGCCGGAGTTTTCGATAAACCGGCCTTGTTCTCGGTTTCCGACCGTATTTTGACCGGATTCTGTTGCGGGCGTGTCCAAATAAATTTGGCACTCCTCCCGGCTTGCACTATCTTTGCAACGGTAAATTCCAGTTCGGAGAAGGTCGTGTCGCGTATCGTCGTCGGCCGAAAATCTCCGCACCTTAAACAACAAGACTTATGGCAGGATCGAACTTTGTAGATTACGTGAAAATATTCGCCCGTTCCGGACACGGCGGCAGCGGGTCGGCGCATTTCCGCCGCGAGAAATTCGTCGAATTCGGCGGACCGGACGGCGGCGACGGCGGTCGCGGAGGACATATCATCCTGCGCGGCGACAGCCAGTACTGGACGCTGATCCACCTCAAGTACCAGCGTCACCAGTTCGCGGAGGACGGCGAAGGCGGTTCCGGGGCCCGCTCTTCGGGTAAGAACGGCAAGGACATCGTTATCCCCGTACCGTTGGGAACGGTCGCCAGACGGGTGCTCGAGGACGGTACGACGGAATATGCCGGAGAGGTGACCGCCGACGGCGAAGAGCTCGTCCTGCTCAAGGGCGGCCGGGGCGGACTGGGAAACTGGCATTTCAAGACTTCGACCAACCAGGCTCCGCGTTACGCGCAGCCTGGCGAGGATCGTCAGGAGGGAACTTTCATTCTCGAACTGAAGGTGTTGGCTGACGTGGGATTGGTGGGGTTCCCGAACGCGGGCAAAAGCACGCTCCTTTCGGTCGTTTCCGCTGCAAAGCCCAAGATCGCCAACTATGCCTTCACGACGCTCGAACCCAACCTGGGTATCGTCGAGTGCCGCGATCACCATTCGTTCGTCATGGCCGACATCCCGGGCATTATCGAAGGAGCCCACGAAGGCAAGGGATTGGGAACCCGTTCCTGCGCCATATCGAACGCAATTCGGTGCTCCTCTTTATGATTCCTGCCGACAGCGACGACATTCGCAAGGATTACGCGGTCCTGTTGGGCGAATTGACCCAGTATAATCCGGAATTGCTCGACAAGGAGCGCCTGCTGGCCATCACCAAATGCGATATGCTCGACGAGGACCTGATCGAAGAGATGAAAAGCCATCTGCCCGAGGGGGTTCCTTCGGTCTTCATTTCCTCGATATCGGGTATGAACATTCCCCGGCTCAAGGATATGCTCTGGGAGGCGTTGCAAAAAATAAAAGAAATAACCGAAAAATATAAAAAAATTCGTTTTTGGAAGGTAATCTTGCAAAAGCCTCGTATTCCGATAAGAATACGAGGCTTTGTCTTTCGGGCCGAAACGACGGGGACCGGAGTGTCGGAAGCGCGGCTATCGCCGGATTTTCCGACAGTATCGTTTGAGAGGTCGGTTTTACAGGGCCAGCGGTTCGTATTTCAGTCCCCAGGCATCTGCTACTTGTTTGTAAACGACCTTTCCTTCGACAACGTTCAATCCTAACTCCAGTTCGTGATTCTCCTTGCAGGCGCGGCGCCAACCCTTGTCCGCCAGTTGGATGGCGTACGGCAGCGTTGCGTTCGTAAGTCCGAGCGTCGAGGTGTAGGGCACCGCACCGGGGATGTTGGCGACACAGTAGTGCAGAATGTCATCGACGAAGTAGGTCGGCTCCTCATGGGTCGTCGGCCGCGAGGTTTCGAAGCAGCCGCCCTGATCGATGGCCACATCGACCAGAACCGATCCCGGCTCCATATCTTTAAGCATGTCGCGTGTCACGAGCTTCGGGGCTTTCGCACCGGGAATCAGCACCGAGCCGATCACCAGGTCGGCGGTCTTGAGCTCTTCGCGGATGTTGTATTCCGACGACATAAGCGTTTTTCACGTTTTGGGGCATCACGTCCGTCAGGTAAGCCAGACGCTTGAGCGAGATGTCGCAGATCGTCACGTCGCTCCCGTTCCGGCAGCGGTGCGCGCCGCAGCCGTTCCGACACGCCCGCACCGATGACGAAGACCTTGGCGGGCTTCACGCCCGGCACGCCGCCCAGCAGCACGCCCTTGCCGCCGCGGGGTTTTTCGAGGAAATAGCGTCCCTCCTGCGCGGCCATGCGCCCCGCGACCTCCGACATCGGGATCAGCAGCGGCAGCGAACGGTCGGCGCGCTCGACGGTCTCATAGGCACAGCAGACCGCCCCGCTGTCGACCATCGCACGGGTGAGGGGTTCGCTGCTGGCGAAGTGGAAGAAGGTGAAGACCAGCTGGTCCTTGCGGATCAGCTTGTACTCAGGGGCGATCGGCTCCTTGACCTTGACAATCATCTCGCGCGGGCGTAGACGTCTTCGATCGTGGGAAGCATCTCCGCCCCTACCGCCCGTATAGGCATCATCGGCAAACCGCTGTTCACACCGGCCGAAGCCTGCACATAAACCTTGTGACCCCGTTTGGTCAGCTCCTGAGCGCCGGAGGGGGTGAGAGCAACGCGGTTCTCGTTGTTCTTGATCTCTTTGGGAATACCGATAATCATGGAATTTTGAAGTTTTAATGGTTTTTCGACCTTTAAGTTACGAATTCCATGTCGAAATCCAAAAAAATCGGCCATTTTTTTACTTGCGTCCTAAAATCGGTAAGAGACTGTAAGATAGAACGAACGGGGATAGGCATAGGTAAGGCGCGTCGCATGGGGCGCATAGCAGAGCGTGTCGCCCGAACGGATGCGGCGCACGCGCTGCGACTCGTAAGCGCTGTAAACGATGTCGCCGTCACCCAGCAGATTGCGCAGAATCAGCGACGCCGTCAGCCGCGAACGGTCGAACCAGAAGGTTTTGAAAAGCGCGGCGTCGAGGGTAAAGGCGTCGCCGAGCCGCTGCTGGCGGGTGAAGGCGTCGAACATCTCCCGCGTCGTGCCGCCCTGACGGGCGATCCGCTCGGTGCGCCGCAGCAGCGACGGTTCGACGTAACGCGCGCCGCGTATCCCGCCGAAGTTT
>OKWF01000139.1_pt1 | contig 9358 bp, 17 predicted proteins | sample 1607031 | NCBI WGS metagenome assembly OKWF01 (sample SAMN04414079, study PRJEB24778) | human gut metagenome | material: faecal | host: Homo sapiens | reverse complement strand
CAAAGGCTCCCGCCATAAAGACGGGAGCCCGCTTAACTCTCCAAAGGAAAAAGCAACATAAATTCAGTTCCTTTTCCCCGGCAAAACTTTTCAACTGTTATATTCCCATCCATCTTTTCTACGAGCTGATGGACAATAGAAAGACCAAGACCGCTTCCTTTTTTCAGACCGTCCTTTGTCACACTTATAGAGCCGTTCAAAAAATGTGTTTCAAATCTTCCTTCTCAATTCCCACTCCATTATCCGCCAGCAGCAGCTCCATGTTATTTTCCTTCTTTGACAGGACAATTTTGATTTTGTCTGCATGGCTGTGAGCGATTACATTTTGAATGAGATTGTTGACGATCCTCATATAGCTGTCCATATCCAATCTTACCCGGACAGGCTGTTCGGGAATATCAATGTCATAATCAACCTGTTTATCCTCAAAAATCGGTATCCAGTCAATCAGGATATTTCTTGTCAGCTCTGCGGCCTCAACGCTCTGGATTTCCAAAGCAAACTCATTGGAATTTAACTTGAACCAGTCAAAGAGCACATCAATATATTCTTTCAGATCATGGGCTTTCCGTCGGGCGGTTTCAATATAATCATCCCGGTCTTTTCCTGTGACCAGTCCTTTGTGTGCAGCGTCAAGATACCCAATCAGAGTGGTAAGGGGTGTCCGAACATCATGGGAAAGGCTCGTCATAAGCTGGCGGTTGGTTTCTTCTGTCTGCCGTACAGTTGAAAGTCTGCTTTCATAGGACACAACAATCTCATTGATTTCATAGGCAAGAGGTGCTGTCAATTCATTTGTTGCAGACAGAATACGCCGGTTGCCATTTCCGTTTTTCACATCAACCAGCACATCGGTCATTTCTGCGATTTGTTTTTTTACGCGCCGAACGAGAACGATGGAAGTCAGCACAGCCACAACAGCAATCACAATGGACAAGAAAACGATGATTTCCATGCTGGCTACACCTCCTTATTAAACCGGTAGCCAATCCCTTTGACCGTTTGTATATACTTTGGGCTTGAAGGATTGACTTCTAATTTTTTACGAAGCCGGCTGATAATCGCCATAATGTTACTGTCATCATAGAAATATTCTTCGCCCCAAACTTCCTCATAAATCTGCTGTTTTGTCAAAATTTTTCCTTGATGCTTTGCGCAGTACAGGAGCAGATCAAATTCCTTTGGTGGAAGTTCAAAAGTGCCATTTTCCGTCGTAACAGAACGATTTTCAAGGTCAATTTGCAATCCATCAAAATCCAGTTTTTGCACAGCTCCGGCTTGATGATTAAAGCGGGTGTAGCGGCGAATGAGGGACGCAATACGGGCAATCAGTTCGTCCATATCAAACGGTTTTGTCAGATAATCGTCCGCCCCGGCCCGTAAGCCCCGCACTTTAGAAATGCTGTCATTTTTGGATGTAAACATCAAAATCGGCAGGCTGTTCTCTTTGCGGATTTCTTCCAGCGTTTCAAAGCCATCCATACCGGGCATCATCACATCCAGCACCACAAGCTGATACTCCTGCTCTTTTAATTTCTGCAAGCCCTCTTTTCCGGTATTACAAAAATCGGCTTCTATATGTTCCGATTGTACGCTGCGTTTAATCAAAGCGCACAGTTCTCTGTCATCATCTATAATCAAAATTTTATTCATGGCGTAGTTCCTTTCCTTGTTTTGTCCGGCCATCAAGCGGCTTCTCCGCAGTTTTAGGGAGCAGCCAAACACCGGCCATTTTCACAGCGCCGGGGATACGCCCACCGGCACAATAATAATTTACCCTACGAGGTGTCACGCCCCATTTCTCGACGGCCTCTTTCAATGTCATATAGTCCATTTCGCACCTCCACAGAGTACATTATAGTTCTCTTTCTCGAACAATGCAAGGAACGAAATGTGAATTATAAACTTCAACCAATCTGCATATAGCAACATTCCACAGGCAAAGTATGAATTATACAATGTAACTGGGTGATGTTATATGGCGAAAGTTGAAGATTGTCCCGGTTTTGAAACCTTCGGCGCAGATGTCAAAGCCGCACGAGAGGCAAAGCGTCTGGCACGAAAAACATTGGCAGAAATGGTTGGGATTGAATGGCGGTATCTTGCCAACATTGAGAATCAAGGTGCGATTCCGAGCCTGCCTGTGATGATCCAGTTGATTAAGGTCTGCGGACTTCCCGTGGAACGGTATTTTAACCCGGAGATCATGCGGGAAGAAAGCGAACAGCGGCAACGAGTCAGCCACAAGCTGAAGCTTTGCCCTGAAGAATACCTGCCGATTATCGAAGGTGCCATAGACGGGGCGCTCAAAATGGAACAGACTGCGAAGCAGAAGGAGGACGCATAATCGCGGCCTCCTTCTGGCGTTTCTATATCAAGTTTCCCGGCACTTTTCCCAAAGTTCCCGGCACCTCTGCTGGATTTCTCCGGTTTCTGTCACAGTCAGATCGCGGTCATTTCCGGTAATCTTATCTTCCAGAAAGTTGGCGTATGTATCCAGCAAGGCGTTTCGCAAATCCTCCGGAGTTTTCTGTATTTCGGCGCTGTACCAGTCATTCCGGTGAGGTTCCCATGCCATCAATGTATAACCGTGGCTGGTCTGCACCACCTCATACAGAGGATCATCATCCAGATATGCCTGAAACACTTCCAGAACCTTTTCAAAGGTCAGCATTTCCCACACCTCCCATTCAACTGCAAATCAGTTCCCTGATTAAAATTTCCTCAATCTGTGCCGTTAATGTGTTCATCAGTCCTACCCAGCGCATAGGATCACAGGCTTTCAGTTCCTCAGTGACACCCGCAGCCTCCATCATGTGAGGCAACATGGTGTCCACGCGCTCCTGCGCTGTCCAATCAATCTCTAACAGGTGCGGATACAGTTTCTCGCTCATCAGCAGTTGGTTGTAGAGAATAGGACGGTGTTCCTTCAGGTAGGACTTTCGCATCCTGCCGTACTTGCCGATAGAAGTTTCCGGCTGTTCAGAAAGTTTTAGGTTGGGTATATCATAATCTCCACAACGAATGTAAGTCAACTTACTCATATTCATTCTCCTTTGCTTCGTGATGATTAGACTGCTGCGCTGGCTGCTATGCTGCCTTTGCGCGGTTCTTCTTTTGGTAGCTGCCCGATAGTAGAAAAAACACCTTTTTTCATATCCTCAGCCCGGATCAGGGCTTTCTTAGCGTCCATTTCCGCTTTTTTCTTCGCCTTGATTTTGTCCTCATACCGTTTCTGTGCGCCGCTGGCTTTCCGCTTCAAATAGTTCTGATGGAGCCTGTCCTTGCGTTCTTCTCTTTTCCGCAATTCTTCCTGTTCCTCTGGGGTTAAAGGAACCGGCTGTAAGGATGGTGGAATATAGCGTCCTAAAAAATTAAAGTAGATTTCAATTTCCTGCGTGGTATCCTGACTGCCTTTTCGGGAGCGTTCATGGACAAGGATTTTCTCTACAAACTCGTTGAGCATGGTATTTGTCAGCGTGTCAAAATTCTCGTACTTATCAATCAGGGCTATAAATTTCTCTGCTGATTTCTGGCTCTGCTCATAGCCGGTAACAGCCTTTTCCAACTCCGCAATTTCAATCTCAAGTGCGTCCTGCTCTTTGGCATACTGTGCATCAAGCGCCTTATATCGTGTATCCGGCAGCTTGCCGAGGGCGTTATCCTCATAGATTTTGCAAATCAGTTTTTCCAGTTCTCCGGCTCTCTTTTGGGCAGTAGCCAGATGCCTGCGCTTTTTCGATATATCGGCACTCTGTTGAGCAACCTGCGTCTCCTGAACAGTGTGAATAAATTCCGTCCGGTCATTTCTCGAATATTCAGCGATAGCCCGGAGTGTGTCGGAAACCAATGTCAGAACAGCACTCTCATTGATACGGTGTTGTGTAAGGCATAGTGTCCCACACGGAACTTTGGTATAATTGGAACAGGTATATTGAGAAATCCGCTTGCCATTGTTGGTGCGGTGGACATACATCTTGCCGCCACAATCGGCACAATAGAGTAAGCCTGTGAGGGGAGCTGCTTCGCCCCAGCCGTTTGGATAACGCCGTACATTGCTGCGGATTTTCTGCACCAGATCAAAGGTCTGCTGGTCGATAATGGCTTCATGGGTATTCTCAAAGATCGTCCACTCGTCCTCAGAAACATAGTGGCTTTTCTTGTCCTTAAAGTGCTTGCGGGTCTTGAAATTGATGGTGTGCCCCAAATACTCTCGTTTTTTCAAAAATGTTCACGATGGTAGATGATCCCCATCCATAGGGGTCTTTGACCGGCTTTGAACGGTTCACACCCTCGTTGAAGCGGGCAAGGTGTACGACGGGAATTTCAATCCGATCTGCGGATAATTTGCAGGCAATCTGATAAGGCCCATATCCCTCCAGCGTGAGGGAGAAGATACGGCGTACCACTTCGGCGGCTTCCTCATCTACCAGCCAATGCTCCCGTTTTTCGTCCCATAAGTAGCCGTAAATCACAGTGCCGGTCAGGTGCTTGCCGCTCATACCTTTTGCCTTAAACACAGAACGGATTTTCCTGCTGGTATCACGGGCGTAAAATTCATTCATGATGTTGCGGAATGGGGTAAAATCGTCATCGCCTTTCAGACTGTCCACACCGTCGTTGATGGCGATCAGACGAACACCGCGTTGCCGCAAAACCTCCATGACCTGACCGACCTCAGATAGTCGCGCCCCAACCGGCTCATGTCCTTGATGACGATTGCCTCTACACGCCCTGCCTCCACTTCCTCCATCATCGCCAAAAATCCGGGGCGGTCAAAACGGGTGCCTGAGATACCATCATCTGTAAAGTGCGTAGGGTTTGGCAGCCCATTCCGGCGGGCAAAATCCTCTAACATCTGTTTTTGGTTGGATATGGAATTGCTCTCGCCCTGTAACTCGTCGTCCCGGCTCAGGCGCTCGTACAGTGGGGTAATTTTTTCATTTCTCATGGCTGTACCTCCTGAAACAAAAATGCTCTAAGTGATTGCTTCACTAACCATGACAAAATCATGATTAAGAAGTCACTTAGAGCATATATCACCGGCGGCCAGCTTATATTTCTTATACTGGCGCACCGCAAAGTGATTTGGCTTCTCGGCTTCCAGTGCATCAAACATCAGGTCCACGGGGTTTTTGAACTCCTCGTCATCCTCCCGAACCTCCATGGCGTTGATGAACTCGATGAGGGTGGAGAAGTTTTGCTCCTCCACCGGGGCCTCATAGTGGATATACCCAATCAGCGCACAATACAACAAGGTCTCTGCTTTGACCCAGAAATCGTCCCCGGCCTTGCCTTCGCCTTTGGTATTGGCGATCAGCGTTGTTACCAGCTTCAAAATGTCCTTTTCGGAGTGGATATAGGCGAAAGGGTTATAGTGCATGGACTTCTTGAAGTTGATGGTATTTAGGACCTTGATTCGGTAAGGCTCATAAATGACCTTGCCGTGCTTATCCTTCATGGGCTTTCCGTCTTTAGCCAGTTTGGGTGCGCCCCTTTGGAGCATTTTTCCGCACTCCACCAAAATGGTTCCCTTGGGGTCTGTGACCACATAAGAACTGTGCATCTGCATCAGATTGGGCTTCAGCCAGAAGCGGGTCTTACCGGAACCGGAGCCGCCGATCACCAGCACATTTTTGTTTCTGGCGGTCTTTGGGTCCTTGGGGCGGCTGTTCATGGTCAGGCTCTCCGTTTTCGTCAGAATCACATTGTTCTGAAATACAGGATCAACGTAAGGTGCAATATCCTCACGGGTTCCCCAGCGGGCCGAACCATATTCCAAACCATGTCGATATTTCTTGGCGTTCTTGCTTTTAAGATACACCGCCAGCCTCAGACCAACACCGCAGCACAGCCCTACTAACAAGTCCAATGGATGCAGGCTTGGCCAGAAACTTTGCAACGCCCCAGGCAGAACCGCAACCAGCGAAAGAAACTTTTCTGAAGCATCCGCCCCTTGTGCCATTCGCCATGCCTCTCCAAAATTGGTAGCAAACAGCCCCAGCAGGATATACGGCATATTCAGCAAAATGAGCTTTTTGATGTCCAATGTCTTTTTCATCGTTCCAGCTCCTTTCGCTTGGTGCGATCCACCACAGCATTTTTAACCATCTCTTTGAACTGGTTAAGTTTTGCCAGTACGGACGGGCGCTCTGTTTTCGTTGCCTTTTTGACCTTTTTGTTGGTGTACTCTGTAAAAGCTGCTGTCAGAGCATCTGCATCACGGCCTTTGAAAAAAATCAGGTACTTTGGCGGAGAACTGCTGCGGTCCTTTTTCACCGCATAATCCACACCATATTTCCGGGCGATTTTCTCAAACTCCTTGATAGAGGGGTCTGTGATCTCAATGTTGGATATTCCCTGATTCTGCCCGACAAGCTGCTTCACAGTCTGTTTTCCATGCGGAACAACCGGCGCATCACGGCTTCTCTGTTTTTCCAGCTTCTTTTCCTTGCGATGTGCCATGTACTTGCTTATGGCAGCCTTAAACATTCTGCCGGTAAACTTTGTTCCACTGACAACCAGCGTCAAAGTTCTGTTTTCCACTTCTTCCTGCATTTTCTCGCCTCCTTTCCACGAAGTTTGCAGGGAATCTCTTTTTTTGCTAAGGCGGAACCACCAGCCGCCGCAGAAGATAACGCTTCATACCGCCCTCCTTAGCGTAACTGGTCAGAATGGTCATAGTGCAGATTGCCCTGGCGTACCTTTGCGTGGCTCAAAATCTTAATCTGCCCCTTTTCCTGACTATCCAGTGCTTTTTCATAACCGGTATCCGACAGGAACAGGCGGGTTCGTTCGCCTTTCCAGCCAACAGGGGAATCGTTCGTCAGCACATCAAAAATAATCATGTGCCGGGTGTCCTCCGCAAAAACGCTGGAGATCCATATATCCATGACCGTGATAATTCTGCGCTCCTGCCTTTGCCCGCATTTCTTCCATCAGCTGCCCTATGGTCTTTCCCTCAGACATCATGCTTGCTCCTTTCTCCCGGCAGTTCCGGGCAATAAAAAAGCGACCATTTACCAGCCGCCATACAGATCGTGATTTACTTGTGAGGTGTAATGATTGCTTATCGTGGTCGGTGCATTGAACAGAACGGTCAGAAGATACTGCTTCATGTTGCGAATTTCCGTGGTGTTCTTCTGTAAACAGTCCATGACAAACTCAATGTGCGAGTTATCCAGCTTCAAGAACCTGGAACGAACGATTTCATGCGGAAAATCGCTTCCTGCAATACGGGTGGTCTTTCGCTTTGCACAGACCGTTTCCACGATCAGCTCCACAATCTCATCCAAATCCTCCCGATAAGTTTCATACTGCTGACACAGGTATTCATACCCGATATTCTCCTGAATCAATTCCCGATAACTCTCTATCTCTGTGAGTGACATCGCATCCCTTCCTTTCCGTTCCGGCAGACAATCTGCCGCACAATCCCGGAAGGGAATGGAATCGGTACTTGATCCATAAATATTTTGTTTTTGAGTATTTGATTTCTCTATATTTAATTCTGCGGGCTTTTCCGTATCCGGTTTATCCATATCCGGGTTTTCCGTATCTGGTGAATCCGTATCCGGTTTTCTAAGCTGTGGCTGCTCGTATATGACATACTCTGTATCGCTGATGCGCCCCTGCCGGTCACGCATCTTGTGCCGCACAATGTAACCGGCAGCCTCCAATTCCCGCAACGCAGCGCCTATGGCATCCACGCCCTCCTTACAGATCTTTGCAAGACCACGGGTGGTGTAATTCCAGTCCTCTGGCAAAGACAGCATCATGGAAAGCAGCCCCTTGGCTTTTAACGACAGGTTTGCATTTCGTAAATGATGATTGCTCATCACGGTATAATCACGGGTCCGTTCAATGCGAAAAACGGCCATCGACCTCACTCCTTCCGAATTTTGGGTACAAAAAAACCGCAATCCTCATTCCAAAGAATTGCGGTGTTCAACACTTTTCAAATTTTCTTGCATAGAACCAAAACAGCGGCTTTCGAGGACGCGCCTCTGTAAATGGCTCCTCCTGGGCGAAAGGAAGTGTTTGCATCACTCGGTCAATATCCGTTGAATCCATGTCATGCTGAGATTTGCAATCTTCCCGGATTGCTTCTTGAATTTCCTTTACCGTACACATAGTCATTCCTTTCCTTTCGTTGTATGGGTTTATGAGCGGCGGCGTTTTCCCGGTTTGAAATCGAGGATATGTCCCTCAATCACACGAGCGTAACGCTTGATCTTGATCTCCCGGCGCTGCTGGCTTTGCAGGGCGGCCTGATACCCGTCCTCAGTCAAAAACAGTCGTATTTCCTCTCCGGGGCTGCCGTAAGCTGTGCTGGGACGCAGGACGGAAAACTCAATCATCCAGCGTGTGTTATCCCAAAACCTCTCTACGGCGAGAATGTTGTGTCCTTTCAGCTCACGGGCTGAAATATCCCTCATAGGCGGCTCCTTTCATCGTTCCTGGTCTCTCTGACGCTTTTTCTGCCATGCCTCCAGCAGCTTGATGATGGTTTCCTGCATCCGCTGGGGCGTATAGCTTTTAGGAAAATACTTCCGCAAGGTGTCAGAGGTAAATGTCACTCGGTCCAGATCGCTTTTCTTTTCCTCACCCATGATGACACGCATCATATCGAGGGTCAGATGCCCCTCCTGACTGTATTTCTTGAGCCGCTGGGCTTGAGAAAGAGAAGGGGTAGCCTGTTCGCTGTCCATCGCGTCCAGCAGGTCTACCTGTTCTTCCTTTTTGAGAAAGGACAGCTCATAGGCGGGATTTAAGGCAATTTTCTTTTCATCCACCATGTCCAGCAGTTCGGGAATCAGCTCAGTCAGACGGATAAATCTCTGAATTTGATTCTTACTCTGTCCAACCTGTTCAGCTAAAATATCTCTGGATTTTCTACCATCGGACTTGTGCCCAACTTGGGCACAAGTTAAATCCACTCGCTCTCCCTGGTGCTTCATAGCCTCCAACTTCATTTTATAGGCAAAGGCCCTCTCACTTGGAAGCAGGCTTTCTCGTTGCAGGTTGCTGTCAACCATATAATTGTGGCAGCGTCATCATCCAGATCACGGACAATTACCGGCATGGTCTCTTTTCTGCCAGTTCACTTGCTCTGTGCCGTCTGTGTCCGGCTACCAGTTCATAACCACCCTCCGGGTCAGGGCGGGCAATCGCAGGAACCAGCACACCATACTGCTTGATACTGTCCGCAGTTTCCAGCATGGCTTCATCATCCCTGACTTTGAACGGATGGTTCTTAAAAGGGTGCAGTTCAGACAGTGGGATTTCCAACACCCGTTCCCGCTGTGCATCAGCACAACTTTCCTCGGTGGAAAACAGGTCATCTACCGATGCCAGC
>OKWF01000138.1_pt1 | contig 9398 bp, 11 predicted proteins | sample 1607031 | NCBI WGS metagenome assembly OKWF01 (sample SAMN04414079, study PRJEB24778) | human gut metagenome | material: faecal | host: Homo sapiens | reverse complement strand
AAAACTTCTTAACAAAACCGCAGTAACCAAAAAAGGTTATGGAAATAGAAAAAGCCTATGATTTGCAGGTTGACATTAATGAAAAGGTAAGCAATCTGTCGGTGGGTATGCAGCAGAAAGTTGAAATAATCAAGGCGTTATACAATGATGCAGAATTACTCATATTAGATGAACCTACCGCGGTTTTAACGGATGAAGAAGCGGCAGGATTATTTAAGATTATCGAAAAATTAAAAGCCAATAACAAATCCGTTATTTTCATTTCACACAAGATGAAAGAGGTAATGCAGATTTCGGATAAGATTACGGTACTCAGACGAGGTCAGACAATTACAACTGTTAATGCCAAGGACTATAGCCCACAGGAACTTGCTAATCTGATGGTTGGCGAAAAAGTTATTACCAGAACTTATGAGAAGAAGCATGTTGATTCGGATGACGAATTAATCTATGAATTAAAAGATGTATCTTACCACAAGGAAAGCAAACACAGCGGATTAAAAGATATCTGCCTTAAAGTACATAAAGGTGAATTCTTGGGGTAGCCGGAGTTGACGGAAACGGACAGAGCCAGTTGGCAGAGATTTTAACAGGAATAGCAAAACCATCGGAAGGAACGAGAATCTATGACGGAAAGAATGCAAACGAGTTCAAGGTTATTGATTTTATAAATGACGGACTTGCACATATTCCGGAAGACCGTAATAAGATGGGACTTATAGGAGATATGAACATCAAAGATAACATTGTACTTAAAGACCTTGAGAAAAAGAGGTTTTCAAAGGGTCATGGCAAGTTCATACTTAGTAAAAAAAATAACAGAGTATTCCAATCAAATGAAGGAAAAATATGATATACGCTGCTCATCAATAGAGGAAGAAGCGAGAAATCTTTCGAGGTGGAAACCAGCAGAAAGTAATTTTAGCAAGGGAACTTGAAAGAAATCCTAAATTCATCGTGGCAATGCATCCTACAAGAGGACTTGATATAGGTGCAACTAATTTTATACACAACAGCCTTATTGAAGCCAGGGATAAAGGCATTGGCGTTGTGGTTGTATCGGCAGATATTGACGAAGTAATTAAAATCTCAGACAGGATTATAGTTATGTTTGAAGGAAAAATAATGGGTGAAATATCCGGAAGTACCCCTGATATGGACAAAATCTCAGCAATGATGGGAGGTAAAGAATATGAAAGCATCAATAACTAAAACAATTCAGAAAATAGCCATTCCCATAGTGTCGGTTTTGCTTGCACTTATTATTGGAATTATCATTATTGAACTTACGGGAAACAATGCTTTTGAAGCCTATGGTTATATGTTTAAAGGAGCATTTGGCTCAGGAAACAGTATATGCGAGCTTCTTACTATTTCGGTTCCCCTTATACTTTGCGGGCTCGCAATTACTTTTGCTTATAAAAGCGGCGTGCTGACGATAGGTGTTGACGGACAGCTCATAATGGGAGCGATAAGTGCGGCATGGTTTGTAAAAACATTTGCTAATCTTCCTGCACCGCTTATTACAATAGGTGCAATTATTGTAGGCATGGTAGTGGGTGCTCTTTGGGGTGCTATAGCCGGTGCGTTAAAGGCATTCAGGAAAGTAAATGAAATTGTAAGTACACTTTTAATGAACTACATAGCACTTTACCTTGCAAGTTACCTATATACGTATCCTCTTGCAGCAACAAACAGCAAGATTCCCCAGACTGAAAAAGTTGCTGAGGCGGTAAGACTTGCCAATCTTGTTCCGGGAACAAGAGTTCACATAGGGATTATAATCGCATTACTTGTAGCGGCACTTATATGGTATGTGCTTTATAAAACCTCTTATGGAGTAAAATTCAGGGCTGTAGGAATTAATCCTGTGGCAGCTGACTGTAACGGTATTCCGGTAAAAAAATATCTGATACTGTCCATAGCAATTTCAGGAGCAATCGGCGGTCTGGCAGGTACCATTGAACTTCTCGGTACCCAGTTCAGAATACAGAGCGGTTTCTGTGCAGACTATGGTTTTGACGGAATTGCCATAGCACTGATAGGTCAGCTTCATCCTATAGGAACTGTTCTTGCGGCACTGTTTTATGCGGCATTGAATGTAGGTTCTAATTCAATGGAACTTATGACAAATGTTCCGTCTTCTATTGCAAGTATTATTCAGGCGATAATTATATTCTTTGTAGTAGGCGGAAGTGTATTAGTAGAAAAAGATAAGTTTAAGCAGTTCTTTAAATCAAAATTCAAAGGAGGTAAGGCAGATGAATAATATATTCACTTTAACGTTTCTTACGGGTCTTTTGATAGCAACCATGCGTATGCTTCCTCCGTTGTTACTGGGAGCGACAGGCGAGATGTTTTCAGAAAGATGCGGACTTACCAATATCGGACTTGAAGGCATTATGTCAGTGGGTGCGATTGTAGGTTTTATTACTTCATATTTTACGAAAAATCCATATCTTGGTATGCTTGCAGGTGTTGCAGCAGGATGGGGCGTAAATATGATATATGCTTTCCTTACAATTAATCTTAATGCAGACCAGGTAATAGTGGGAAATGCCATGAATATTCTGGGACTTGCCATAGCATCGCTTGTATATACAACAGTATCAAAAAACAGGCAGGAATCATGCAGTCGGTAACGGCAGATAATTATTCGGTTCTTATTATTGCTGTTGTTATGACACTTGTTATAGGTTTTTATTCTTTATAAAACCAAATCAGGACTTGCTTTAGGTCGGTAGGTGAATTCCCGAGGGCAGCAGAAACACTTGGTATCAATATTACCAAGAAAAAATATTTCGCATGTTCTGTTAATGGTGCCCTTTGCGGACTTGCCGGTGCATATCTTACAACCGTATATATATCATCTTATGTAAACGGTATTGTATCAGGACGAGGATATATAGCTCTTGCTGCAGTTATTTTTGGTAAGTGGAAACCTAAGGGTGTGCTTTTAGCCTGTATATTCTTTGCATTTCTTGACGCTTTGCAGTTAAGACTCCAGGTTGTAAGTAATGCGATACCTTATCAGTTTTTACAGATGCTTCCTTACCTTGCAACCCTCATAGTGCTTTCATTCTTTATGAAGCCGGGTTCAGAGCCTAAGGCAAATGGCAAGCCATATACAAGAGAATCAAGATAGGAGGAGAAAAGTATGACATCATTAAATACAGTCTGGCTGTTGATTTGCGGAACCTTGGTTTTTTCATGCAGGCAGGTTTGCGATGCTTGAGACAGGTTTTACAAGAGCCAAAAATGCAGGTAATATTGTAATGAAAAACATAATTGATATATGTATAGGTGCTCCGGTTTTCTTCTTTATCGGATTTGGACTTATGTTTGGTAAAAATTGCGGTTTTATCGGAAATCTTGATTTGTTTATCAGAGATGACTATACGTCCCTTTTACCTGACAGGGTATCTCTTTGCAGCTTCGTATTTTATCAGATTACCTTCTGTGCTACGGCAGCAACAATTGTTTCCGGGGCAATGGCAGAAAGAACTAAATTTTCGGCATATTGCATATACAGCGTAATTATATCAATGTTTGTATATCCGATTGTAGGACATTGGATATGGGGCGGAGGCTGGCTTTCAAAGCTTGGTTTCCATGATTTTGCAGGCGGAACCGTTGTTCATACCGTTGGTGGTATGGCAGCTCATTGATGGTCAAAACTAGTCGGATCCCGTATTGAATAAATATGACAAGAATGGACGAGGCAAGGCAATACCCGGCCGACAACATAATCCTTGGGGCACTTGGTATCATGATTCTTCTGGTTTGGCTGGTTTGGTTTTAACGGAGGTTCGGTTATTACATCAGGTGCAGCTGATAAAGTCGGCAACGTATTTTTAAATACAATTTTTATCAGCCGGAATTGCAGCGGTGGCTGCTATGATCACAAGCAAAATCCGTTACAGAAAAGCAGATATTTCCATGACGATAAACGGCATTCTTGCGGGACTTGTTGCAATTACCTGCGGATGTGACCAGTACACACCTTTGACTGCCTGCCTTATAGGAATCTTTGCCGGAGTATTTTCAATAATAGCAATTCAGTTTGTGGACAAAGTATTGAAAATAGATGACCCCGTAGGAGCAATCGGCGTTCGATGTTCTGTGGAATCCTTGGAACCTTGCTTGCAGGACTTTTTTCAAAGACAAAAGGACTTTTTTATACCGGCAATGCAGACTTTTTCTTAACACAGCTTCTTGGTTCTGCGGTTGTCGTGGTATTTGTCCTTGTGATTATGGGACTTGCATTTACTTTAATTAAACATACTTCAGGGCTTCGTGTCAGCGCAACAGAAGAGATTGAGGGACTTGATAACAGGGAACACGGTCTTAACAGTGCATACGGCGATTTTGTTACCAACAGTTATACTGAAATTCTTCAGAGCGGTCCGTCTAAGACATCAGAGCATGAAAAACTTGTACCTATAACTCTTGACAACAGCACACAGACAAAGCAGGCTTCTTCAATTTCCAAAGTGGAAGTTATTATGAAGCGTTCAAGATTTGAGGCATTTAAAGAGGCAATGAACCGAATCGGAGTAACAGGTATGACTGTCAGCCAGGTAGTGGGCTGCGGAATGCAGAAAGGGCAGACAGATTTTTACCGTGGTACCCAGGTTGATATTAACCTTATTCCAAAAATCAAGGTTGAAATTGTCATTGCAAAAGTACCTGTGGAAACGGTTGTCAATACTGCCAGGGATGTGCTTTATACAGGACATATAGGAGATGGCAAAATCTTTGTATATGATGTCCGCAATGTTATTAAAGTCCGTACCGGAGAGGTGGACTATGATGCAATGCAGGGCACAACGGAATAGCGTACTATCTACATCATTATATATTTTTTCCTCACAGGCGGTCATATGGCCGCCTGTTTTTGCTATAAACAAAACCTATAACAGAAAATAGAATAAAGGAATTATACAAACAAGTTGCAATGTGGTATTTTTAATCCAACAAAGCCTACAGACATAGTAGGAATAAGGAGGACGAAAGAATGGGAAAGATTTATAAAAGTATTACAGAGTTAGTTGGACACACACCACTTGTAGAGTTGGGCAATTATGAAAAGAAACACAATTTAAAGGCAAGATTGTTAGGAAAACTTGAATATTTTAATCCGTCAGGAAGTATCAAAGACAGAGCTGCCCTTAATATGATTGAAGAAGCTGAAAAAGCCGGATTGTTAAAAGAAGGACAGACAATTGTAGATAACACCAGTGGAAATACGGGAATTGCACTTGCAGCATTCGGACATGCAAAGGGTCATGAATTTGTTACATTCCTTGAGAATGGTGTATCAAAAGAAAGAGTAGATATTTTTAATGCATATGGAGTGGAGCAATATTGGTTTGACGATATAAGCCCAAGAGTTAAGGAAATGCTTGAAACGGGAGCTCTTGATATTTCTAAAATTGAAGAAGATGTAAAAGCCTATGGTGATGAAAGAGGTTACTATTACACAGACCAGTGCAGCAACAGACATAATGCAGAAGCGCATTATAAAACAACAGGACCTGAAATCTGGGATGATACGGATGGAAAAGTAGACATCGTTGTATTATTAGGCGGAACCGGCGGAACAATATCAGGACTCAGCAAATATTTTAAGGAAAAAGATGAAAATATTCAGATAGTCGGTGTACAGCCTGATGTCAAATCAAGACTTGATGCTAATAATGACACAGGAAATACAATCGACGGTGTTTTCCCACTTGAAATTGGCGGAAATATCATAATTCCTCTTATCAATCAGTTTGAGGCAAAAATTGATGAAATCGTAGATGTATCGGCAGCAGAGGCATACGATGCAGCAAAAGAGCTTGTAAGAACAGACGGAATTTTCCTCGGACAGTCTGCAGGAGCAGCACTTGCAGCAGCTACAAAACTTGCAGAAAGACCTGAAAATGCAGGCAAAAATATTGTAATTATCATGGCTGACGACGGAACCAAATATTTATCAACCAATCAGTATAAATAGAATGTTGAGGTGATTTCCATGGCAGACAGATTAATAAATGTATTCAGAAAAAGCGAACTTAACGACTATCTTGAGTCGGCAGAAAAAACAGCCGGCTGGATAAAAAAAATATGAAATTGCGGATGAAAAAGGTAAGCACTGGAAGATAAGCGGAACCGAAGGTAAAGATCCTGATGCGGTAGAAAGTTCATTTTTGACAGATACCTCACTTTACGGAGGAGCTGCAGGAATTGGATATTTTTACTTACAGTTATATGAATTAACAGGTGCTGAAAAATATCTTGAAGAAGCAGAGGATGCGGCAGAATATCTTATAAATACCTATGAAAAAGAAGATGTTGTAAATCCCGGCATATATAACGGGCTGTCAGGACAGGGCATATTCACATTGCTGTTGTATGACAAAACAGGGGATGAAAGGTATCTTCAGTTTGCCAAAACTCTGGCAGAGGATTCTTATACACAGAGCATAAGAGACGAAAAGGGTATCCATTGGAACGGATGGTATGATTACATGGGGGATGGTGGTGTCATTGCATATTGGATATATCTGGCGGAAAAGACAAAAGACGGACATTATCTTAAATACGCTAAAGAAGCTCTTGATGCCATACTTTCATTAAAAAAGCAGTTTAGCGGTGATTCAATATATTTTGAACTCTTTGACCCAAGCGTATATTTTACAGGTGTTCCGTCAGGCGGTGTTGTACCTAATTTTGCACATGGAACGGCAGGAATAGTGTACCTTCTTACAAAATATTACGAAGTAACAAAGGATGAGGAATATTTAAAATATGCCGTACAGGGATATAATTTTCTGAAGGAAATTGCCAATAATACCGAAAAAGCATCAATTGTGCCATACCTTTACTTTAAAGGCGGGGAGAACAAATATGATGTTTCGTATCTTGGCTTCTGCCATGGACCTGTTGGCGACGGAATTACAGTAAGGGAGCTGTATCTTGCAACAGGCGATAAAGAATATCTTGATTTTTATAACCGCCTTACAGAAGCCCTGATAGAAGCCGGAGTACCATATAAACACTCAGCCGGCTACTGGAATAACTGCATTTGCTGCGGAACCTCAGGTATACTTTTACATTTTATTGATGCTGCAAAACTTACAGGAAATGAAAAATATAAAGATTATGCAGATAAAATAGCATACAAGCTTTTAAATGATGCATATACTGACAGCGAAGGAAACCGTTGGTATGACGCATGGACAAGAGTAAAACCATGGGATGTGGACGCACACCTTGGATTATTTGTGGGAGCTGCGGGTAATGCCAGTGCTCTTTTATCATACTACGCAGATAAAACGGGTAAAAAAATAACACCTGTTTTTGAATATCGGGAGGCGTAATATGGGAAAAAAGATACCTTATCTTTTTAAAACATACGAGACAGAAGATTACCTCAAAACAGCCAGAGAGACAGCAGAATGGATAAATGAACAGGAAGTAACCGAGGCAGAAGGAATAATATGGAAAACAATTTCCTGACGGACAACCGGGACTTACGGGTTCTTCAATTTTTATCAGATACAAGTTTTTATGCAGGTTCTGCGGGTATCGGATTTTTCTTTTTAAGATTGTATCAGGTAACGCAGGATAAGAAATGGCTTGAAAAAGCAGAACTGGCGGCAGATTATCTTTTATCCAAAGAAAAAGATATTTCTTTTTACAGGAATATACAGGGACAGATAGAAGCCGAAAAAGGAAAAGAACACGCTTCAAAACTTTACGGATGGGCGTTTGGTTATAAAATCGGACCAATCAGTGAAGGACAGTTTGCACATGCTCTTTTTCTTGAAACAAACGAACAGAAATACTATGATTTCGCAATCAGACAGGCAGATACTTTTGTTGAAGCAGGAATAGAAGAGGATGAAAAAATACATTGGAGTGATGCAAGGGATATCGTCGGCGACGCCGGAGGAATAGTGTATCTTTTGCAGGTCTATAAACAGACAGGTAATAAAAAATATCTTGAGACAGCTGTTAAAGCCGGTGAATATATTGAACAGTTTGCTAACCCTGCCAAAAACGGTGGTACATATTATTATCTGTATGACCTTGTGGCTGCGAATGAAGGCGACGAAGATACAATCCATGTTAATTTTTCCCATGGCTCGGCGGGAACGGCGTATCTGTGGGCAGTGCTTTATGAGGCAACCGGAGATAAAAAGTATCTTGGAAGAGCAGAAAAAGTTTTTGAATATCTTGACGGAATAGCAAGCGGAGATGATGAAGCTGTATTGTATCCTTATCAGGACCATCCAAAACGTGGATTTTCAGATGACAGATTTTACCTTGGAATGTGCGGCGGACCTATAGGCTCAAGTTTTCCTTATAAAAAATTATACCGGCTTACAGGTGATGAAAAATATCTTGATAAGGTAAAAAAAACTTGCAGAGGGTCTTGTAAGGTCAGGTGTTCCTGAGCATCTCTCATGGGGATACTGGGGAAGCAAGTGGCCTTTGCTGTGGAGGCCCCGGTGTGCTTGAATATTTTGTGGATTTATATGATTTGACAGGCGACGAAAAATATAAGAAATACGCCAAAAGAACGGCAGATAAGCTTATTTCTGACTCTTATGAAGAGAAAAAGGAAGAAGTTTTTACGGAGCATGGGACAGAATTGACCCTGCAAGAGTGGTAAGTTACACAGGGTATTACATAGGTGCAGCAGGTGCAGCAGGCGCTTTGCTTAAGTATTACAGCGTTTTAAAAAATATAAAAATTGCCGATTTCTTTGAATACTATTTGTGATATAATTGAATCCGCCGGAAAGGTAAACCACCTCCGGCGGATTTTTATTCGGAAGGAAACTGATATGGAATTGTTTGAAGGAAGGCCTGCTGATATGTCAGGCAGATTGGATAAAGAAATACGCACGTATGATTTACTTGATAAATTAGGAATAGAATATGAACGTGTTGACCACGAACCGGCAGAGACAATGGAAGCCTGCATTGAAATTGACAGAACACTTGCACCTGCGGTTATCTGCAAAAATCTTTTCTTGATGCAACTCACAGAAAACCAGATTTTACCTGTTAGCTATGCGTGGGGACAAAAAGTTTATGACAAAAGAAATTTCCCATCAGATTAACAGTCCGCGACTGTCTTTTGCTACACCGGATTTTATGGAAAAATTTCTTGATATTACTCCGGGCTCCGTGAGTGTGCTGGGACTCATGAACGATACCGGCAATAATGTTAGTTACTGGTTGATGAGGATGTGTTAAAAGAAGAATATTTCGGATGCCATCCGTGCATTAATACTTCAAGCCTGAAAATGAGAACGGAAGATGTATTCGGGAAGTTTATGAAAGCTGTAAACCATGATTACATAGTTGTAAAACTAGGCAAAAATATTGAATAAATTATAA
>OKWF01000137.1_pt1 | contig 9474 bp, 11 predicted proteins | sample 1607031 | NCBI WGS metagenome assembly OKWF01 (sample SAMN04414079, study PRJEB24778) | human gut metagenome | material: faecal | host: Homo sapiens | reverse complement strand
AGGTTGTTGAAGAAACTACATCCGCTGGTGGATGCGGCTCCTTCAACGCGGCTTCTTCATGCCCTGCGTCAGCCTGTCTTTATGACAGTGCGGCGTGGGGCATTTTTTATTGTTCGGAAAGAGGTGGCCTGATATGAAATTTACCAAAACGAAATAGTGCGGACGGGCGCTGTTACTGGATGAAGCTCGAGGTGCAGGAAGAACTGCAACCGCTCTTTGACCAGTGTATCCAGGATGCCATTGACGGGAGAATCACGCGGCTTGATTCCCACTGGCCGCCGGTAGTGGTCAGCAGCGAAGGCGCGCCCTTTGAGGTGTGGCAACTGCTTCGGACATGGACCGAAGCGCAGCGGGCCGAGACCCTTGACGCGGAAAAGGCCATCGCCTTCAGCGAAAACCTGCGCCGCCAGAGCCGGTGGGGTGAAATTGACCACCATCTACTTGATATGCTGCAACGGGAGCTACAGGAGAAATATTTTATCGTGACAGGCAATGAAGATGACCACTTCTGGGATCGGGAGTATTCCCTAAAACCAGGTATCCGTGCAGAGCAGGTCCCGGAGCCGCTGCTGCGTTTCGCCTGCTATGTGGCGGTGAGCTATAAGGTATATGGTATGGACTTTCAGTATTTGGACACCAATTACCTCTTTGGATTGGTGGAGAAAGTCCGTCCGGATATGGTGAAAAAGCTCCGGGAAAATGGAACCGGCAGGCTGCCGCTCAACCTGCAAAAACGGAAACAGAGCACTTCACCGCATCGGCCAACGACGCCTTTGCCGTTATCCGCATCACTGCCAGGGACAACACGGAGGAATGCTGCCGTGAAGTGCTGAACTACCTGTGTGAGCTTCTGGAGCAGGAGGATTTTCCCCGCAGCTATGCGGTGGAGTTCAAAGGGCCGGAAAAGAGGTATCTTCCCATCACAGGACTGCCCAAAAGGGAGTAAACCAGCTCTTTGCCTGTGCCGTGCAGTACCCCGGCCTCCACCCCCTGATGGAACGGTACGCCCGGCTTGCCATGCGGCAATATGAGCAGTACACCAATCTCAGCGATGAGCAGTGCGCGCTCCCCGGAAGTTTTGCCGTGTTCGCCCTGGGAATGCTGGGGCAAGAGTGGCAGCAGCTGGTATGGGATTATCTCGATCTCTGCGATGATGAGCACTCCCACTTACAGGAAAAATTCCTCCGGGAGTATGTGAAACAGTTCGGATTTACCGCCGATACCGTCCCTGTATTTGTCCGTGGGGTGCTGTCCATGCAGAACATGAAGTATTCCAAGGACTATGCCGCGTGGATGGCAAACGCAGAAAGCCTGGACGCTCTGCTGGAGGCAAAAATCCACCTGTCTGAGATCGTTCCAAGCGGTTTTTCCTCCGACGAGGATGACGATGATGACGAGGAACCCGCAGAAGAAACAGAAGCCAGCCCGGAGGAAGTGCTGCAATACGCATGGGAAACGGTCTGCTATGTGATCTGGGGCAAAGCCAGCGCCAAGGGTGGTCAGAAAGTGGTGGAAGCAGCTTCGGAGGAACTGAAGGAACTTTACCGACAGATTTTTATTCCGATAACGGAGAACCTGGAAGGAAGTGGTGGCCTGCTATGAGTTTGCCGAAACGCGACGGCGTACAAGGTCGTTATTATTTGATCCAGAAACCAGATACGAACCCCGAAGTGCTGGAACACGCCGATCAGTGCATCCAGGATGTGTTGGATGGAACTGCAAAAGAAAACCATTCCGGCTATCCGGTGGTCGTTCGGAACCAAAGCGGAACGCCCTTTCTTCCCAGCCAGCTCCTGGAGCGGTATCTGTCCAAACTGCCTTTGAAGGGATTCCCCTATGAGGAAGCTGTTACATTCTGCGATGCCCTGCGGCGGCTGGTGGGCTGGAGGGAGATTGGCCACACCTTGGGAAAATACATCAAACACCAGGTGCAGGAGAGGTTTTTTGAGATTGGAGAGAATGAGGACTACTTTTCGCCTTTCCCGCTCTGTACCGCATGGCTGGAGCTGCGGCCGGAGGATGTGGACGAGAATCTGCTGCGCTTTACTTGCTATGTGGCGGTCTGTTATACGGTGTATGGGGCCAGCGATAATACGATTATAACCGAACACTACCTTGATCTGGTTTCCCAGCTTCGCCCGGATATGGTGAAGCAGCTGAAAACAGCTGGCAGCGGCAAATTGCCAAAGGACATCCAGCGGCGTAAGACGGAGCATTTCACCGCATCGGCCAATGATGTGTTTGCTACCATCCGCATCACCGCCAGGGACTCCACGGAGGAGTGCTATGCTGAAATTCTGGATTACCTGTGTGCGGTGTTGGAGCAGGAGGGATTTCCCCGCAGTTACTCGGTGGAGTTCCGTGGGAAGGAAAAACTCTATCTGCCCATTCCCGGTCTGCCCAAAAAGGGCGTCAATCAGCTCTTTGCCTGTGCTGTGCAACACCCCAATCTGCATCCGGCTATGGCGCGATACGCTCGTCTGGCTATGCGGGAATTTGAGTGGTACCAAAACCTCTCAGATGAAGCCTGTGCGATGCCCGGCACCTTCGCCGTGTTTGCCCTGGGGCTGGAGGGAGAACCGTGGGCACCGCTGGTGACGGAGTATCTGGATCTCTGCGATGACGAGCACTCCTCCCTGCAAGGGAAATTCCTTCATGCCTTGATCCGAAAGTTTGGGTTCCAACCATGGACGCTGGGGGTATTGGTGCGGGGCGCATTATCTATGCAGTGGCTGGAGCCTGCCAGAGAATTCCGCAGCCTGATAGCCAATGGGGAAAGCCTGGATGCACTGCTGGCAGTCAAGCGCCGCTTTTCCGCTTATCTCCTGCCGGAAGAAAACGAAGACCCGAAATTCCGGGCCATCGCTTGGCAGAGCCTGCTCTGGGCCATCTGGGGGCAAGCCTCTGAAAACGGCGGCAGCAAGGTCATTAAGACGGCTCCGAAGGAACTGAAAGAGCGGTATTCTGAAATTTTCGATCACAGGATGCGTAAAGAGATCTGCGAAATCTTTTACTACAAGGAGGCTGCCCAATGGCATTAACATTAAACTTTCGAGACATCACCCCTGAAGACACCAGAATCCTCCGTATGGTAGCACTGAGAAACGGAAAAGCGGAAGATTATCTCTGCTGCGATGTTACCAATGAGGACGGCGTAACCCAGACTACCTGGTACAGCAAAGCGGATGTGGCCCTCTGGGGCGAGGATTATATCCGGGCGCACACCACAATGGAGTACAGCGATTATACGGGATGGATCATCAGCCTGGATATGGAGCCGTGGAACGATGCACAGGCGTCGCCCGCCAACCAGGAGAAAGGGGCGTCCCTTCCCCAAATTCCCACCTGGCTGGAGGGCCATGTTAAGGAACAGGCACAAAAGCGCCTGCCCACCGTGACCCTCTGCTCCTCTGCTGGAAATGAACTGCTGGAGGTTTGGTATTACGGAGAGTTGTTCACGGTGAAGGGAGAGCCCCAACCCTATATCATAGATGGCGACGAGGCCCCTGGATTGGTGGCAGCCCGTGACCCGGAGAGCGGCGAGACATTTGTCATCTTCGACAACGGGCGGCATGGCTATACAACCTGTTCTGCGATGAGCATGATCCGGCAGAACTGGAACACCGCCCCCTCAAGCGGTATGAAATCCCTGCCTCCAAGTTGGTGCTGGAGCTGGGCTGCGGCAACGACTATGAGAACGAAAAAGAGGACTTTGAGGTGGACGAAGCGGATACCGTAGAACTGATCAACGGTGAGCGGATGCCCCGGGAGCAGGTCAAGCGGGACGGCATCGACTACATTGCACTTTACTATGTGAATGAAAAAGGGCAACAGGTGCAGATTCTGGATGCGGAACTGGCATGAGTACAACAGGACTGTTTTGGTAGCAGAATAAGGAGAGAAGCAAAATGGAACAGGCATATTGCACCGCAGTTTTCTGGCGCGGCGGAGAAAAGATTGATCTGAATGGGCGAAAGCCGGATGCGGTACGGTGCCTATCTGTGACGGGAGAGCGGAAGGTGAATCTGTCCTTCCTGCGAGATTATCCCAATCTGGAGGAACTAACCCTAATGGAAAAGTGTGAGGGTGTAGAAGTTCTCTCCGGGCTAAAGCAGCTTCATACACTGTCCCTATGGCTGTCGGCCCCTGTTTCCTGGGACAATGTTTCTCTCCCCGGCCTGCGTGTTCTCCACCTGCGTGGGGAAAAGAATGGCGACATCACCCCACTTCTCACCAGCATTACCTATCTCCATTTGGAGGAAATGCGGAAAACGGAAGATCTTGCCGCTTTCCTGACTCCAGCGACCCGGCTTCAGAAACTCTATCTCCAGTCACTCCCAGCTGTGCAGGAACTACCGGCTCTGGATGGGCTTCCTTCCCTTTATGCCCTGAAACTCTATGAGCTGCATAAACTAAACGATTTGTCCGCCCTCTCTCACAGCCATTTGCGCTACTTTGCCGCTTCTCTGATCGGGGATAAACTCTCCGCCCAGGCGCTGGCAGATGCTGTGATGGCGATTCCCAATCTGGAGGCAGCCGCGCTCCAGCTGGCGGATCGCTCCGAGCGGCGCTATGGCGGTGTCCAAAAAGCCTTTGCCGCCGCTGGGAAGTCCCAGCTGCTGCGGGAGGAAATCAGTGCTTTGACCACATGGCTGTTGCTATGATGTAGGAAATGGGAAAAGGAGAAACTACCTATGGCAGAGTTCAAACAAATCATAGATGATGCGCTGGACATTTTGAAATTTGACGGAGCCGTACAGGACACTCTGGCGGAACTGCGAGAAAAATGGGGCGCGCAGGTCCCGGCGCTGCTGGATGAACGCTTTGATGCCGTTGGCGTTCAATATATGAAACTATCCCATGAAAAAGGGGCGGCGGCGTGGGGCAGGAGCTGTCTGCCTTCGGCTGGGCACTGTATAACCTGGACGATGAGGACGAGTATCTGTTTGCCTTGATCCCAGAGGAAGAACGCAGCGAATGGGAACGCTACTGCAAAAAGCAGGGGCAATATTGTCACCTGATGAAACAGCAAGGACGAAAATGGGGCGACCATGCCAAGGAGCAGGACCCTGGGAAGCTGATGCCCTGCGAGGAATACATACTTCAGGATGAGTACGATTATTTCTTCAACTCCCTGGCGGGTGATTTTGCGGCGGGCGAATAGGAAAAACCAGGATGCAGAAGAATGGAAAAACGGCTGTGTGGCCGATCTGCGCCAGCGTCCGCCCCAGGTGACCCGCGCCCACAGCTTGCCGCACCTTGGGTGCCTCACTTATTCCGCAGAAAATGGACTCTATGCCGCGTCCAGGGCCGCTGGCAGCGGGACTATTGGCCGAGCATTATTGAGCAAGAATCCAGCCACGCTTAACTGGGTCGAACCGTCCCCCATTGGATATGACGGTCCACCCCAGACCCTGTGCTGGGCTGACCATTCCCTCTGGGTGGGTGATCCCACCAAGCTACACGGATTGAACTGACAGACCGGGGCACCTGTCAGGATGTGAAAAACTGGACTCTGCCGGAAGATGGATGGAGCACCAAATACCATTGCGGCATTACGACAGACGGTCTGGGCCGGGTCTACTTTTCCAACGAGTGGTACAAGGGGCAGATTTACCGCTGGGAAAACGGCAAGGTAACAAAACACACCTTCTCACTGGATGGATACGACCATCTCTCCGAGGCCGTTCCCGTTCCCGGCACAGGCCGCATTACCATGATCCACGCAGTCAGTGGCAAGGGGCGGATGGAAGAATGCCTGCTGGAACTGGATATGGACACCGGGCGGTGCCGAATTGCCCCCCTGCCTGGAATGGGCGAGGGGCTGAAACTTCGCTGGTTTACCGGGGACTGGCTGCTGGTGCAGGGAAACGGCGAGATCCTCTCCGATGACTTTGCCCAGCTCATCAATAGGAACACCCGTGAAGTGCTGCGTATCCGTCCGGAAATGTTCGGCGGGGAGAAAATGCAGCACATTGGAATACTCACCGATGGCACGGTGGTCATCGTCACCCGGCGGGACAGGGTTGGGCCGGTATTTCGTTATCCCATCGACTTCTGGGGCTTCCTTCGGACGGCAAACAAGCCCAAAAAGCTGGAATGGCGGGAGTACAAAGAAGTGTACCCGAATCTGCCCATCTTTCTACCGTCCAAGGCCACGGAGCGAAAAATCATTCTCAAAAAAGACAGCCTGACAATCCTGGGGGCGGTATTTACGCCGCCGCTTACTCTGTCGCAGCTGGCGGAAAAGTTGGGGCCTGCCCACATTGTCCTGCAAAATGGAACACGAAAAAGCCCCATTACAGGCCGAGAGAGTCCCTATACCCAGGCACTTGCTTTGTGGGACGAACTTGGACTACAGGGCTGGTTGGACGAAGATGAGCAGACCATCAAAACCATTGGTGTCCGGGTAGCGGCACAGGGAGAGTATGCGGTCCGGCAGACATTTGACGGAGCGGTTTGGATCGGGTCCAAGGACTACCGAGAGGCCAGCTGGAAGGATTTCGCCGGATTTGCCCATACCCTCAAATTAGGCGGCTTTACCGTTTATACCCGCTTGCCGGGTCCTGTTCCAGAGGAGCAATCAGCGCAGAAAGCAAAGCTGGAGGCCCTCTCCGCCATGGTACAGATCAGCTGGAAAGAGCCAGAGAATAAGGCGGCGAAAGCGCAGAAATACAAGTTATCCAAGCCGACTGAACCAGTGCTCACCTTTACCAGCTTCAACTTCAAGCTGGCGGTTATGGAAGTCCTGATGTACGAGAAAGGCTTACTGGCTCCTAAACTGGATGCACATGAGTTTGCCAGAGAGTATAGCCGACGCAAGATCGACATTGACGCGGAAGGGTATGAACCCATCCCAGAGATTCGGAAGTGGCTGGAGAAATACCCTGTCCCGGAGCGGTTGGCCCCGGAGGTCACAGAAATCGAGATGGATGGCGGCAGCGAGATTTATACCCAGCTCTGTCCGTTCTGGGATGGCGAGGATGGAGCCTTTGATCTTAATACCATTACGGAGGCGGAACTGCGCCAGTTCCCCAATCTCAACCATATTACTCTCATGTCCTCCAAGCCGGAACAGGTGCTGCCGGTTCTGGAACGGTGCAGTATCAAGGTAGACTTGCTGTGAGGTGAAAGCATGAAAGCGAAACTAAAAGTGATAAAGGACTGGGAGTTCGAGGAATTTGAACTGACGGGAACTTCCTTCAAATACAGCCCGACTGGATGCAAAGGTATGGTGGCCCGCAGCGAGGATGAAATTGTGTTTTGGACCTATCATCTCGCGCAAAAGTGCAGCGGCGTTTTGTGGGTCAAAGGCGAAGTTTCCAGGTGGATTCCCAGCCCGGAGCCGAAAGAGCAGCAAGATGTTTGGGAAGATCCTGTCTTGCTCTCATGCGACAGAGGAATACTGTTGGTTTGCCCGGCCAGTAAATCCCTTTGGTGGATGCCGCAGATGGATGGAGAGTGGATTCCGATCCCCATGGATAACTGGTGTGCCCAGGGTATTCCCAAGCCGGTAGCAGTCACCGGAAGCCAGGGCGTTTTTCCCTATTGTGTGCCGAGTGGACAACTCCGCTGATGCGACCAACAGTTTTACCAGCCTGACGGTAGACCTTGAAACCATGACTGCACACTGGGCAGAAAGCGGCTCTTGTGTATACAGCAAAGCAGGAACCCGACAGACCCATTTGGCGGCAGTAGAGCGTGCTGGCGGAAATTTTGCCCAGGCAGACTTTCACTACAACTATCCTATGATTGGCTCTATACTGGAACAGAATGGACAGTTTTATGCCTTTTTGGAAAGCAGCGCCATCAATCCGGCAGGTCTTTCTCTCATGGGCTACTATTGGTATCTGGAACTGGAGGAAAACGGACTATTCAAAAAGAAACTGTGGGGCAAAGATAATTTAAGCCGCCTGCCCGGAAAACACGGGATGCGCGGAAAATTCTCCGGTGACAGGACTTGCCTGATCCTGTCTCCCATTTTTAAGAATGATGACTGGAAGGGTAAACAAAAGGTGCTGCGCCTTTCAGATTTGGTGCTGATCGACCTTGCCATGCCCCGTGGATACGCTTCCTTCCATGTGCTGGATGTATGGGGAAACCGGGCATTTCTCAGCGATGAGAAAAACAAGCTGGTTCTTTGTGAAATGACCTTGGAACAGTTATGAGGTAAACCAATGGAATTATTTGCAAAAAGAATGACTTGGGAGCTGGACAATGAGGAAGGACTGTCCTGCCTGTCCTTTGAACTGGAGGATGGCTACTTTACACTCTCCCGCAAGACCGGCGCGGAAACACTCCGCTTGGAAATGAATGATCCAGCCAATGGTCAGTTGATTGACCCGGACTGTTTTGAATATGCCCTTGATAATACCAGGTTTCGTCTAAATATCGTGCGGAACAACCGAAAAAGTTCTGCGGTATCTGGAAGAACACCACATCAACACGGAGTTGTATGGAGAAATCGTCCTTCACTACACTCCTCTCAGCAAGCCACAGCTTGAATCATTATCTGCCGTGGTTCTCAGACTGTTTTTCGGTGAACTGCTTTTTTAGGCGGAAACAGAAGTGTCGTTGGCAGAAATCATGCGAGGGGATAACTATGGTTAAAATTCATCGTATTTGGTTCAATACGGAGAGAATGGACAGAGAGGATCACTACAAAATCACATTATTCAGTCGCCCTCGTGTATCTATTCATGTGGACGAGTACATTTGGAGTTTCATCGAAGAAAACATTGTGAAGCCACACAAGCTTATGCGCAGTGAGAAGCATGGGTATCTGTTGGACATTTCGTTTGACCAGTTTGACCCAGCAAAACACCGATATTATCCGCTTTCCCCGTACAACGGGCCGCTTCGGGAAGGTGTCGAGATGGACAGCGCAAACAGAAGCTATTTCCGTGAGGATTTTGTAGGCGGCAAGGAGCGGACTACCTGGTTCTCTCCCAATAAAATATGGACAAACTGCGGCGACAAGGTTCTGAATGTGGACATCAAAGCTGCCAATGTGAGCGAGAATATTACCCCCAGAGAATACGCAGATTTGCTTTTCGATGGAATTGGAGCGGCCTTGGTGTTCAATTTCAAAAGGCTCAAGCGCGAGGAGTTTGATGGGCTGAAGCCCAAGATTGATTGGAGCATTGTAGAAAGCTTCCCCTTTCCCGCACCCTTTGAGGAACAGCGGTACATTGGGGATGAAGGCGAAATTCATGTGTATTCTTGGGATGGCCGAAAGGAAACGACCCTTGTTGGTCCCTATCCGTGCGGAAGTTGTACCTGGAGCATTTCGGAGAATCGTGAGGAGGAATTTTTACCGTGCAAGTCTGGTCAAAGATGGATTTTGGCACTGGAGAGATTATCTTTTTGGATATCACGCAAAAAGAAGATATGCTGCAAGTAGAATATCCGAACTGCTTTCTGCTGGATATGGGCTGGTATCAGGACAGATACATCATTTCTATCATTCAAATT
>OKWF01000136.1_pt1 | contig 9585 bp, 10 predicted proteins | sample 1607031 | NCBI WGS metagenome assembly OKWF01 (sample SAMN04414079, study PRJEB24778) | human gut metagenome | material: faecal | host: Homo sapiens | reverse complement strand
CTCCAATCTGCGGAAAGTGACCAGCTATGCGGCAAAGCATGAAGCCCGGTTTATGAAACTCTTGATTGAGCAGAACGAGGACGGGGGCAAACGCAGGAACGCCGCCAAGAAAAAGGAACTGGAAGCCGCCGAGAAACGCATAGCCGAGTTATCCGCTATCTTCAAGCGGCTGTATGAGGACAGCGTGACCGGGCGCATATCAGACGAGCGTTTCACAGAGCTGTCGGCAGACTATGAAGCAGAGCAACGGGAACTGAAAGAAAAAGCCGCCGCTATCCAAGCGGAGCTTTCCAAAGCACAGGAAGCCACCGTGAACGCAGAAAAGTTTATGAATGTTGTTCGGCGGCATACCAGCTTTGAAGAACTTACCCCTACTCTGCTGCGGGAGTTTGTAGAGAAAATCGTTGTACATGAGTGCAGCTATGACGAGAACAAGACCCGCAGACAGGACATTGAGATTTATTATTCTTTTGTTGGCAAGGTGGACTTGCCCGAATAACCGCCCGACCTATCCGACACAAGAGCTAAGTGCCGGATAGGAACGGCAAAATTTTTTACACTTCTATTACTTCTTTATCGCACATCAGTAAAGTCTCAGGGCATCAAGCAGCTCATGGCTGGCGGTGGTGTGGTGCTGATCGGCACGACCCTCATCCCTCTGCTCTCCGGTCTGTTCGGTTAATCCGGCAGCCGCGCAGAAGTAACCATCGGGGCGGGTGCGGAAAAGGCACTCGCCCCTCACAATTCACCAACGATTTAAGGAGGAAATTCAAGTATGGCATTTATCAATCAGGCAGTTACGGTTCTCCAGACGCTCGTTATCGCCCTCGGGCGCTGGTCTCGCGGTGTGGGGCGTCGTAAACCTCATGGAAGGCTACGGCAACGACAACCCCGGTGCCAATGCTCATGGTTAATAAAGAAGCACAACAAAACAGGACAAGGACAGTCAGCCCCGCCGCTATTCCGAGCAAGGCAAATTATAGGGTAAAGTCTAAAAAGCATTTGTAACATTTCTATAAACTCTATTGACTTGAACACCTCCGGGAGTTATAATACGTTTTGCTATTTAGGAACGCTAAATAGCAAAACTAAAGTGAGGTAGAGAGTATGGATAACAGGTATGTGCAGCAATTCAAAAAAGGCTCTCTTGAAATGATACTTTTGTGCTTGATCGGACGCAAAGAAACCTACGGCTATGAAATCATTACAGAGCTAAATAACAGCGCGTCCGTTTTGGGCTATGCAAAAGAGGGAACGATTTACCCTATTCTGTATCGTTTGCAGGAAGCCGAGTTAATCCAATGCCGATTAGCCCCGGCAGCGGCAAATGGCGGATCAAAAAAATACTACTCCCTTACCCATAAGGGCAGAGAGGTATTAGACGAGCTGATTTTATTTTGGGCGAGCTATGAAAGTTGTGTAAATGGCTTTATTGCCACCTATCAAACAGCGGAGGTATCAGAATGAAAGAGCAATACATTAAGCAAGTGGAAAAGGAATTGAGTTTAACACGCAAAGCAAAAAAAGAGGTCGTGCGTGATCTGAATGAAGTCTTTGCTTCTGCGTTGGAGCATGGCGAAACGGAACAACAGGTAATCGAACGGTTAGGCACTCCCAAAGAGTTTGCAGAGAATACCGCCGAGCAGTTAGGCATTGACAGCGCAGCACCGCAGAAACGGAAAGGGATTATTTCGAGCGTTGCAGCCCTTGTCGTTGCCGTTGCAGCGTTTGTGATTTACGCCACTACCCAATCCGGGAAAGTGCCGGACGGGGCAATCGGACAAGCAGACGCAATGACAAACATTCAAGTTGAGGGAGCTTTTGGATTTGACGCTTCACAAATCATTTTGGCAGTCGGTGTAATCGCGGTTACAATCGCAATCATTCAGATTATCCGAACCGTCCGCAAAAACAGGAGGTAGCTATGAAAAAAATTTGTTTCAATAATCGCTATTTTACTTATGCTTTCTTTGGCTGCCTGTTCCAATCAAGATACGCCGTCCGCTGCGGATAATCCAAGCAATACACAAACAGAAAGCAATACCATGCTTGACGCGGGTGTATGGCCTGTGAATGAATACACCGAGGAGCTTCCCGTCCCGTCCGGTACGGTCGGTTGGGCTATGCTTGATACGGAACATGAGAATTGCAGTATCAGTATTGTGGATATAAGCGAAACCGACTATAACGACTATTTAGAGCTTTTGAAGCAAGAGGGGTTTTCTATAATAGAGGAAGTGTCGGAAGAAATTGAGGGACAGGACTATGTTTCTATCGGTACGCTTTTGTCAAATGGCGAAAAGGGATTGAGTATCAGCTACATTCCCGATAACTTCACAATTTACATTTCTTTCCTTAAATAATGAAAATTAAAATGATTAAATCGCCTGATAGGTGGGTGCTTTGCCCTATTTGTGGAAATAAAACACGAACAAAGATATGCCCCGATACAATACTTGAAAATTTCCCTCTGTTCTGTCCGAAATGCAAACAAGAAGCACTAATCAGCGCAAAAGATTTGAATGTAGCTGTAATCCCACAACAAATAGCGGAATCAGCCGGAGCAGTCAACGGTCAAGATGAACGGCGCATAAATGCGCCGCCGTTGACAGCCCTGCCTGTTTCCGCTGATGGGTAATCAAGGGAGCGACAGACTAAAGTGCTGTCGCTCCCCTCACATTATGGAAATGAAAATTGAATATCGACCAAGCTGCAACGCCACAGATTTTTTGAAAGTCCGTGGCGTTTTTTTTGCGCCCATTTTTGGCAGACCGCACATTCCTGTTGTTGTAGAAAGTGACGGGGAAATTTGCCCAAAACGGTCTTGCGTACCGTAGTAGTGATGAAAAGAATACCGCAGCCATTTGGAAGAAAGGTATGGGGCTACCGTAGTAGTGATGAAAAAAATCAAAAGAAGCGTTTGGCATTTTTCGGTTTCTTTCGTGGAGGGGGACAAACAGCGGGCAGAACACGCCGCCACTATCGCTATATTGATGAAACCAGCCATACCGTCCCCCTTGCGAATTGCAGTAAGGGCATAGAAAAAATCCGTTGGATTTTCCGCCTATTTGCCCCGCTGCGGTTTTGTAGGTATTAAGAGCAGCCTCACAGAGGAAAGCGGCAGTTTTTCAGAGCAAGATTCTACCGCAGTACCAAAATTCGCTTTTCGCTCATTTTGCCCCTGCGGGAATCTTGTTGGGGAGTGCCTTCCCCAAACCCTGCTTATGCGGCTTGCGCCGCTTAAAAATCCCTCAAAATATTTTTTCGGATTTTTCAAAAACAGTTCCGCTTCACACCCCGTTTTTCTCCTATTAGTGAGAGGACACCACGCACAGAAAGGAGGTTTTACCATGCGAAAACGATACAACACGCCGCACCGCAGCCGGGTAGTCAAAACACGCATGACCGAGGAAGAATACGCCGAGTTTGCCCAACGGCTTTCTGCTTACAACATGAGCCAAGCCGAGTTTATCCGGCAAGCCATAACCGGGGCAGCCATACGCCCCATCATAACCGTTTCTCCTGTCAATGACGAGCTGCTTGCCGCTGTCGGGAAGCTGACCGCCGAATACGGCAGGATCGGCGGCAACTTAAACCAGATAGCCCGGACGCTGAACGAGTGGCACAGCCCCTACCCGCAGCTTGCCGGGGAGGTACGGGCGGCGGTTTCCGACCTTGCTGCCCTAAAGTTTGAAGTCTTGCAGAAAGTGGGTGACGCTGTTGGCAACATTCAAACATATCAGCTCTAAAAATGCCGACTATGGCGCAGCGGAAGCCTATCTCACATTTGAGCATGACGAGTTTACCATGAAGCCCACCCTTGATGAAAACGGGCGGCTGATACCGAGGGAGGATTACCGCATTTCTTCCATCAACTGCGGGGACGAAGATTTCGCCGTTGCCTGTATGCGAGCCAATCTCCGCTATGAGAAAAACCAAAAACGGGAAGATGTGAAAAGCCACCACTATATCATCAGCTTTGACCCACGGGACGGGACAGACAACGGCTTGACCGTAGACCGGGCGCAGGAGCTGGGCGAGAAGTTCTGTAAAGAGCATTTCCCCGGACACCAAGCCATTGTCTGCACCCACCCGGACGGGCATAACCACAGCGGCAATATCCATGTGCATATCGTCATCAACTCCCTGCGGATTTATGAAGTCCCGCTTCTGCCCTACATGGACAGACCAGCCGACACACGGGAGGGCTACAAGCACCGCTGCACCAATGCCGCTATGGAATATTTCAAGAGTGAAGTCATGGAGATGTGCCACCGGGAGGGGCTTTACCAAATCGATCTTTTGAACGGCAGCAAGGAACGGATAACGGAACGGGAATACTGGGCGGCAAAGAAAGGGCAGCTTGCCCTTGATAAAGAGAACGCTGCCAGAGAAGCCGCAGGACAGCCGACCAAGCCCACCAAGTTTGAAACGGACAAGGCGAAGCTGCGCCGGACGATACGGCAGGCACTTTCCCAAGCTACCAGCTTTGACGAGTTTTCTTCCCTTTTGCTGCGGGAGGGCGTGACCGTCAAGGAGAGCCGGGGGCGGCTTTCCTACCTCACGCCGGACAGGACAAAGCCTATCACAGCCCGGAAGCTGGGGGACGATTTGACAAGGCTGCTGTCCTTGCCCTGCTCACGCAGAACGCCCACAGAGCCGCCGAACAGACCACAGACATACCCGAATACCCACACACCCAAAAGGAACGCTTGCGGGAGGAAAAAGCCGCAAAAACCACCCCGGCAGACAACACCTTGCAGCGCATGGTTGACCGGGAAGCCAAGCGAGCCGAGGGCAAGGGCGTGGGCTATGACCGCTGGGCGGCAAAGCACAACCTAAAGCAAATGGCAGCTACCGTTACCGCTTATCAGCAGTACGGCTTTTCTTCCCCGGAGGAACTGGACGAAGCCTGTTCTGCCGCCTATGCCGCCATGCAGGAAAGCCTTACAGAGCTGAAGCAGGTGGAAAAGACGCTGAACGGGAAAAAGGAGCTGCAACGGCAGGTGCTTGCCTATTCCAAGACCCGCCCTGTCCGGGACGGGCTGAAACAGCAGAAAAACGCCAAAGCAAAAGCAGCCTACCGTCAGAAGCACGAAAGCGACTTTATCATAGCAGACGCAGCCGCCCGTTATTTCAGGGAGAACGGCATTTCCAAGCTGCCGAGCTATAAAGCCCTGCAAGCAGAGATTGAAAGCCTTATCAAAGAGAAAAACAGCGGCTACAACGATTACCGGGCAAAACGGGAGGAATACCGCCGCTTACAGACTGTCAAGGGCAATATCGACCAGATTTTACGCCGGGAACGCAAGCCTGTGAAAAGGCAGGAACAGGAGCGATAAAAACCACCCCAAAATGTACCCGAACCCATACAGAACAAGGGGGCTGCCCCGTACCCTATCCGCAATACCAAAGGATTTTTTAACGGGCTTACAGGGCAGAAAAACCCCGAAAATGATACCGAGATGATACAGAATTACCGCCGATACCGCCACACCAGCGGAAACGGCAGAAAGGAGCGCACCCATGCCAAGAATGAGCAAGAAACGGCGGCTGGAATGGTCTTTTTCCTGCGGCAAGTAAAAGTCGGAAATACCACCTGCGACCGTATCACATACAACGACCTCTGCCGGGGCTGTACCCATAGCTGCAAGCAGAGCTTCCGGGCGGTTATCATACTCTGCCCCCGCTACTACTCCAAACGCCGGAAAAAGGAGGACAAGGACAATGGCAGATAACCGCAAGTATTACTACCTCAAGCTGAAAGAAAACTTTTTTGACAGCGACTCCATTGTGCTGCTGGAAGATATGAAAGACGGAATTTTATATTCCAATATCCTCTTGAAGCTGTACTTAAAATCGCTGAAAAACGGCGGGAAGTTGCAGCTTGACGAGCATATCCCCTACACAGCACAGATGATAGCGACACTGACCCGCCACCAGATAGGGACGGTTGAGAGGGCTTTAGAGATTTTCCGGCAGTTGGGGCTTGTGGAGCAGCTTGACAGCGGGGCTTTCTATATGACCGACATTGAGCTGATGATAGGACAGTCCTCTACCGAAGCCGAGCGGAAACGGGCTGCAAGGCTGGAAAACAAGGCACTTTTACCGCCCCGGACAAAAGGCGGACATTTGTCCGACATTCGTCCACCAGAGATAGAGATAGAGTTAGAGAAAGAGATAGAGATAGAAAAAGAGAGAGAGGGAGAAACGGGACACCCCGCCCCCGCCGCTTATGGCAGATACAACAATGTGATACTGACCGATACAGAGCTTTCCGGGCTGAAAACAGAGCTGCCCGACAAGTGGGAGTATTATATTGACCGGCTTTCCTGCCATATCGCTTCCACCGGGAAGCAGTACCACAGCCATGCAGCCACCATTTACAAGTGGGCGCAGGAGGACGCTGCCAAAGGCAAGGCTGCCCCGAAACAGGGCATACCCGATTATTCATGCAAGGAGGGCGAGAGCTTATGAAAAACGAGATTGAAGCTATGATTACGGACATTACAGCCACTACCGCCGAAGCGGAGGACTACACAGGCGAGGACGGGCTTTTATACTGCGGCAAGTGCCATACGCCCAAAGAAGCCTACTTTCCAAAAGAAACCGCCCAATGGTTAGGGCATGACCGACACCCGACAGAGTGCGACTGCCAGCGGGCAGCCCGTGAAAAACGGGAAGCCGCTGAAAGCCGACAGAAGCACCTTGAAACAGTGGAGGACTTGAAACGCCGGGGCTTTACCGACCCTGCTATGCGGAACTGGACATTTGAGCATGACAACGGCAGAAACCCGCAGACCGCAACCGCCCGTTTTTATGTGGAGAGCTGGGAAACCATGCAGGCTGAAAATATCGGCTACCTGTTCTGGGGCGGCGTGGGGACAGGAAAAAGCTACCTTGCCGCCTGTATCGCCAACGCCCTTATGGAGAAAGAGGTTGCCGTCTGCATGACAAACTTTGCAACAATACTCAATGACCTTGCCGCCAGCTTTGAGGGCAGGAATGAGTATATTTCCCGCCTTTGCAGCTACCCCCTGCTGATACTTGATGATTTCGGTATGGAGCGAGGGACAGAATACGGGCTGGAACAGGTTTACAGCGTGATTGACAGCCGTTACCGAAGCGGCAAGCCGCTGATCGCCACGACCAACCTCACGCTGGAGGAATTGCAGCACCCGCAGGACACGCCCCACGCCCGTATCTATGACAGGCTGACTTCCATGTGCGCCCCCGTCCGCTTCACGGGCAGCAACTTCCGAAAGGAAACCGCACAGGAAAAGCTGGAACGCTTAAAGCAACTGATGAAGCAGCGAAAGGAGAGCCTATGACAGAAACCAAACAGACAAGCACCACCAAAACAGACCGCCGCCCGGACTGTGTGACGGAAATCCGCATGGGCAACTCCGTCCTTACCGTTTCCGGCTTCTTCAAGCAGGGCGCAACCGACACCGCAGCCGACAAGATGATGAAAGTGCTGGAAGCGGAAGCTGCTACACAAAAAACGGCGATTTGACCGACCATAAAGAAGCAGATTTGACGCTTTTGCCGCTATACAGACAGCCGCCCCATGTGGTACAATCAAGGTACGGAATAGTGGGGCTGGCTGTCGGAAACGGAGGAAACCATGTTAAGACAGACAACCCAAAACCTTATTACCGCCCTTTATCCGAGATTATCCCATGAAGATGAACTGCAAGGGGAAAGCAACTCTATATCCAACCAAAAGCGCATTTTGGAAACCTACGCCAAGCAGAACGGCTTTACCAATCTCTGCTGGTACACAGATGACGGTTATAGTGGTGCGAACTTCCAAAGACCCGGATTTCAAGCCATGCTTGCAGACATTGAAGCCGGGAAAGTCGGCACAGTCATCGTCAAGGATATGTCCCGTTTAGGGCGAAATTATCTTCAAGTGGGAATGTATACAGAAATGCTTTTCCCGCAGAAAGGCGTCCGCTTTATCGCTATCAATGACGGAGTGGACAGCGCAATGGGCGACAACGATTTTACCCCGCTGCGTAATCTTTTCAACGAATGGATGGTGAGAGATACGAGCAAAAAAATCAAGGCAGTTAAGAAAGCAAAAGGCATGAGCGGCAAGCCTGTTACCAGCAAGCCCGTGTACGGCTACCTCATGGACGAGGACGAAAATTTCATCATTGACGAGGAAGCCGCCCCGGTAGTCAAGCAGATTTACCAGCTTTGCCTTGCCGGGAACGGTCCGACCAAGATAGCCCGTATGCTGACCGAGCAGGAAATCCCCACGCCGGGAACGCTGGAATACCAGCGCACAGGCAGCATACGCCGCTACCACCCCGGCTATGAATGTAAGTGGGCGACCAATACCGTTGTTCATCTGTTGGAAAACCGGGAATACACAGGCTGTCTTGTGAACTTCAAGACGGAAAAACCGTCCTACAAGATGAAGCACAGCATAGACAACCCCATTGAGAAACAGGCGATTTTCGAGAACCACCATGAGCCAATCATCGACTTGCAGACATGGGAACGGGTGCAGGAGTTACGCAAGCAGCGCAAACGCCCCAACCGCTACGATGATGTGGGCTTGTTCTCCGGCTTGCTGTTCTGCGCCGACTGCGGTCATGTGATGTACCAGCAGCGGTATCAGACCGACAAGAGAAAGCAGGATTGCTACATCTGCGGCAGCTATAAGAAGCGCACCGCCGACTGTACGGCGCACTTCATCCGAACCGACCTTTTGACGGCGGGTGTGCTGGACAATCTGCGGAAAGTGACCGCCTATGCACAGAAGCATGAAGCCCGGTTCGTGAAGCTGCTTATCCAGCAGAATGAAATGGGCGGCAAGCGGAAACAGGCGGCAGCCACGAAGCAGCTTGAACAGGTGCAGAGCCGCATTGCAGAACTTTCCCGCTATATCAAACGTCTGTATGAGGACAATGTAAACGGGAAAATCAATGACGAGCGTTTTATGGAAATGTCCGCAGACTACGAAGCCGAGCAGCGGGAACTGAAGGAGAAAGCCGCCGCATTGCAGGGCGAACTGGACAAGGCACAGGAAGCCACGGTAAACGCTGAAAAGTTTATGAACGTTGTCCGCAAGTACCTTTCTATCGAGGAACTGACACACACCCTCTTGCGTGAAATGGTGGAGAAAATCGTTGTCTATGAATGTGAGTATGACGAGAACGAAGTACGCCGCCAGCGCATTGATATTTATTACAGCTTTGTCGGCAAGATTGACTTGCCCGAAGAATAAAGCCCGACCTATCCGACACCCTGCGCAAGTGCCGGATAGGAACGGCAAAATTTTTTACACTTCTATTACTTCTTTATCACACATAAGCAAAGTCTCAGGGCATGAAGCAGCTTATGGCTGGGGGCGGCGTGGCTCTGATCGGCATTACTCTGGTGCCGCTGCTGTCCGGTCTGTTCTCTGCATGACAACCGGCGCCCCGCCTCCTTGGAGGTGGGCGCAATCCTATTTTCAAGGAAGGAGAAAACACTATGAAGCACTTTCGGAGCGTCGTATCGCTCCCGCTGGTATTTGTGCTGTGTCTTTGGAATGATTCCCTGCGCTTTGCGGTATGAAATCACCACACC
>OKWF01000135.1_pt1 | contig 9595 bp, 14 predicted proteins | sample 1607031 | NCBI WGS metagenome assembly OKWF01 (sample SAMN04414079, study PRJEB24778) | human gut metagenome | material: faecal | host: Homo sapiens | reverse complement strand
AGGAGAATCTATATGACTCAATTTGAAAAATTAGATTTGTTGTTGCGTGAATGTGGAGGGACAATTCAGACATTTCAAGTTCTAAATAATGGAATTAGTAAGTCTGTGTTTTATGCATATGTGAAGGAACGAGGATTAGAACAAGCTGCTCATGGTGTGTATGTATCGCCGGATACGTGGACAGATGCAATGTACCTTTTGCATTTACGTTGTGGTCAAGCTGTATTTTCTCATGAAACTGCATTGTTTTTTCATGATTTAACGGACAGAGAGCCTTTGAAATACACCATAACAGTAAGAACTGGATATAATCCAAGTCGTTTGCAGGAAGACGGTTTTCAAGTGATACAGAGAAGTAAAGGATTTACATGAAATAGGAATCATAGCTATGCAGACATCATTCGGACATTCCGTTCCCGTTTATGACATGGAGAGAACAATTTGTGATCTGCTTCGTAGCAGAAAAAATGTTGAAATGCAGGTCTTTCAAGACGCATTGAAACAATATGCAAAACGTAAGGATAAAAACTTACGGATGCTTATGAAATACGCAGCTATGTTTCATGTTGAAAACATACTTAGACCATATTTGGAGGTGTTACTTTAGATGATAACAACGGCAAGATAATTAAAGGATTTGATTCGTAATCTGTCAAAGAAAAATCCGCAGATGCACAGATTTTGATGCGGAATTATATGATGGAACGTTTTTTTAGAACGAATTTCTTTATCAGAGTATAAAAACCAGTTTATATTAAAAGGTGGAATGCTTGTGGCGGCAATGGTTGGTCTGGATGCCAGAGCTACTATGGATCTGGATGCTACCATAAAAGGCACTAATGTTAGTGTGGAGGATGTAGAAATGATTATATCCCAAATTATATCAATTCCACTGGACGATGGTGTTTCATTTCGGGTCAAACGGATATCGGAAATCATGGAAGAAGCAGATTATCCTGGTGTTCGTGTAAGCATGGAAACGAAATTTGATGGTGTAATCACACCATTAAAGATTGATATTTCTACAGGGGATGTAATTACACCAAGAGAAATCAAGTACAAATTTAATCTTATGCTTGAAGACCGCACTATTGAGGTATGGGCATATAATCTGGAAACGGTATTGGCTGAAAAATTGGAAACTGTTGTTAGTCGAAACGTTACAAATACACGAATGAGAGATTTTTATGATATTTATATTTTACAAAAGTTGTATGGAGAACAACTCCAAAAACAAGTTTTATGGACTGCACTTGTGGCTACAGCCAAAAAAAGGGGAACATTAGACCTGATAGAAGCTGAGGATATAAGAGAAATATTTGATGAAATTGAATCAAGTCCGGTTATGGAGACCTTATGGAAAACGTATCAAAAAAATTATTCTTATGCTGCTGATATTTCATGGCATGCAATTGTGAAGTCAATCTGTGCATTATATGGAAGTATATTGGAGAATATGTATGACACATGGTCTTTATCGACGTGAGTTGTCAAAACAAACTCATACTTGCCGCCTAATACCGCCCCGGCAAGTTCCATGCCGATTTTGTGCGCTTCTTCCGGTGTGGTTTCTCCCACCGCAAAGGATTGTATCAAGTGCCGCCCTAAATGTGTGCCGCGATCTCCGGCAGCTTCCCGCGTCCATGCAAACTCAATATCGGCGGTTTCCAGCCCGCAGCCGAAAGAGGACGCAAGCAGCTTCCCGTCTGTCTTTTCGGGATTTAAGATATAGTCTATCGCAGCCTTTAAGGTTGATTTAATAGGGTGCGTCTTTGTAACCGCCATATCTCGTCCACCGCCTTTTTAATGTCCTCTATATCCTGCCTGTAAACCGTCCCCGTTGCATTGGCGCGTTTTGCAATTTGGTTGATGTTCCGGCTCACCGCTTGCAGTTCCCGGATATATGCTTTTGTGTCGCTTCGGTCAACGACAAGAATATACCCGTCTATCGCCATTTTACGGAAGTATGCCCCATACTGCTTTATGGGAAGCTGCTTCATCTTCTCGTCGATCAGCCGCTTTTCTTCTTCCGTAACGTAAAACTTCATCTGTATATTTCTCTTTCGGTTTTCCATTTCCGCACCGCCTTTCGGTATAAGGGTTTGGGATTATCCCAACAAGCATTTTCCGCAAACGGGTACTCGTTTGCTGTGCTTGCTATCTACTCCATACCCCCACCGAAAGGCGGTATTTGTTGCGCGTTCCTTTGATTTTGGACGCAAAAAAAGATTGCAGCCGCCATGCGCTGCAATCTCCCGATTTCTCATATTGTGAGGTTAATCCTCTGCTTTTTCGACTTCCGTTATCTCCCTTGCTGTTGCGGTTACAATCCGTATGCCTTTATCGCTCATACCGTCCAGCAGCGCGTCAAGCTGCCGCCGCCCGGTGGATTTCTCCGCATTGCTGTTCGGGAAGAAAAATTGATCTACCGAAATATGATACCGGGTTACAAGGTCATAGAATACCTGTAAACTCGGCTGTTGTCCCTTGTTCTCGATATTCGCAAGGTAGCGCGGGGAAATATATAACTCGTCGCTTACCTTTTTGCGGCTCTCGCCGTATTCATTTCTCGCGGCTTTTATAGCTGCCCCGAAAGCCTTAAAGTCGTACAATGGTACGGGTCTTTTTGCCATTTTCATTCACCCTGTTACATTTTACAGTTCACCTTTCTTTTTGGATATGTCCACACAATTCATATCATTAGGTTAAATACTTCCTGTTGTGTATTGACAGTAGACTGATTTTTCTGATAAAAATAAAAATTCATGTAAAAAGGAGGCGGCGTTTATGTTGCATAGCATGCGTATTAGATAAGCATTGAAAAAAAGGATTTTCCCATTTTCAACATGGGCTTTTTTGTCATGCTTATTTTGCGGATGCTATACAAAAAAACTAACGACGTATAGATATAGTATAGACATAGTGCAAGCTATGCCTTAGTTTTGTTGTACTGCTCTGTGCATTATAAATGCAGGTCAATGCTCATGTTGAGGATTGACCTGCATTTTTTTGTGTAAAAAGGACGAGTGAAATATAATGCTTAAAAAATATTGGATAAAATGTCCGATTTGTAACGGAAAGACGAGAGTTCAAGTATTTCATAATACTGTATTAAAAGATTTTCCTCTTTTCTGCCCTAAATGCAAATTGACGCATATCATTGATGTAGAAAAATTAGAGATTGTAATCAAAAATACAGAAAAACAAACTTTTATTATTTAGAAGAAAGGATATAAAAATGAAACGTTTACCTAAATATACGCCTGCGGAAGTACGGAATGATCCATACGGATTTACTTACAAAGAAATGTCGGAAGTTATTGGCGAGAATGAAGCAAAAGCCTTATATGAAGAATTATATAAGCAATTACCACGCAAAAAAAATCTATCAATGTTGGTAAAAAATATTTGCAAAAGCAGTGATACTGAAAAGTATGTTTACGAACTGAAAGACAACAAATACATTGAAACGGTTTTTATCAAGCGGCGAGATGGTGGAACTGTTTGCGTGAGCACACAAGTCGGTTGTCCTGTTGGTTGTATTTTTTGTGAGTCCGGGCGAAATGGCTTTGTTCGTAATCTAACATCGTCAGAAATCGTACAACAGATTATATTGTTGCGTCGAAAAGTAAACCGTATCGTTTTTATGGGTATGGGAGAGCCTTTATTCAATTATGACAACTTGATAAAAGCAATCCATATTCTCCGAGATAGATATGGGCTCAACTTTCCAACCGACGGCATTACCATATCAACAGTTGGTCCGGTCGATCAATTAAAAAAATTGCGCGAGGAACATCTTAAAATTCAGTTGACAATATCTTTACACGCAGCAACACAATCTGCAAGAAATCGTATTATTCCTCACATGCGCATATATGCTATTGAAGATGTTGTTAAGCAAGCCTTATCCTATTCTGAAAGGCATAATCGCAAAATTGTCTTTGCGTATTTGCTTTTACCGGGTATAAATGACCGGCCCTCAGATGTAAGACAACTTGCAAAATGGTTTCGGGGCAAAAAAGTTATGATTAACGTGTTACAATACAACCCAACAAGCAATTCAAGAATTAAAGCACCACAGAAACGGGAAATAGTTGCATTCAAACATCAATTAGAGCAAGCAGGACTTGAAGTTACTATGAGAGTTTCTCATGGCAGAGAGATTAACGCGGCTTGTGGACAGTTAGCTAACACATATAATAAATTCAAAAAAAATGATTAAAAAGTGCCAGACGCATAGACGCAGAGCCGATAACGCATTAGGTCAAAAAACCTATGTGTTATCGGCTTTTTTATTTAATATTGCGCAAAAGCCGCTGTTCCCTATTATAGAATGGATTGCGGGTAGTGTATTAAAGTCGCCCTTTTTTAAGGATACGGCGGTATCTGGGAGGTATCGTCGTGTCTATTTTTATTTACTGTAACCCGCCTAATGCTTTGCGGTCAAAAAAAGCCATTACCCGCCAGCGGGATATTCCGGCTATGAATACGAACTGTCAGTACATCTAAATATTGCTCACAATTCCTTTGCGCTCGTCCGCGTCTTGCGGGCGGGCGCATTTTGTTTATTTCAATATATTTTTGAAAGGAGCAACAAAGAGCCATCTCCCGAACGGGTACAGAGCGAAAGGGGCAGAGAGGACAAGCCTTTAACTCCCGTCCTCTACTCCACGCGGGAAGGAGGTGAACTCTATGGAGCTATCTTCTTCCGACAAAGAAAGAATACAACATCAGTACGACGCATTAGCAAAGAAAACGTTGGTAGGCGAAGCAAAAAGCTACCGCCGCACCCTTGCGAAACGCGCAGCCCGCGAAGTAACTTTTTCGGATTTGAGCGAAAGCGAACTCGCGCAGCTTTTCACGACGGACGAATACGAAAGCGATTATTACCGTTTTCAAGTGTCCGGCTTTGATGTACTCGTCAAAAATGAACTGCTTGCCGAGCCCTAACGCTTTGCCCGAAAGGAAACGCGATATTGTTCTCTTGTCCTACTTCTTGGATATGAGCGACGCGGAAATTGGCGAACTGCTGAATGTTGTACGCACGACGGTTTTCCGGCATAGGAAATCCGCGCTTGCGAAAATCAAACAGTATTTGGAGGGAAAAGCAGATGATGAACACCGTTAGGAAATCTGAAAATCTGTTGCCGTTCCCTGTCATTTCCGCAGCGGCAAACGGCGACACAAACGCCATGTGCGCGATCTTGAAGCATTACGAGGGTTACATAGCGAAACTTTGTACCCGAACGCTGAAAGACGACGCGGGCAATACTTACTCCTATGTGGACGAAGAAATGCGTAACAGGCTGCAAGTGCGCCTTATTACCCGCACTCTTGCGTTTCATGTAGGCTAACTCTTTAAGCCCATGCGGGGAGCGTGTACCCCTTTCCACGCTTCCCGTTATGGGCTGTTTGTCGTTCCGTAAAAGCATATCGGAAACGATATGCTTTTACAGGCTGACAAAGCCTTATTGTTCCTTGTCAAAGAAAGCCCGCAAGATAACGGCGGCGCAGTATAACAGGCAAACGAATACATACCGCTTATATCGAGCCGAACAGCGGGTACGCTAGGACAGCTTTCACACAGGGAAAGCCGAGCGAGAAATACCGCGCTGCAAAACAGGTTTAGCAGCTTGTGGGCGACGACATATAGGCGGGACGAAACGCCTTTATAGCCATAGTCCGAGCGTTAAGAGCGTCGCAGGCATTGGGTAAAGCTGCCTTAAATGAGCAGGGGTGAAACTCCCGCGGTGCTGCCGCTGACAGCCGTTCGTTTCTGCCTTTCATTTTAATTCTTTTTGTTATCCCACGAAAGGGGGATTTTACATTATGGAACAAACAAAGCAAACAACAAAATCCCCGGTTGTGCGCGAATACAAAATCGGGGATATTACCTATATTGTCAAAGCCGTTGTTAAAGACGGTGTAAAAGAGGACGCCGCGACAAAGGTACGCCGCTTAATCCAAAATGACTTAAACCGGGAAAAAAGCCCGGTATAATGCCGAAAATGTAATCCTATTGCAGACGGACGACGGGTTTTGTGGTATAATATATATAACCTGTTTGTCCGGCTGTCGGAATAGGAGGTAACATGAAACAGTCGGATAAATTGACCGCATACTATTTTCGTGCGGCGCAACAGATAGATACTTTGTACCTTGACAATCAAATGCAAAAACTTCTTTACCACGCAAGCCAAAACGGGATTACTACTTTTGCGCTATATGTGGATAATGGTTATAGCGGTTTGAACTTTAACCGTTCCGCTTTTTCCCTCATGCAGCAGGATATGAAAAACGAGAGAATGGAAAAGATCGTTGTAACAGGTCTTGACCGCATTTCTCGAAACTTTTTTAGATGTACTTGCTTTTGCAGATTGCGCCGCTGGTAGGGGTGTTTCTCTTGAAGCAATCAACGGCGACCATGCTACTCTGGATTGGAGCAGACAGTTATATGCTGCACTTGCCGCGAAAGGCGGTGAGCGCAAATGACAAAGACATTTTCTTTTCAGCAGATTGCTGTCCCCAAAGTGTTAAGCGAAGAAGTCCGCGAAGCCATTTCAAATAATGTCTTGCAATTCTATGTGCGCGATCAGCAGCAGGAAGCACAGGACGAGGGCATAACGGCTTTATATGACGCCTTTCACAAGAGGACAAATTAGAGGGAGAGAGCAACAGTATCGCCAACCAAAAGAAGATTTTGGAACGGTACTGCCGGGAGCATGGAATTACCGCTTATCGACATTATGACGAGGACGACGGGTATTCCGGTACAAACTTCAACCGTCCCGGATTTCAACGTATGCTTGCCGATATAAAAGCTGGAAAAATCAAGCGCGTTATCGTCAAAGATATGTCCCGTTTCGGGCGTGATTATCTGCAAGTTGGTTTCTACACCGATATGCTGTTCCCCGATTTTGGCGTGCATTTTATCGCGGTCAATGACGGAGTTGACAGTACGCGGGGCGAAAATGAGTTTACCGCAATCCGCAACGTGTTCAATGAAATGTATGCCCGCGACACTTCAAAGAAGATACGCGCTACTTGGCAATCAAAGGGAAAATCCGGCGAACACCTTACTACAATCCCGCCTTATGGCTATATGAAAGACCCCGACAACAAAAAGAAGTGGATTATTGACGAGGAAGCCGCAGCCGTTGTGCAGCAGATTTTCGCATTGTGCGTTTCCGGCATGGGACCGACACAAATATGCCATTGGTTAGAGAAAAGCGAAATCCTCAATCCTACTTTCTATTGGCTGTCAAAGGGCATAAAGGTAACAAACAAGCCGAAGCCGGGGGCGAACCCGTACAAGTGGACGAATGAAACGGTTTCCCGTATGCTTGAAAAGATAGAGTATTTAGGGCATACCGTAAACTTCAAAACCCGCAAGCAATCCTACAAGAGCAAAAAGAAGTTGTGGAACGACCCGTCCGAATGGGTGATCTTTGAGAACACGCAGCCGCCGATTGTAGAGGAAAGTGTATTTCTCATTGTGCAGAACATACGCAAATCCCGCCGCCGCCCCACCAAAATGGGCGATATGGGTATTTTCTCCGGGCTGCTTTATTGTGCAGAGTGCGGCGGTAAAATGTATCAATGCCGAGCAACGAACTTCACCGAAGAACAGAAATATTTTATCTGTTCAACCTATCGGAAAGGCAAAGACTTGTGTACGACCCATTCAATCAAAAATGTTGTTCTGTATGAAATCGTTTTGAAAAACCTACGGGAAGCAATCGACTATGTAACAGAGTATGAAGCCGAGTTTGTGCAGGAAGCAGCAGACAGCCGTTTGCGAGAGCGCGACGCAGAGTTTTCCCGCAAGCGCGAAACACTTTCCAAAGCTGAAAACCGTATTGCCGAGTTGGATAATCTGTTTAAGCATTTATATGAGGACAATGTAACCGGGAAATTGTCTGACGAACGGTTTATCAAAATGTCCCATGATTACGAATTGGAGCAGAGCAATCTAAAAGCTATGGCAGAAGTGCTACGGGAAGAAATCAAGCAGCAGGAAAAACAAAAGACCAACGTTAAAGCGTTTATCAGCGCAGTAAAGAAGTACACCGATATGCAGCAGCTTGACGCTGCTATGCTACGGGAGTTTATAGATCGTATCGAAGTTTCCCATACCGACAAAAAATCCAAGACAAGGGAAATCACGATTGTATATAACTTCATCGGTGCATTTGATTTTGGACGGGCGAAAGAAAAAGCCCAAAATACAACTCAAAAACAGCAAAAGAACGGCATAGCCGTTTAGCTACACCGTTCCTTGCTAAAAATGTTTTCTTAATTCACCGCCCCATTAAAAGCCAGAGTTTTTAATGCTGCTTCTGTGCAAAATACAACCTGATGTGTAGGATAATTAAATTTTACCAGTTCCCAAAATGCACTCCTTGAAATTCTGCCATCGATAAAGCCTTCTACAAAATTCCAAATCTGATCATCTGCCATAGGTCCTTCTACAATATCATAATCATGCTCAATACCGCGTCTGCAGTCTGCCACAAAATCAAGCCACTCATCCGTCATTTCATCAAAATTTCAATATCTTTAACTTCGGATTTGATTTATATTCATAATGATTTATAACAGAATCACCTTTTCTTGTCATTGCCCACCTTTTTGCCTGTTTCTCATAACCGGTACAATAAAAGCCATATCCGAAATCTTTGTAAAAACCATTCTGGAGAATGCGGGGAACAGATACTTCTACATTACTTCCATAATATACAATATTCTTTTCCATTTTCAGCCTCCTATTCTTCAGTTTTTATTAAAATCCAAGATTATTTTACCATCTAAATAATATAAGTTCAATTCATTCCCAATTACAAAAAAGTGCAAAAAATACCGGCTTCAAACAGTCTGCTAAAAGTTCTGACCTTTTGAAGCGGTTCAACCCATAGTCATTCTTTAACCAATATGCTACAGGCTATCCGTGGTAGAAAATCTATTCGCTCTGTTCAGCAATAACTTTTCTGAACAATGGTACAATCTGTGCAACAACAACAGCCTTGATTAAATCCAATGGAAGGAATGGCACAAAACCGTATGTAAATGAATACTTGATTGCGTGTCCGCCAATAAATGTAAGCCAGAGCATTCCAAGAAAGTCTATTAAAAGTGCTGCAGCTACGGAAAGGATTGTAAATTTGATTCGGTTGTATTTTTTGCCTCTTACAATAGGAGCAAGTATCGCAACTACGATAAATGATAATGTATATCCGCCCCATGGTCCGATAAGGTATCCGATTCCTGTGGCACCTCCGATAAATACAGGAACGCCGACGATTCCAAGAAGCATCCATACTGCAACTACAAGTGCCGGCTGAAATGCAGGAAGCACAAAAGATATAAGTAAGACCATAAAGTTTACCAATGTAAGATGTGGTGCTCCCGGAATAGGTAATGAAATGCTGATATATGCAGACACACATAAAAGTGCAGCAAACAATGCCATTAATACGATTGATTTAGTGTTAAAATTATTTTTTTGCCATTTTTTCTTTTTCCTCTTTATTGAGGTTTTCCTTCCTATAAATTCCTTTTGAAGTATAGTAGTTAATTTTATAATTGTCAACCA
>OKWF01000134.1_pt1 | contig 9673 bp, 14 predicted proteins | sample 1607031 | NCBI WGS metagenome assembly OKWF01 (sample SAMN04414079, study PRJEB24778) | human gut metagenome | material: faecal | host: Homo sapiens | reverse complement strand
CTCCGGCGGTGCCTCCTCCATATCCACTTCTTTTACCTCTTCCATATTGCGGATCTTATCGATCAGCTTAGTGCAATCGTCGCAATCACGTAAAATACGATGATCACGATCAGCAATATGATCAGAGAGCGTACAAGACTCCGTTCATATTTCATATTGAGCAGCCATGTAATAAGTGCCGCCAACAAAACAATAAACGCTCTTGCATTTTTATATTTGTCTTTCGTCTCCAACTATATCGTCTCCAACCTATATAATGTGTGTCTGCTTTCCGGCAGTCACTACGGTCAAATCTTTGGTTACCGGATCAAATACAATGGTACGTCCATAATTTAATCCAACATCCTCCGACACGATTTTGATTCCATACTGCTTCAGGACTTCCCGCACGGCTTCCACGTTTTTCTCTCCGATATTCCCCATTGCGGTATCAGAAGAAAACTGGAACATCTTGCGCCACCGGCAATCTTGGCAATCATATTCTTCCGGCTGAGTCCCTGTTTTTCCAGTTCCTCCACCAGTGCCTGTATTCCGGTATCTGCGAATTTTAATTTATTCTGGTTCTGTCTGATCTTTGTACTGTCAGGAAGCATAATGTGAACCAATCCTGCAATATTTTTTCGTACGCTCATATAATACAATCCCTACACAGGACCCAAGTCCAATGGTTGTAATCGTATCCCCCGCCATGCAAGTGTTCATATCTGCTATCCCAACCCGGATAACATCATTCAACGCCTGCACCTCCAATTCCAAGCTTCAAAAGCAACTGATCGAAGGAATGCATCTCTGAGATCAACATGATGTATCCATCAATCTCCTGATTGCCTGCTTTAAATCCAGAATTGATCAGCAGTGCCTTGTCACTTACCATGCCATATTCGATACATGGTACACTCAGAATCGCGCCTGCCATATCAATACAGATCTGCGGCTGGGAGTACCTTAGCTCCATCCCGGACAGGTTCTCTAACGATGCAACGTACGAACCGATCAGGATGTTCGCGATTTCTCCAATCGCAGACATTCCCATCTCGCTGTGCCAGTCCTCGTGTCTGTCCAAGCAACACCTCGGACAAATGTCTGGCATCGTCTAATCCAAGCACAAACAAGATCATCGCATTGAACGAACCATGTAGCCGGCTTAATACGCCGACAACAGATGTCTCCGGTCCGCCAAGTGCATTCTCAAGTTCGTTAAAATCATATAATTTTACCGTTGGAGCACTCATGCTGAGTTTAGAAGACAACAGTACAGAAAGTGATGTCGTCGCATTTCCCGCTCCAATATTTCCAAGCTCTGTCAAGGCATCTTTTACCTGCTCCGATAACTGTTCGGTATGTTTTTCCATGGCATACACCTTTTCTTATTCGTTGTCAATATCTGCAATCAGCGCACCAATATTTAAAAGTGAGATCAGGGATTCGTTATACTTTCCTACACCAGTCAGATATGTACGTGTATCTCCACTCTCTGTTGCAATCTGCTCAATATCGTCATCCGTCAGGGTAACTACCTCACGCACCTCATCCACTAAAATACCTATTTTTGCATTTCCCTCTACCTTGAGGATCAGGATACGGGACGCATTCGTATTTTCCTTATCCGGCAATTCAAATTTCCGTCTGAGGCTCATAACCGGAACAACCTCACCACGCAGATTGATGATGCCAAGGAAGTACGGCTGTGCATGCGGAACTCTTGTAATCTTCTGCAGACGGACAATATTATCAATATAGGTAATATCAATTCCGTACTGTTCATTGTCAAATTTTAAAATAATATACTGCTTTGCGCTATTCGCTACTGCATTCCATCCATGTATGTGCACCTCCCTTACACCAATGTGTTTGAATCAATAATCAAAGCAACTTCACCATTTCCAAGAATCGTTGCACCACTGATCATCTTTGGCACATGAATGTATTTTCCAAGTGACTTGATAACGATCTCCTGCTGACCGAGCAGCTTGTCGATCACAAGACCCGCCTGTTTGTCACCCTTCTTTACAATTACAACGATCTCGCCCTCATCCTCGATGGCATCCTCGTCCTTTTCAATCGGATCAATATCCAGAACCTCGTTCAGACGTACAAGTGGGATTACCGAACCACGCAGGTTGATAACCTCTTTTGTATGTACATAACGGATATCCTCCGGCAAAATCTCCTCAACCGTCACAATAGAATTTAATGGGAGTGCATACTTCTCGCCGGATACCTCTACCATCAATGCCTGAATGATTGCAAGTGTCAGAGGCAGTCTTACAATAAAGGTTGTTCCCTCACCAAGCTTTGATACAACCTCGACATCACCGCCAAGTCCCTCAATCTTGTTCTTTACAACATCCAGACCAACGCCTCGGCCGGATACATCGGAGATCTTCTCTGCGGTTGAGAAAGCAGGCATAAACAACAGATCAATTGCATCTTTTTCTGTCATATATTCTGCCTGTTCCTCTGTGATCTGTCCCTTCTCCAGTGCCTTGCGCTTGATCTTTTCTACATCGATGCCCGCACCATCATCGCTGACCTCAATGGTAACATTATTTCCATCCTGGTAAGCATCCAGACGAATCGTACCAACCTGTGGCTTTCCTAACTTCAGACGGTCAATCGTGGACTCCAGTCCATGATCGGCGGCATTTCGAAGCATATGCATCAATGGATCACCAATCTCATCGATAACCGTACGGTCAAGTTCGGTATCCTCACCAGTCATGATCAACTCCATCTCCTTGTTGAGCTTCTTGGAGAGATCACGGATCATACGTGGGAACCGGTTCACTACGCTCTCGATTGGAACCATTCGAACCTTCATAACCGATTCATGCAGATTCGTTGTGATACGCTCTAAGTATTCAATCTGTTCGTTGAAAGACTGATCCTGGGAGGAAAGGGTTCCTGTCACAGAGACAAGTCCATTCTTCGCAATAATAAGCTCGGACACCTGATTCATCAGATCATCCAGCTTCTCGATATCGACACGCACCGAACGATTGACAACCGGCTTTCCAGACTTGCCAGCTGGCTTCTTCTCTTCCTTCTTTTCAGGTGCAGCCGCCTTGGCAACTGTCTCCTCTGGCTTTTTTTCTTCTTCCTTTGCCTCTGTCTGCGCTGGTTCTTCTTCCTTCAGTTCATATTCCTCAATTACTGCCTCCTCGATCTCAGAGACATTCTCGATTGCTTTCTTTACTTCCTCCAACGATTTGTCAGAGATGATAAACATGGAAAAATCAAGGTCAAACTTTTCATCCTCGATATCCTGTACACTTGGTACGGATTTGATAATCTCGCCCTTGTTCTCCAACCCCTTAAATACAAGGAATGCACGTGCAGCCTTCAGCAGACAGGTTTCCTGAATATATACCGTTGTGGCATATACATGCATGCCCTGTGCCTTCGCCTCACTGATTGCATTCTTCTCGAAATCAGCCAATGGGATAGACAGATATTTTCTACGGTCACCGCCCTCTGGCTTTTTCTCCTCTTTGGTCTCTTCTTTTGTCGCTGCCGCCTGTGCTTCACCACTTCCTGCCAGACCATTCTGCAAAACAGCATTTAACTGTGCAATCAGCTCATCATTGTCCTCCGTACCTTCATCCGAGGTTTCAATGATGTTGGTCAGATATCCCTCTAATGCATCCAGACATTTGAATACGATATCAACCAGATCCGCATTGACGTTCATCTTTCCGTTCCGGATCTCAGAGAACACATTCTCCATATCATGTGTCAAGCGTGCATACGCTTATATCCCATCGTTCCTGCCATTCCCTTTAATGAATGGGCAGCTCTGAAAATCTCATTTACCGTATCAACGTTCTCCGGCTCTGACTCCAATATCAGCACCTGATCATTGAGTGTCTGTAAATGTTCTTTTGATTCATCAATAAAAATCTCCAGATATTGACTTAAATCCATTCTTGCACCCCTACTTTCTTTGTTATCTCTTCCGCAATCTGCTGCAGATCACACACACAGTCACAAAGTCCGGCATCACGATTGCTCCGCAGTCATCATATCGGTACTACTTGCCTCATCCTGCGCGATCACATAGACCGGCTTGTGCTTTGCAAGTTCCTGTGTGCCCTTCGTTCCATCTGCACCCATTCCGGTTAAAATGACACATATGATCTCGTCATATGATACATGACTTAAACTTGAAAGCATGACATTTCCACACGGTTTCAAGCCCCCGATTGGCGGTGTCTCATCGAAAAACACTTCACAGCCCTTCGCTGTTTCATGCAGTGCCAGATGGGTTCCACCCTTGGCAATGTAGACATGACCATTCTTTAATACATCGCCCTCTGCAGCCTCCTTCACAGATACCGCGCTCTGCTCGTTTAATCGCATCGCAAGTGTCTTCGTAAATCCCTCTGGCATATGCTGTACTAAAAACAACCGGTGCAGCAAGATTTTTCGGAAGCTTTGGTATCACAGACTGCAGTGCCCGTGGTCCACCAGTGGAACACACAAGTGCCACCAGTTTTTTCCGTTTTTCTGTCTATTGCTTTTTTTGATGATTATCAGGTTTTCCGGCTTCCATGGTACAAGCAGCCTCCGCCTTATGCAGAGTGCGTTCCTTTACCTCCACTGCCATACAGAGCGCTTTTTTGATCTTCTCAGCATACCTCTGCACATCCTTTTGAAAGATATGTTCCGGTTTCCGGATAAACTCAATCGCGCCCAGATCCAGTGCTGTAAAGACTGCATAGGAATCCTCTCTTGCACTGAATACAATAAATGGAGCAACAACACCTGCTTCCTTCGACTTTTTGATCAAGGTCAGACCATCCATCTTTGGCATATCGATATCCGTCATAACAACGTCAATATCGTTCTGCTTCGACAGATATGCATAACCTTCCTCTCCATCCGCCGCAAGATATGCAACTGTAAATCCATCAATATGGTTTATTATATCAGACATGACTCTTCTCATGAGTGCAGAGTCATCTATTAGTAATATTTTTTTAGGATCGTTTTCCATTCGCTATTTCCATTCTTTCACTTTCAAAAATAAAACGAACAATCTTATCACGCTCGTCCTGTGTTATTTTCAAAAATTCCATACGCTGTTCAAACATATCCGAACGTTCGCGTACAGGTGTACTTGATAATATACGCGCAAATAAATTAAACTGTAAAATTTCTCCGACAATAGAGACCATGAATTTTACCTTTACCACTTCGTTGCGCTCAATGTTGGTTCTCTGGTTCAGTCTGAGACCACCACCACTGATATCTACAATTCGTGCCGGCTGCCACGGCAGGGCATCCTCCGGGACAGAGATATCATCTGGAATTCCCGTATCATATTCTTCATCCGAAACCACTCTGATCTGCGCATCGATCAGGCAGTCATACCGGTAAAACTGCCGCCGCTGCACCTTCTCCAAGGCACCAAGCAGCTTGATATCAAGGAAAAACAGATTTCCGCTCTTATAACGCGAAGTTACCTGTACATTGCATTGCAGCAAGCCACGCTCTGTATAAAAGCATGCCGTATAACGCTCATCTAAATCCAAAGGTACGATCCGTCCCTCAAAATCGGCATCGCAATCTGTAATTTATCCTGATCCAGAATATCATAGATTTTGCTCACATAGACCTTTTTATTCTGCTCGTTACGAATAACCTGATCGAGTCGCACCAATTCAATTTTATTACCTATCGCTATTCCCATTCATACGTACCATCTTTTCCTTTTTCTGCTGTCTATATCTAACAATTAACGGATTCTCTTCTTTGAACGGAAGAAATCAATAAATACCCGTGCAATTCCTTCTTTTTTCTTACTCTCCTCAACCGTATCGTCACTCAGACGATTGACAAGCTGGCAGATTCCCTTTGTGGCTGTCGTTCCCGGATATGCCTGCACAAGTGGTTTCTGCTCAATAACCGCCATGGAAGCATTCTTATCCTGCAGCACAGCGCCCAGAAATGAAAGCTTTGTATTCAAAAACTTTGAAGACACCGTATCGATCTTGTGGAAGATTTCTGCCCCTTCCGCCTCATTTTCCACACGGTTGGCTACAACATGGATTGTCTTATAGAGCGGATTGAAGCTGTTCTTTCTACGCAGTACTTTAAGCAATGAGTAAGAATCTGTAATGGATGTCGGTTCCGGTGTCACAACCAGAACGACCTCCGGGCTCATCATGACGAACTCCATAACGGAATCCGTAATCCCCGCACCTGTATCAATAATCACAACATCATACATCTGGTCGAGCTTCACTAATTCGGAAATCAAAAGTTTGATACTCGCATTATCGAGTGTCGCAAGCTCGGACACCCCCGAACCACCGGAGATAAATCCAATTCCTTCCGGTCCCTGCGTAATGATCTCTGTCATAGATTTATTATTATGTATCAGATCCAATAAGTTATATTGTGGGCGGATTCCAAGCATGACCTCGACATTTGCCAATCCGAAGTCCGCGTCAAATACAACCACTTTTTTTTGCCGCGCCGCGCAAGCTCCAGCGCAATATTGACTGACAATGTCGTCTTGCCGACACCGCCCTTTCCACTTGTAATTGCAATTACCCTTGCATTGGAGATTTCCTGATTGGTCTGCACGCGTTCCCGTAATTTCGTTGCCTGATCCATCACTTTCCACCTCCTAACAATTTCTTAGCAATAATCTGTGGATCCAGAACGCCGATATCATCCGGCACATTCTGTCCCCATGTCACATAAGAAAGCGGTTTTCCTGTATCCAGTTTCAGATTCAATATGCTTCCCAGACCATTTGTCTCATCCAGTTTTGTGAAAATAAGATTATAATCAAACAGTTCGCCATACGTGTTGGCAATGGAAAGCAGATCCGCATATTTTACCGTGGCAGATACAACGAGGAACACTTCTGTCTCGTACTCCTTCACGGAATCAATGATCTGCTTTAAGTCTTCCTTCTGCTCTTCGCTCTTATGGGAGCGTCCGGCTGTGTCAACTAAGATCAGATCATAGTTTTTAAACTTTTCTACACTCTGCGCCATCTCCTCCGGAGTATACACAACCTCCATTGGCGCAGACAAAAATATTTGCATACGTCTTTAACTGCTCAATTGCTGCAATACGATATGTGTCGATAGAAAACATCGCACATTTTAATTTCATATCCAGCGTACAGAGCGACGCCAGCTTTGCCATCGTGGTTGTCTTTCCAACGCCGGTATTTCCGACAAAAATACAACCTTCGGTTTCTTCTCACCGGCAGTTAACGGCTGGATTTCGCCGAGCTTCAGAACGATCTTCTGGTATACGTTTGCCAGTATGTTGTCGATCGGCTGTTTATCATCCTTCACAGTCAGCTCGTCAATGATTTCCTTTGCATGTGCCTCCGAAACCTCGCTGTCCATCAACTGTTTGATTACAAGATCCACAACCTTATTGCCCGACTGCTCTGGTTCCGTTTTCTTTTCTTCCGCCTTTACAGTCGCCTCACCTGAAGAAATCGCCTGATTGGCGGCTTCCTTAATCGAGGCTTCCGCTGACTTCTGTGTCTGCATCTGCTGTTCGAGAAGCTTCGCGATACTGTTAATTTTCTCCTCAATCGCGTTCTGTGCTTCCTCGCTGTAGGAATCCTTGTTCTCTCCAAACGCCTTGCCAAACAGGAACGGTTCCTCGGCGGACTCACCCCGGCGTTCCTGCCTGAGATCAATTGTCTGTTCATCCGATTTGACAGATGGCGCCGCTGCTGGTGCAGTAGTCGCCGCCTGTTCCTCCATATCATCATCGATCGCTGCCGTCAGCTCCACGCGCGACTTTTTTAAAGAGACGCATGATTCCTCCCGGCTTGATTTTTTTCACATTCATTACGATCGCATCCGGTCCCAGATCCTCCTTGGCGAGCAGGATTGCTTCTTTTTCAGTTAGTGCTTTATACTTCTTAATTATCATGAATCGTTATCACTCCCACGGATTTTAATTCCACTTCCGAATCAATCTCATTATATGAGATAACAATCAGGTCTTTTCAAGTAGTCACTTGTTAAATTTCTTAAAATACATACGAACAATCGGTGATGTAACAACAATCGGTGCATCGCCCTTGCTCTCCAGCTTCTTGACCTCGTCCTCCGTCGCCTTTAAGATGCTCTTCGTTACTGCCGGATCTAATGAGATAAATGCGCCCTGTTCGGTTTGCTTCACAGAACCCATGATCATCTGCTCGATCTGTGGATCCAGCGTCACTACGGTGCCGGATTCTCCATCGCCAAAATATTTGTTGGAGATCGCACGTTAAACTCTGCCGGACATACTCGGTCAGAATATCGGTATCCCGGCTCGTTGCCGCATAATCCGCGAGCGTCTCGAAGATCGTGACAAGATCCCGGATGGAGATACCTTCCCGAAGCAGATTCTGCAATACCTTCTGGATATCACCGACACTGAGCAGCTTCGGTACAAGTTCATCTACCAGTGTCTTATTGTTGTCCTTGATATTATCAATCAGGTTCTGTACATCTTGTCTCGTCAGAAGCTCATCAAGGTGCTGCTTGATAACCTCTGTCAGATGTGTTGCAATGATCGATGGTGGATCAACAACGGTATAGCCAAGTGATTCTGCGCGTTCCCGCTGGGATTCCGTAATCCACATTGCCTCCAGATGGAATGCCGGCTCTAATGTCGGAATACCAACAATCTCATCCTCGACGTACCCTGGATTCATCGCCATATAATGGTCAAATAAGATCTCACCCTCACTGACCTGAATTCCCTTGATTTTAATAATATACTGGTTTGGATTAAGCTGGATATTATCACGCAGACGGATGATTGGCACAACAGCGCCAAGCTCCAGTGCGATCTGTCGTCGTATCATAACGACACGGTCAAGCAGATCACCGCCCTGATTAACATCTGCTAACGGTATTATACCATATCCAAATTCGAGTTCAATAGGATCTACCTGCAGCAGAGAATTGACATTTTTCGTGCCTTCGAACCTCTTCTGCCTGGACTTCCTCTTCTTCGACTTCCTCCTTGATTGCCTGTGCCTCTTCCTTGCCCTTGACGGAGAAGGAAAGCACGATAAACAGTACGCCATAGACCGCGCAGAAGAAGAAATTCAGTGGTGTGAATATACCGAACAGAAGCATTGTGATACCAACGAGCAACAATACCTTTGGAATACTGAATAACTGTCCGATCAGGATATCTCCAATATTCTCCTCCTTCGATGCCTTTGTAACGAGAATACCTGTCGAAAGCGAGATCATCATCGACGGTATCTGGGATACCAGACCATCACCAATCGTAAGAATTGTGTACTTACTGATCGCATCGGAAAAGCTAAGTCCCTGCTGTGTCATGCCCATAATCAGACCACCCACGATATTGATCAGAGTAATAATCAGACCTGCGGTTGCATCTCCTTTAACGTACTTGGACGCACCATCCATGGCTCCGAAGAATGCGGATTCCTGCTGGATCTTATCTCTCCTGCGGATTGCCTCTTTGTCATCAATGGCTCCGGATGAAAGATCCGCATCAATCGCCATCTGTTTTCCCGGCATTGCATCCAATGTGAATCGTGCCGTTACCTCAGATACTCGCTCGGAACCTTTGTTGATTACCATCATCTGGACGATGATCAACACGATAAAGACGATTGCACCAATGACGAGGTTTCCTCCACCAACAAACGAACCAAACA
>OKWF01000133.1_pt1 | contig 9706 bp, 10 predicted proteins | sample 1607031 | NCBI WGS metagenome assembly OKWF01 (sample SAMN04414079, study PRJEB24778) | human gut metagenome | material: faecal | host: Homo sapiens | reverse complement strand
AGCGTTCGATCCCCCAGGCGGCTGCGTCCGGCGTTCTGCTGGGGATTTTTCTGGCGGGCAGTCTTTGCTGGCTGATTCAGAGTCTTTCTCTTGAGCTGTTTACATGGGCGCCTGCGATGGCCGCAGTAGTTTTTGCGGCGCTGCAGTGCAGTGTGGGAACGGGAAGGAAGCAGGCCCGAGCGTCTCCCCGCCCTCCGTCCGATGAAAATATCGGCAATCATATCTTTTTAATGTGCCATTTCTAACGATCGCAGCATCGAATCCGGCGGTCGATTATTCGCATCCCGTAGCCGTGTCTATGCCCCTGCCCCAAAATCCCCTACGGGGAGGAGATTTTGGGGTGCTGCGCACTCAAAGAGATGCACGAAAATATACGATCCCGGGAATATATTACGTATCTTTGAAGAGCGGAATACCTATTCCGACAAACCATGCAGCCGTCTTGAGTTGCAGCGAGCGCAAGAAAACGCCCCAAAACAGCGATCATCGCGGAGGAATAATCCGGTGCAGATCGCGATTCGGAACGACGTTATTATCGAAAATATATACATTATGGGAAAAATACGCCTCCTTCTACTCCTTGTCCTGACAATTCCCTGCATCGCCCGGGGACAAATCACCATTCGTCAGACCGCCATCGTCGAAAAAGCCGTCCTTCGTCCGGAGCGTTTCGACAGCCTGGAAAATATCGTTCCGACAGAGCGTGACAAAACGTATAATCTGAAAAAATACCTCGAACAGGAGGTCTTTTTCATTCCCGTCGCGCAACCGGTCCTTCAAAAAGCCCTCGAGGCGAGCGCCTCCTTGCGGCCGCGCAAAAAACACTGGATAGTCTATGCGAACTCCAACAAGCCTGCACGGATTCCATACGACAATTAACGAGTAAAGGCCAAAGAATCAACCTCTTCAGGAGGAATGACAAAATCGCGGAAAAAAAGTGCAGAATTACAACAGCGGTCCCTCTCCTTAATCTACCCCATCGACCAACAGGAACAAAAAATCAATCGCATAAAATACGCCTATCCCTCTTATTCACCCTACCGCCGTGCCCAACAGGGCGGCTTCTATCGAAGCGACTCTCTGGGCAACGCCTCCGGTTCGGTCGCCTACTCCGAAATCGCCAACAGATATTATACCGTCATCGACCTTATGACAGGATCGGTGAACGACCGGGGAGAAGGACGCTTCACCCGGGCCAAGGAGCGATTCTCGCAACTCGCCTTCCTGCTGAAAGAACGCGATGCGGACAACTACCTACTCTGGTATTTCCGCGATGTCAGCGACCTGAACAAAGAGGGGAATTTCGGCTATCGCATAGACAACGAGAGCTACGACATTTACTTCTCGCTCCTGAGTTCCTACTTCGTCAAGGCACGACAACTCTTCGTGGGCAAGAACCTCCTGGCCAGAAACGATAAAACCGGATTCGTGGACATCAACACCGGCGAGATTGTCCAGGTAAACAAAGGCAGCAAATGGCGGTGCGAGGAGTTGACGCTCATCGAACTGGAAAACATACCGGTCCTGGTTCCCTTTTATCTGCTGACCAACGAAGCCGGCGAAACGATCAAGCTGCCGCTGCCCCCGAAAATCAGAAACAAAGATTACCCGACGGTCGATTTCATCACGGAAAGCCGCGATCTTTACGACAAGCGGCAACTTCAACTCCGTGAGGAGCAACGCAGAGTCGAAGAGGAAGCCCGGGAAAAAGTCCGGCAACAGGAAGAAACGGCTTTCCGGACGGAATGTATCCGCAAATACGGACAACAACTCGGCACCCTGATCGCCGAAGGCAAGGTAACGCTCGGCATGAGCCGGGAAATGTGCACCCTGGCCTGGGGAGAACCCTTCCGCAATAACCGGACAATCGTCGCCGGAACCGTCCACGAACAGTGGGTATATGGCTGGCACAACTATCTTTATTTCGAGAACGGCAAGCTGGTTGCCATTCAGGACTGACCCGAAAATGAACGAGCCATTGAAAAAACATATCGAACAGGCGATCCTCCCCCGTTACGAACATTTCGACCGTGCCCACGGACCCGAACACGCCCGGACAGTCATCGAACAGAGTCTGGCACTGGCCCGGCATTACCAGGTCGATCGGCAGATGGTTTACGCAATTGCGGCCTACCACGACGTGGGACTGGAGAAAGGACGGGAGATGCACCATATCCATTCGGGGGAGATCCTCGCTGCGGATGCAAAACTGCGGCAGTGGTTTTCGCCGCAGCAGATCGCCGTCATGCGTGAGGCGGTGGAAGACCACCGCGCCTCGTCGGACCACGAACCCCGCACGATTTACGGACGCATCGTTGCCGAAGCCGACCGTTGTATCGACCCACCGACCATCGTCCGCCGCACGATACAATACGGGCTGGCGAACTATCCGGAGCTGGACCGCGAGGATCAATATCGCCGCTGTGTCGATCACCTGACACATAAATACGCGGAAGGAGGCTATCTCCGACTCTGGATCCCGGAATCGGACAATGCCCTGCGCCTCGCACGACTGCGCGAGCTGATCCGCAACCGCCAAGAGCTCCGGCGGCTTTTCGACGAAATATTCGACCGGGAGATGGCTGCGAACGGCTGAAAAACCGGACCCTATTTACCGATGCCTTTCACGGCCTTATAAAATCGGAATTGCTTCTCAGTATAACCCGTTACCGGCTCCGACCGGACGCACAGATCTGATGTCGGATGCAAAAATAACGGATACGACAAAAAAGGGGAGGCTCTGCAAAAGAGCTCCCCGAATCATCCGATCGGACGGAAACTATTTTGCTGAATGAACGGAAGTTTCACGACCTCGGCCTTCATCAGCTTCTCGCGGATCACGATGGCGATCTGCGTGCCGACCTTGGCGAACTCCTTCTTCACGTAACCCATACCGATCCCCTGTTTCAGACAGGGCGACATCGTACCCGAAGTCACCTGGCCGATGATATCGCCCTCAGGAGAGGCGATCTGATAGCCATGACGCGGAATACCGCGATCGATCATCTTGAAACCGACCAGCTTGCGGGTCAAACCGCCGGCCTTCTGCTCTTCCATCAGTTTACGGTCGATGAACTCCTTGCCATCGACGAACTTGGTCAGCCAGTTCAGGCCCGCCTCGATGGGCGAAGTCGTATCGTCGATATCATTACCGTAGAGGCAGAAACCCATCTCCAGACGCAACGTGTCGCGGGCACCGAGGCCGATGTTCTTCAGCCCCTCCTTCGAACCCTCCTGCCAGAGAGCCTTCCAGAGTTTCTCGCCGTCTTCGTTGGCCACATAGATCTCGCAGCCGCCCGCACCGGTGTATCCCGTAATCGAAAGAATCGCATCCACACCGGCAACCTTCAGCTTCTTGAACGTATAGTATTCCATATCCTCAACCGGCTCGGTGCACAACTTCTGCACGATCTTCATCGCATTGGGACCCTGGATCGCCAGTTGGCAGATCTCGTCCGAAGCGTTGTAAAGCTGCTTGCCATGACCGGCCTCCAAGCCGAATTTCTTGCCCTCTTCGACGATATGGTTCCAATCCTTGTCGATATTAGCCGCATTGATTACGAGCAGATAAGTTTCGGCATCGATCCGGTAAACCAGCAGGTCGTCCACGATACCTCCCTTGCCGTTGGGCATGGTGGTATATTGCACCTTCCCGTCGTAAAGCGCCGCAACATCGTTGGTCGTGATATGCTGCAGGAACGCTTCGGCCTTGGGACCTTTTACCCAGACCTCGCCCATGTGACTCACGTCGAATACACCCGCGTTGTTGCGCACGGCCAGGTGCTCTTCGTTGATGCCCGTAAATTCGATCGGCATGTTGTAACCTGCGAACTCGGCCATCTTAGCGCCGTTCGCAATGTGATGTTTGGTAAAAACCGTTGTTTTCATTGTCTGTTATCAATTTAATTATCAGTTATTTGATTATCAGTCTTATTCGCGGCGCTTCACGCCCATCCGGGGACAACGGTGGAACTCCTTCGTGCGGTCGAACAGGTAGCGGTAGGTCGTATGCATCTTGTGCTTGGTGGCGCATACGTAACTCTCCACCATGCGCATCATCACCGGATTGAAATCGCCGATCCACGCAAGTTCCAACGATTTGTAGGGTAACTTCGGCACCGCCTTCTCGAAGGCACGAATGATTCCCGCCTCGATGCCCTTGCCGTGGAACTCGGGGGTGACTCCGAAAATCAGGCCGAAGATCCGGTCGGCCTTATGCGCCACCTTGAGCGCCCACATCAGACGCAACTTGTTCCACCAGCCGAACTTGCCGTTGAAGGAACCGATCACCCGGTTCAAATCGGGCACCATGATGAAAAAAGCCGATGGGTTCGTCGTTATAGTAAGCGAAATAGATCAACCGTTCATCGATAATCGGACGCAGCGTATTCATAATGCGGAACGCCTGTTCGCGGTCCATCGCCTTCACGCCCGAAAACAGCGCCCACGCCTTGTTATAAACCAGCCGGAAATCCTCGGCCACCTGCTCGAGATTCTTTTTCGAGATATGCTTGAAACAGTAACCAGGACTCTCCTCCAGACGCTTCACACGCTCGTAAACCGAATCGCTCAACTGCCCCACCTCCAACCGACGCAGATAGGTATGCTGGTTGAAGTAGTTCTGGAATCCGTAATTTTCGAACAACTCTTTATAATAAGGCGGATTGTACGTGTTCTCATAGAGGGGCTGAAATTCGTACCCGCTGACCAACAGCCCCCACCAGGAATCCCGGGGACCGAAATTGATCGGACCGTCCATCGCCTCCATACCCCGGCTGGAAAGCCACATGCGGGCCGCATCAAAAAGCTGATCGGCCAGCTCCTGGTCGTTGATAGCCTCGAAAAAGCCGCATCCTCCCGTCGGCTGCTCCTCCAGGAAAGCATGTTCCCGGTCGTAAAAAGCGGCGATACGTCCCACCACTTCTCCTTTTTTTATCGCGTGCGATCCAGCGAATGGCTTCGCCATCGGAGAACATCTCGTTTTTCTTCGGATCGAAAACAGCCTGGATCGAAGGATCGAGGGGACATACCCAGTTACGATTCCCCTTATAGATTTTCCGAGGCAGATCGAGGAACTCCCGCTCCGTACGGGGCATCGACGACCTCCTGCAAAACATACTTGTCTGAACTCATTGCCTTAAAAATAAGGTTTAATCCCAACAAAGATAACGATATTTTTCCAAAATCCCCGTTCACAGGCCCCAATCCGTGCGAAAACTTTTTCCATATAGTATAACGCAAGAATCCGGGACCGGGAAACTCTCCGATTTCGATTATTCGGACAAACGGAATCGCTTTGTACGAAAAAGTAATCTTTTCGTGCAAAATAAATTACAATCTATAAGAATAAATACTATCTTTGCATCAACATTAAACCACAACTTAATTTCAATATATTATGAATGTTAACAATTTAATGGCAGAATTGGAGCGTAAGCACCGGGTGAAAACGAATACCTGCAGGCCGTACGCGAAGTACTCGAGTCCATCGAGGAAGTTTACAACCAACATCCTGAGTTCGAGAAAGCCAAGATCGTTGAGCGCCTCGTAGAGCCGGATCGTATCTTCACCTTCCGCGTAACGTGGGTGGACGACAAAGGCGAAGTTCAGACCAACCTGGGCTACCGCGTTCAGTTCAACAGCGCGATCGGTCCTTACAAAGGCGGTCTGCGTTTCCACAAGGCCGTGAACCCTTCGATGCTGAAGTTCCTCGGTTTCGAGCAGACTTTCAAGAACGCCCTGACGACCCTTCCGATGGGTGGTGCAAAGGGTGGTTCGGACTTCGATCCGACCGGCAAGTCGAACGCTGAAATCATGCGTTTCTGCCAGGCTTTCATGCTTGAATTGTGGCACAATATCGGTGTCGATACCGACGTTCCCGCCGGCGACGTAGGCGTAGGCGGTCGTGAGATCGGCTTCCTGAACGGTATGTATCAGAAACTGGCTCGCAAGTACCACACCGGCGTCTTACCGGCAAGGGCGAAACTTGGGGCGGTTCGATCCTCCGTCCGGAGGCTACCGGTTTCGGCGCACTCTATTTCGTACAGCACATGCTGCACCTGGCCGGCAAGAAACTGGAAGGCGCTAAGATCGCCATCTCGGGCTTCGGTAACGTGGCTTGGGGTGCATCGAAGAAGGCTACCGAACTGGGCGCCAAAGTGATCGCAATCTCCGGTCCCGACGGTGTAGTAACGATCCCCAACGGTATGAACGAGGAGATGATCGACTACATGCTCGAACTCCGCGCTTCGAACCGCAATATCGTGGCTCCGTTCGCAGAGAAATTCGCAGGTACGACCTTCACTCCGGGCAAGAAGGCTTGGAGCGTGAAGTGCGACATTGCACTCCCCTGCGCATTCCAGAACGAGCTGAACGGCGACGATGCAGCCGAACTGCTGAAGAACGGCACTTGGTGCTGCGCCGAGGTTTCGAACATGGGTTGCACGCCGGAAGCTATCCACGCATTCCAGAAGGCAGGTATCCTGTTCGCACCGGGCAAGGCAGTCAATGCCGGCGGTGTAGCTACTTCGGGTCTCGAAATGACGCAGAACTGCATGCACATCTCCTGGTCGGGCAAAGAGGTGGACGAGAAACTCCACTTCATCATGGCAAGCATCCACGACGCTTGCGTGAAGTTCGGCAAGCAGAAGGACGGTCACATCGACTACGTGAAGGGCGCCAACATCGCAGGCTTCATGAAAGTCGCTCAGGCAATGCTCGAGCAGGGTGTATTGTAATCCTGTTCCTCTCATACGAAAAGAGGTGCGGCCTTCGGTCGCACCTCTTTCATTTTATCCGTTTCGAAGAATCGCGGTTCCGGACCCGCACGAGTTAGAAGGCGATATTCGCCGACAGGCCCAAGGTCAGCGTATTAAGGTACTGACGACTCCTGCAAGCCATCGGAGGTTGCAGATAGTAAGTAGTCTGAAATCGAAGATCGAGGTTGTAATTGGCCCGAAACGTCATAGAGGTACCGACTCCGAAAACGGGTCCTCCATGGCCTCCCAGCGTATATCCGTCCAAGGAAAAAGGTTCATAATACTGATATCCGGCCAAAACCTTGCCACCGGTCCGCCAGCGTGCCGTAATCGGATATGAAAAATAGGCCCCGGCACTTGCGGACCAACTGTCCAGACGGTCCGTCGATTCGGCGATACTCGGTGTAACCGGCACACTCGATACGGCCGTACGTCCTCCGAACCCGACATAAGGATTCATAAACCAGGCTCCCTCGATCCCCAGGTTCACGCCTGCATTGAATTCGGCCACGACCCCCGAAACAGGGCGGTACCGCCCCATCACCACCTCCGTACTTACCTCCATACCGAAGAACGAAGGTCGCAATAACGGTCGTAAAAAAATCCTGCTCGAATTCCGTCAAGCCCTTGTCCTTGAAGATCAAATCGGCGAACAGATACCCCAGTTCTACGGAGAGAATGCCGATCCCCCGCACCTACCAGCACGTCGCTGAGCCAATGCTTGTTGTTCAACATACGCGAAACACCCGTCACCGTAGCCATCGAATAACCGGCGATACTGTACCAGGGACTGCGGCCCCCGTACTCCTTATGAAGCATCGTAGCCGCCATAAAAGCCGTAGCCGTATGCCCCGACGGGAACGACTTGTTGTTCGATCCGTCGGGACGGGGCATACGGCAAGTATATTTCAGAGAATTGACCGCTCCGGCCATCAGCGCGACGGAAAAGGCATCCGACACCAGCATCCGGCCCCACGAACTGCGCCCCCCGGACTCCTCCGATTTTCAGCCCCAGCATCAACGCTGCGGGAGCGTATTGCAGATAATCGTCGTAACGAAATCGGAAGGAGGGCACATAATCGTTTCTCAAATGACGAAATCCATGATCCCGCTCCTGCACGACCAACCTGCGACATAAGGGGAACTCCGATATAGGTTATCCGGTAGGCACGCGAAGAGGTTATCCGCTCCATATCCCGGATAAACGGGCTGCGGCGGAGGGGGGGGGGGTAATCGGACTCAATGTATCGACCTGTGCGAAAGCGCCGATCGACACCCCCAACAGGAGGCACAGCAACAGCAATTTCTTCATCTATCGAATACGAAAACTCTCCCGGTCACGGCAGGAAACCGCCCTGTGCCTACCGGCAGCAGGGACGGGGACGGATGCGTCGCCGGATACTTCGCACGATATCGCCCAAGATAGCGATCAGAGAGGTATAGCCGATCACTTCGAGCCATTGTACCCACGTGAGCGGCGTGGTACGGAATACCGGACCTCCGAACTCCACGATCAACACCTGTCCGACGGCGATCAACAGCAGCACCAGGAAGAACGTACGGCTTCCCCGCAGATCGTGCAGCACCGAATGACACGCTTCGAAACCTTTGGCATTGAACATATTCCAGAACTGAAGGAAGACGAATACGGAGAAGAAAACAGTCAGTTGTTCAAGGTTGGGCGCCCCTGTCGTGGCACGCCAGTAGAACAGCATACCGAGCAATACGCCGACGAAAATCGTTCCGCAGGTAAAGATCGTCCGGGCCATGGCCGGCGTGATGATAAACTCGTCTTTGGGACGCGGCGGTTCGTTCATCACCGCCGGATTGGGCGGCAGGGAAGCCATCGCCAGCGCAGCGAAAGTATCCATAATGATATTGACCCACAGAATCTGCACTACCGTAAGCGGCATCTCGGTCCCGAAAATCGAACCTACGAAACCACGATGATCGCCGCGAAATTGATCGTCAGTTGAAACAGAACGAAGCGTTGGATGTTGCGGTAGAGCGAGCGGCCCCACATCACGGCAGCAGCGATCGACGCGAACGAATCGTCGAGCAGCGTGATATCGCTGGCATCCTTCGCCACCGACGTACCCGATCCCATCGAAAGTCCCACGTTGGCGAAGTTCAGCGCCGGGGCATCGTTCGTACCGTCGCCCGTTACCGCCACGATTTCGCCCTTGCGCTGCAAAAGACGCACGAGCCGCTGCTTGTCGAGCGGTCGCGCCCGGGACATAATCTTCAGAACCTGCACCCGTTCGAGCAGCTCCTCGTCACTCATCGCCGCGAACTCCACGCCCGTCATCTCGTTCCGCGAGGAGTCGGTTTCATCGTGCCATAAACCGATGCGGCGTGCGATCTCGCGGGCCGTGGCCGGAGTATCGCCCGTGACGATCTTAATATCGATCCCGGCCTTCATACAACGGGCTACGGCAGCCGGGACATCATCCCGTACCGGATCGGCGATCGCCGCCACGGCCACGAACAGCAACTGCGGATTCCGCAGCGCGTCTTCGCATCGTTCGGCCGTCGTTTCGGCATACGCCACCGCCAGCGTACGCATCGCACGTCCCTGGAACAGCAGCAACTGTTCGTTCACCTGGCATCCTTGCCATCCGGCATACACATCGCCCGCACGATTTCGGGAGCACCCTTCACGCAAATCAAACGCTTTCCGGTAGTTTTGCTCTGTATAATCGTCGCCATATATTTGCGTTCGGTGGTGAAGGTCATACGATCGACGATCGGCGCCTCCTCACGCAAAGCCGCATAGTCGAATCCCTCTTCCCGCAAGCGGATCAGCAGGGCCCCTTCGGTCGGATTGCCGATGACATTTGCGTCGGCATCGAGAAAAGCGGTCGAATTGACGGCGATGATCTCGGCCAGCAACCGTTCGTCAATGGAGGCATAATGAATGATCTCCTCCACCCGCATCCGGTTTTGAG
>OKWF01000132.1_pt1 | contig 9717 bp, 11 predicted proteins | sample 1607031 | NCBI WGS metagenome assembly OKWF01 (sample SAMN04414079, study PRJEB24778) | human gut metagenome | material: faecal | host: Homo sapiens | reverse complement strand
GTCGAGCATGCGGTCGGCCTCGTCGAGCACGAAATACTTCACGTGCGACAGGTCGACGCCGCTGTTCTGCAAGTGGGCGATCAAACGGCCCGGCGTGGCGATCACCACGTCGCGCCGCGCAGCATCCCCTGCTTCTGCTGCTCCCAGCCGCGGCCGTCGCCGCCGCCGTAAATTACGGCGGTAGAAACGGGCATATAGTAGGAAAAGCCCTGGAACTGCATGTCGATCTGCTGTGCCAACTCGCGCGTGGGTACGATAATGACCGATTTCACGACGTTCTTCTCATTGCCTTCGAGCAGCAGCCGGTTCAGCAGCGGCAGCGTATAGGCAGCCGTCTTGCCCGTACCGGTCTGGGCGCAGGCGATAATATCGCGCCCGTCCAGAATGATCGGAATGGTCTGCTCCTGCACAGGAGTCATCTCCTGAAAATTCATGGCGTCGATGCCGTCCAGCACCTCGTCTTCCAGATCGAGTTCGTCAAATCTCATACTATGCGTTTTCTTTCTTTTCCAATTATTACACTTCAAACGGGCGGGTTCTTTCGACCAACTCTCCCTGCAACGTCGCCGACGAGGAGGCGGTCACCCGCACCCGCACGTAATCCCCGATCCGGCACTCGCCGCGATCGAAGACCACCACCTTATTCTGCGACGTACGTCCGAAAAGCTGCCGGTCGCTGCGCTTGGAAGTACCTTCCACCAGAATTTCGAACTCTTTGCCGACATCGCGGGCGTTGCTTTCGGCCGAAAGCGTATTCTGCAAGGCGATGATTTCGTTCAAACGGGCCGTCTTGACCGAATCCGGCACATCGTCGGGCATGTGACGTTGAGCGAACGTATCGGGCCGCTCGGAATACTTGAACATATAGGCGAATTCATACCCCACCTCCCGCATCAGCGAAAGCGTCTGCCGATGATCCTCGTCCGTTTCGCTGCAGAATCCGGCGATCAGGTCGGTCGTAATCGCGCAATCGGGCATATAGCGGCGGATAGCGGCGATGCGGTCGAGGTACCATTCGCGTGTATATTTGCGGTTCATCTTCTCGAGCATCCGCGACGATCCCGACTGGGCGGGCAGGTGGATGCAGCGGCAGATGTTGGGTTTCGACGCCATCACCTCGAGCAGACGGTCGCTCATGTCCTTGGGATGCGACGTTGCGAACCGCACGCGCAACAGTGGCGAAATTTCGGCCACAAGGCGCATCAACTCCGGAAAATCGACCGCTCCATAGCGATACGAATTGACATTCTGCCCTAACAGCGTTACCTCCCGGTAGCCGTTCTCAAACAGGCTGCGAGCTTCGTTCAGAATGGTCTGCGGATCGCGGCTGCGCTCCACGCCCCGCGTATAAGGCACCACGCAGTACGAACAATAGTTGTTGCACCCGCGCATGATGGCGATATAACCGCTCACGCCGTTGCGGTCGAGCCGCACGGGAGCGATTTCGGCGTAGGTCTCTTCGCGGGAAAGCAGGACATTGACACCCCGGCCGCCTTCGCCCGCTTCGCGCACCAGGCGAGGCAGGTCGCGGTACGCATCCGGACCAGCGACGATATCCACGGGGTTCTCCCCCTCGAGCAGCCGTTCCCGCAAACGTTCGGCCATACAACCGATAATACCGACGAGCACTCCCGGCCGGCGGCGGCGCAGATGAGCCATCTCCCGCAAACGCCCCCAAATGCGCTGTTCGGCATTATCTCGGATCGAACAGGTATTGATCAGAACGACATCCGCCTCCTCGATCTTGTCGGTATAGACATACCCCTCCTGCTGCATGATCGCTACGACGATCTCGGCATCGCCGACATTCATCTGACAACCGTAGGTTTCTACAAAAAGTTTACGGCCGCCCCTGCAACGGACGCAAGGTATTTATCTTTTTTTTCGTCATTCATATTCACAGTCCGGAACCACCCGGTAAAATTAGGACCGAAAAACGGGAATCGACGATCGCGGTTCCCGTTTCCCCGGTATTTCTGAAAATTACTGTGCCTGAATTGCACCCGCTTCCGGGAAGGGCTTGAAGCCCTCTCCGTAGGTATCGTAGGCATCCGTAACCACGAAGAATGCTTTCGGGTCGATCTCCTGTACCTTACGCTGTACCGCATGCACCTCCTTGCGATCGACCACCAGGAAAATCATATCCTTTTCCTCCTCGGAGTACATACCCCGTGCCTTGATAAAAGTAGCGCTGCGTTCCAGATCCTCCAGAATGAACGTCCGGAGTTTTTCGTTTTCATCGCTGATGATGAACAGCAACTTGTCGTACGACGCACCGTCGATCACCCGGGCTACGACCCGCGAAGCGAGAAAAATCAAAATCAAAGAATAAAAAGTAAGCACCAGCCAACCGAACTATCGCCCGTACCGAGACCGAAACCGATCACCACCAAGCCTGAAAGGATCACCACGCAATCCGCCAGGAAGATACCCGTGGAAAACTTGATGCCCGCATACTTCTGAAGCAACATGGCGATAATGTCCGTACCGCCCGTGGTAGCCTGTGTCCGCACGACCATACCCTGCCCCACGCCGATAACGACCGCACCGATGATACAGGTCAGCAACAGATCGTTCGACAAGTTGAGCGAACCGCCCAGCAATAGCGCCGGATCGAGATTGATACCGTCGGCCGTAAATGCCGCATCGGAATAGACCAACCGCGTCAGGATATTCATAAAACCGGGCGTGAACAGCGCAGCCACCACCGTCCGGGCGCCGAACTGTCCGCCGAAAACCAATACGGCGGTAATCATCAGCGGCACGTCGAACATATAGCCGAAAGTACCGACCTGGATCGACGGGAAAATATTATGCAATACGATGCCGGCGCCATAGACTCCGCCCGGAACGAAATTGTAAGGATTGATAAAAAAAACGAAACCGGATCCCATAATCGCACAACCGACAAACAACTGAATCCAGGAACGCCACCAGGCCCAAGACCCCATCGGCTCCAATAAAGCTTTCGTATTGATCATAAAGTTAACTGTTTTAGAGCGGTTAATAATCGATTTAATTTTGCAAATATACGAAAAACTCCCGGATTTCCCGTTCGCTTCGGACTATTTTCCCAAAAAGCCGCAGTATTTAAATTTTTTTTCGTTTATATTTGCATATACAATCCTGACAAATAAAGGGCATGATACTGACTTACTATTGCATTATCACGATGATAATCATCGCCTACCTGCTCGGCTCGATCCCCAGCGCCGTATGGATAGGCAAAAAATATTACGGCATCGACATCCGGGAACACGGCAGCAAAACGCCGGTACGACCAACATGCTGCGGGTGCTGGGACGCCGGGCAGCCCTGCCGGTCTTTCTGCTGGATTTCCTCAAGGGATTCGTCGCGGTCACATTGACCGAGATCCTCAAATACGACGCCTACATCAACGATATGTGGCTGATAAATATCAAGATCATCGCCGTATTCGCCGCCGTGCTCGGACACATCTTCCCCATTTCGCGGGATTCCGGGGCGGCAAGGGCGTGGCAACGCTCGTGGGGGCGATCACGGGAATTTATCCGCCGGTCGTACTGCTCTGTTTCGCCGTATGGGTCGTGATCCTGATGATGACGCATTACGTTTCGCTCGCGTCTATCGTGGCCGGTTGTTGCTTTCCGATCTTCACGATCGTTTCGCCCAAGGTAAACCAATCGGTGCCGTTCATCGTCTTCTCATTCGTCACGGCCGTTCTGCTGCTCTACACCCACCGCAAAAATATCGTTCGGCTGAAAAACGGCACGGAATCCAAAATATACATCTGGAAGCCCCATCGAAAAGCGGACAAATAGCACGGTAAAAACGATTCGCTTGTTTGGCGAATCGTTTTTTATCGAATAAGGTCCGAAACCGGAACCATATCCGAATAGGCACAAAAAAATCCGACTGCTCCATCTCCTGCCCCAACGGTCATTCGGATCGCTTCATCCGCCCGTTTCAGATCGGACTTTCAATCCACGGTAAATAGCGAGCCGGAAATCGCCATTATTCAACACGCTTGTATTGTCCGATTTCGATCTATTTGTGTCTGTTTCCGCTGCGATCCGATCTGTCGAAACCGGCTGAAACGGCCTTGTAAAATAAAAACGAAGGCATCCCCGAATTCTTCCGACAAAAAACGGGTATTTTACCGATTGGATAGATTTTCATATATTTGCTCGCAACGAATACCGATTTGTACGAACTGTCAAAAAGCGAAACACACGAAATTTGCTTTGTTCCCGGCATATATTATCTTTGCCGGAAGAGGTTAAGAAGAATAACCCGAATCCGGCCGGACACCAGTCCCCCCGGGACAGGCGTTTCGCCCTAAAAATTGAATTATCCACTACTTGATACCGAAAATTCTATGTTACGCGAAAACCTGATTAATATTTACGAAACCAGCTTCCGGGAGAACTATGCACTGCCGGCATTGACCGACTATTTCAAGCAGGAGAACTTCACCTACCTGGAAATGGGCGCCGAGATCGCCAAGCTGCATCTGCTCTTCGACGAGGCGGGCATCCGGCAGGCGACCGAATTGCGCTGATCGGCCGCAACAATCCCCGCTGGTGCATCACCTACATCGCCACGATCACTTACGGCGCGGTCATCGTGCCCATTCTGCAGGATTTCCATGCCAACGACGTGATCCACATCATCAACCATTCGGAAAGCCGACTGCTTTTCCTGGGCGACACGTTCTGGGACGCGATCGAAGCCGACCAGATCCGGAAAGTCGAAGCCGTCTTCTCGCTCACGGACCTGAACGCGATCTACGAGCGCCGGGATCCGAAGAAACTGACGGATTTCCAGAAGAACCGCGAAAATCACTTCCGCAAAGCCTATCCGAAAGGGTTCGGACCGGAGCATATCCGCTTTCACAAGATTCCCAACGACCGGATGATCCTGCTCAACTACACCTCGGGAACGACCGGATATTCGAAAGGCGTCATGCTCTCGGTCAATAACCTGACGGGCAACGTGCTCTTCGCCCGAGGAGCCATAAACACCCAAACCGGCACGAACTATTTCCAGCGCGGCGGACGCACGCTCTCGTTCCTGCCTCTGGCACACGCCTACGGCTGTGCATTCGACTTTCTCGCGCCGCTGGCCGTCGGAGGCCACATCACCCTGCTGGGCAAAATTCCCACTCCGAAGATCCTGATCGAAGCCATGCAGGTCGTGCGCCCCACGATCATTTGCTGCGTACCCCTGATTCTCGAGAAAGTCTATCGCAAACAGGTACTGCCGCTGCTCGAAAAGGGGCCGATGAGTATCGCTATGAAGATTCCGCTGCTGAATACCGCCCTGCGCTCGGTAATCCGCAAGAAGATGATGGAATCGTTCGGCGGAGAGGTGAACATCTTCATCGTGGGCGTGCACCGATGAATATGGAAACCGAAGCATTTCTGATGAGTATCAAATTCCCGATCACGATTGGATACGGCATGACCGAATGCGCTCCGCTCATCAGCTTCACTCCCGACAACGAATTCAAGGCCGGTTCCTGCGGGCGTTTCCTCTCGGAATTTATCCAGGTGAAGATCGACTCGCCCGATCCCGAACACGTCGCGGGCGAGATCCTGGTGCACGGCGAGCACGTCATGATGGGTTACTACAAGAACGAGGAGGAAACCCGGAAGGTCCTGGACGAAAAAGGGTGGCTCCATACGGGCGACATCGCCACGATGGACCCGGACGGCACGCTTTACATCCGCGGCCGCTCGAAAACCATGATACTCACGGGAAGCGGACAAAACATTTACCCCGAAGAGATCGAAGACAAACTCAACAACATGTATATGGTCCAGGAATCGCTGGTTCTGGAGCACAACGGACGTTTGACGGCATTGGTCGTTCCCGACTTCGAACAGGCGGAGCTCGAAGGGATCGATAAAGAGGAACTGCCCCGAATCATGGAAAACAACCTCAAGGAACTCAACAAACTGTTGGCATCCTACGAACAGGTCGCAAGTATCACGGTCTATCCCACCGAATTTGAAAAGACGCCCAAACGCAGCATCAAGCGCTACCTATACAATACGGCTCTGCTGGAGAAATAGGCCGATTCGATGAAGCACGAAAAATCGCTATCGAAGAGTTTTCCGCCGACAATCCGACAAGTTTCCCTTCGAAACAGCTTGCCGCCTTTTCAGGCGGCAAGCTGTTTCGAAGGCTTCTCGGAAATCTTCACAATAGTCCATACGATTTCCTTACCTTCCACTATCTTTGCAGAAAACAGGATGCGCCTCGGAAAACGATGAACAAGTTCCCGTTTTCTTCTCGGCTTTCACTATCTTTGACACCGAACATTTCGCCTCGACAAAATGCAAATAAATTTGCGTTTGCCTCCGGCTTATCGCTATCTTTGCCAATATGAAATTCAGCAGCAAACAAATGATCGGAGAAAACCTCCTGTACCTGATGGTATGGATGGTGATTATCCTAGTACCGGTCCTCAACTCGAAAATGCTCGAAGAGGTACACGTCAGTCTGGAGAACATTCTGATCGCCTGGCTAAAAATCGCACCTTATCTGCTGATCTTCATCATCCACAACAGCCTGATCGCTCCCAGACTGTTACTGCGAAAACATCGTTATGTATGGTATCTGGTCGTCAATCTGCTGACCATTACGGCCGTTTTCTCGCTGGTCGCCATCTATGAAAAATACGCTCCATACGACACCGAACCCTACATCCTGAACGGCAAAGCGTCATTCACCGATCTGGCGATCTATTGGAACATCCTGCTGGGATTCTTCATGACGGGCCTGAACATGGGTATCAAACTGCTGTATCGCTCCCTGCGCGACGAACAGCAAATGGAGGAGCTCAAACGTCAGAACCTGCAAGCGGAAATGGATTATCTGCGATACCAGATCAACCCCCATTTCTTCATGAATACGCTCAACAATATCCACGCCCTGATCGACATAGATACCGAATACGCGAAAAGCGCCGTCATCGAACTGTCCAAGATGATGCGGTACGTTCTCTACGAATCGGGCAGCGAAACCATATCGCTCAAAAAGGACATCCAATTCATCGAGAACTACATCGAGTTGATGCGCATCCGTTACGACAGCAGCATCGATATATGCTTGGATTATCCGGCCACGATCCCGAACAAAGTGGCCATCCCGCCCCTGCTGCTGATCGTATTCGTCGAAAACGCGTTCAAGCACGGAGTAAGTTATAACCACGCCTCGTTCATCCATATCCGAATCGGCTACCGGGACGACGCGGTGACGGCCGTCATCAGCAACAGCCGTCACGAAAAATCCCGGCCGGGTACTACGGGTATCGGACTCGAAAAATGTCAAAAAAACGGCTGGCATTGATTTACCAGGACAACTATACGCTCTCGATCGACGATTCCGATCCGGCCGTCTATACCGTCAAACTCATAATCCCCATCATGCCATGCTGAAATGTATCGCCATAGATGATGAGCCGCTGGCACTGCGGCAATTACAGGGTTATATCGCCAAAATCAATTTTCTGAAGCTCGAAAAAGCATTCACCAACGCCATCGAAGCCCAGCAATATCTAGCCGGGAATCCGATCGACCTGATTTTCGTGGATATCAACATGCCCGACCTGAGCGGTGTGGAGTTCGTACGTTCGCTCGTCAGCCGCCCGATGATTATCTTCACGACGCTTATTCGGAATACGCCGTCGAGGGATTCAAACTCGATGCGATCGACTACCTGCTCAAACCGTTCAGCTTCGCTGATTTCAGCCGCTCGGCAGCCAAGGCGCAGTCGCTGTACGAACTGCTGGCCTATCGGAAGACACAAGGAAACGCTCCTGCCCCGGAAGCCACTCCACGCGACCGGGAGTACATCTCGATCAAAGCCGACTACAAAACGACACTGGTACGCATCAGCGACATCGTTTATCTGGAAAGCGAAGGCGAATACGTACGGCTCCATCTGGACGACCGATCGACCATCACGACTCTTTTCCGGCTCAAGAACATGGAAGCGGCCCTGCCGTCGGAAATGTTCATGCGGGTCCATCGCTCCTACATCGTCAATCTACAACGTATCAGGAGTACGTAAAAGGCCGGGTTTTCGTAAGCGACAGCGAATACATCCCCATCGGCGAGAACTACCGGGAAACGTTCCAACGGTACATCGAAACCCATTACCAGAATCTATAACGGAGAATCGCGTCCGAAATCTTGAGGAAAAATCGTACCCGTCCCGGAACGGGCATTCGACAGCCCGGCAGCAGACAACAAAGCGCGATCATATGCTTTCGGGGTACCTATGGGAGGCAAACATATGGCGGTGTGTCATAAAGGCGCACTGTTACGTCATTATCGGGATGCGAGTTAAATCATTTACGACAGTAAATTCCTGTTGCCCTTGCCCTCAATGCCTCGCACTGCATCCATTCTGACTCCCCTTAAGGATTGTGCTCGACACAGTCCCTTGTCGGCATTACAGACGCGGCCACAGCCAGCAGACAAGCCCCCTCGAATTCGATACTGTGAGCATGGGATAACGATATATGGAAAGATATGAATCCCCAATATAAACTCTGCATTCCCAGAGTACAGGCACGCTTGCCACCAACCCCGACCATGAGAGGCAAATCTTATTTGCAATCGGCCAGGCAACTCTGAATATCCAGACTGACCGGTTTCCCATTGACAGAAAAAGAGAGTGTGCAATCCTCGAAAGCGGTAAGTTTCTCGAACTGCAAAATAACGATGGAATTATCGCCCCAAATTGCATCGACCTTCTTTGCCTGAAAGGTTTTACCATCGTTATAAAGCACCACATCTTCGATCGAAAGTCCGTTGGTTTCATCACGGTCGGATGCAGGGATTTCATTTTGATAGTTGTTTTGCCGTGTTTATTGTTCAGACTCAAAAAATTTGGGAGTTGCACAGGCACTTCCTATCGCCAGCAGAGCGGCAGCGCATGAAAGAATAATCTTTTTCATAGCAAATGAATTTGAAGTGATGTAAAAGGGTTGATTTCCAATCGTTACGAAATAACGTCTTCATCTTACGGAAGATTACTGACTCCGGTATTTTTGCTTAAAATCTAAACATGTGGACATCCAACCAAATATATTATCCTATTTTATTGCTTTTCTTATTATTACACACGCTGCAAAGTAATTGCAAGTTATCAATAGTAGAAGATCCTCCCTTTGAAATGGGAATAATATGGTCTAATTTGTAAATCAAAATCTGATCCACAGTAAGCACATTTGCCTCCACATTTTCTATAAACCGCATCCACAACCGATTTCGGAATAGTTGGTCTTACACCAAATTTATCTAATTCATTATTCTTTCTCATTTCCTGCCATACTTCTTTTTCTATTTTACGCCGCTCTTGTTCATATCTTAATTTGAGGGCAATTTCTTCTTTTATTCGTTTTTTTCGCTCCTCGTCTGTTTCCCTCTCTATTGATGGAAGATTTAATTTTTTGAAAATATCATTTAGGGAATCAATATCCTTTACAATTACCGTGTTATCCGGTCCTTTTTATAATTCCTGTTTTTTCAAGTTGATATAGTAATTCAAGTGCTCTATAATGGGAAACGCCAAATTCTTTTTGTATAAACCATATATAAGCAAATCCTAACCTCACAACACTACGTGCAACGTATTGGAATAATGGATCAAAAATTATCTCTTTATTCATATTTTGGTTATGAATTTCTACATCAAATTCAGAATTAACACCTATCATTTGTT
>OKWF01000131.1_pt1 | contig 9740 bp, 11 predicted proteins | sample 1607031 | NCBI WGS metagenome assembly OKWF01 (sample SAMN04414079, study PRJEB24778) | human gut metagenome | material: faecal | host: Homo sapiens | reverse complement strand
TCGTCGGCGAGATCTGGGGATGAGTGACGGGGAGAAGCAGAAGACGGTTTCGTCGTCGCTCAACTGGGTGGCTTTCAAGCAGCAGTTCTTCTCGTCGGTGATGATCGCCCCGGAAAACTTCTCCTACGCTGATATGAAGTTTACGACGGCGGAAAAAGGCTCGGGTTACATAAAGGATTTTTCGGCGAAATTGACGGTTCCCTATACGGCGCAAACCGACCATTACAACTTCGCTTTCTATTTCGGTCCGAACAAATACGCCATTCTCAAGCATGTGGCGACGACCGAGGGGGACGACGAACTGCATCTGGAACGGTTGATTCCGCTCGGCTGGGGTATTTTCGGCTGGGTGAACCGCTGGTTCGTGATTCCGGTGTTCGATTTCCTGCGTCAATTTATCCCGAGTTTCGGCCTGATTATCCTGATCCTGGCCGTGCTGGTGAAGGTCATCATCTCGCCGCTGACCTATAAAAGCTACATATCGACGGCCAAGATGCGCGTCATCAAGCCCGAAGTCGATGAGCTGGCCAAGAAATATCCGCGCCAGGAGGATGCCATGAAGCGCCAGCAGGCGACGATGGAGCTCTACAAGAAGGCCGGTATCAACCCGATGGGCGGTTGTATCCCGCTGTTGATCCAGATGCCGATCATTATTGCGATGTTCCGCTTCTTCCCCGCCTCGATCGAGCTGCGCGGCCAGCATTTCCTTTGGGCCGACGACCTTTCGTCGTACGACAGCGTGTTGTCGCTGCCGTTCAACATCCCCTTCTACGGAGATCACGTGAGCCTGTTCGCCCTGTTGATGACCGTCGCGCTGTTCGCCTTCTCGTATATCAATTACCAGCAGACGGCTTCGTCGCAGCCCCAGATGGCCGGTATGAAGTTTATGATGGTTTATCTGATGCCGGTGATGATGCTCCTGTGGTTCAACAGTTATTCGAGCGGTCTGACTTACTACTACTTCCTGGCCAACATTCTCACGATCGGACAGACGCTCGTGATCCGCCGGATGATCGACGACGAGAAAATTCATGCCGTGATGCAGGCCAATGCCGCGAAAAACAAGAACAGGAAGAAATCCAAGTTCCAGTTGCGTTACGAAGAGTTGCTGCGTCAGCAGGAGGAGGCGCAAAGGAACGCTTCCCGACGGAAATAACCGAAAGGTGCGAAGAGTTCCCTAACAAAGTTTCGAAATTGAAATCACCCCTGTCAGAGTTCATCCTGACAGGGGTGATAACTTATTCGGACTGTTAGAGAGCCCCTTCATTCGCACGGCGCTGTGGATTTCAGGCGTGTCAGTCGTAGAGGTCGAGGTATTCGTACGTATTTCCGACCAGGGAGAGGTAGCGTTCGAATTCGGGGCGGGAAATGACCACCGTGGCTCGGCAATCGTTGGGGTGGAAACTCAAACTGTCGCACGTTTGCAGATGACGGTCTAAAAAGAGATGTACGTGGTGTTCCGCATCGTTGATAAGGCCGAACGGCGACACGGAACCCGGTTCGAGCCCTAGGTAGCGTTCCATGCGCTGCGGCGAGGCGAAGGTGAGTTTGCCCTGCCGCAGTCGGTGTTCCAGATCGTGAATCGCCAGCGAGCGGTCGCAGTCGAAACAGACCAAATAATGACGGTCGCCCTTGTGGTTGCGGAAGAAGAGGTTTTTGCAATGTTTCGACCCGTCCTCGCGCCAATGTGCCTTGGCCTCTTCGATGGTCGGGGAAGCCGGGTGGTGATAGATGTCGTACCGGATTTGTGTCTGTCGAGAAATTCCCGGACGATCGTTTCGCGTTCCATATCGACTATTTGGATTCGGTTCGAGAGCGGATTTATTCGACGTAAAGTACCAATCCCTTGAGGTATTCGCCTTCGGGATGATAGATGTTGATCGGATGGTCGGCGGGCTGGGTCAGTTGGTGCAGGATGCGGACCTTGCGTCCGGCGATGGCTGCGGCCGAGAAGACCGTGGTGCGGAACAACTCCTTGCTGACCGCCTGCGAACAGGAGAAAGTGAAGAGGAGCCCTCCGCTTTTGATCTGCGCCAGCGCCCGGGCATTGAGCCGCTTGTAGCCCTGCATGGCATTGCCCAGCACTTTGTGGTGCTTGGCGAAGGCCGGCGGGTCGAGGATGATCATGTCGTACCGGTCGCCGATGTCCTTGAGGTATTCGACGGCATCGACGGCCAGCGAAGTGTGGGGAGCCTCTTCTCCGAAGTTGAGCCGAACGTTGGCGTCGGCCAGGGCGACGGCCCGCTCCGAGGAGTCGATCGAGCATACTTCGCGTGCCCCGCCCGCAAGAGCATATACCGAAAATCCGCCCGTGTAGCAGAAGGTATTGAGGACCGTGCGTCCTCGGGCGTAGCGGCGTACCAGTTCGCGGTTGAAGCGCTGGTCGATAAAGAAGCCCGTTTTCTGCCCCTCTTCCCAATTGACCAGGAATTTTTCGCCGTTTTCGAGCACGGTGCGGGGCATTCCTCCCGTTTTGCCGTAAAGGTACCCGTCCACGGGATTCAGGCCGGCCTTGAACGGTACGGTTTGGGAACTTTTGTCGTAGATGGCGGTGATCCGGTCGCCGTAAACCGTTCGGATCGCATCGGCGATTGTCAGGCGGGCGTGGTACATGCCCACCGAGTGACATTGAATCACGGCGGTCGTGTCGTAAATATCGACGACGAGTCCCGGCAGGGAGTCCCCCTCGCCGTGAACCAGACGGTAGCAGGTGGTGTCGGGGGCATCCGTGAGCCCGAGCGTGCGGCGCACGTCGAGTGCGGTGGAGATCATCCGCTGCCACCAGGCCGTGTCGATCGGTTCCTGTTCGAAGGTGAGCACCCGCACGGCGATCGAACCGATCTGGTAATGTCCCCGGGCGATGAAGTCGCCCGAACGGGTATAGACATCGACGAGGGCACCTTCGGGGATTTCGTTTCCGTCGTAACGGACGGATTCGATCGCGCCCGAGAAAATCCAGGGATGGCGGCGCAGCAACGACTCTTCCTTGCCGCGTCGGAGGTGTATTTGCGGGATCATTTCTTCGTTTTCTTTGGTTTGGGTGTGTGCAGCAGCCGGTCGTAGATACGCGTGCAGACCCAGGCGTCCGTTGCGGCGTAGAACTGCTGCTTGTCGGTGAGTTGTGCGGCTTCCCAGTTGCTCAGGCGCTGGGCTTTGGATACCCGCTGGCCGAGTACGATCGCCGAAAGTTTGCGCAGGCTTTTCTCTTCGATGCCCCACTCTCCGGCGAGCTCCTGAAGATCCACGAAGCCCGCTTCCTGAAAGTGCCGGATGTTGTGCAGTGCCCGCAGGTCGCCCTTTACATCGGCGCCGATTTTCAGGATCTCCTTGTTTTCGAGGATTTTGACGATGGCTTTGTCGAGAGGAATCTTGCAGAGCCGGAACAGGAAGCTCTGTTCCGGCGAGGAGAGTTGCAGCAGTGCGACCCGATTGACGACGCCCGCCCGGAACGAAGGCCGGGTTTCGGTGTCGAACCCGATGACGGGCTGTGCCGCCAGGTAGCGGCAGGCCTCCCTGAGCCTCGGTTCCGAGTCCACGACGACGATCGGGCCCCGGAATTCGATGGCCGGAAGCAGAGCGGCCTCCTCGTTGCTGATGCTATTTTGAAATGTGATCGGTTTGTTCATGAAATCGCGCAAAGTTACCGATTAATCGTGACTTTTCCATCCGGGAGTATGGAAATTTTTGCCTTCGCCGCTCAATTTGCGCAGGAGCTCGGCGATTTGTGCCGGATCGGATCGGAGTGCAGCGACGATTTCCCGGGGATCGAGAGCGTCGTTGCGGAGCAGCTCCAGAACGGTCTTTTTCGAGGCTTCCGCCTGCGGAGCGCGGGCGGCGCGTTTGCGGGCGAGGCAGAGGTCGCAGATGCCGCACTCCCGGGGCTCCGGCACTCCGAAATAGGCTTCCAGGAAGGAGCTGCGGCAGCCGGTTTCCGCCGTGGCGTAGGCGAGCATCCGCTCGAATCGTTCGCGGGTCTGTTTCCGGCGCTGCTGGTACGATTCGGGGGAGATGTAGAGATCGGCGGTGGGGAGCCGTTCTTCGTCCATGTAGAGGAGCGGCGAGCGGTTCGAGGGGATGTAGCGGATCACGCGCAGTTGCCAGAGCCGTTTCAGCAGGTCGTGCACCTTTTCGGGCGTATAGCCGCTCCAGGTCGCTATTTCCGTTTCGTCGATGGGGCGGAAGTCGGTGAAAACCCCTTCGTACAGACGCAGCAGAACACGATGATGTGGTCCAGATCGTCGCGGATCACCCGCAGGCGGTAGAGATCGTCGCGGCTGACGCAGAAGAGGATGCGCGCGGGGTTGGCCGCTTCGTCCATGAGGGTCATGTAGCCGTTCTGACTCAGGATCTTCAGGGCGTTCTGTACCAGACCCGTATAGAGGTGCTCCCGGGTGCAGAAATCGCGCAGGTTGAACAGAAAGGAACTTTGGGCACCGTCGCCGATGGCGATCTGGAGGTAGCTGCAGATTTTTTCGTAGATCGAACGGATCTTTTCGAGCGGCGGGTAGTCCGCTTCGAAGCGTTTGGCGATGCGTTCCGCATCGTCGGAAGAAATCAGCAATACGGCATAGCTGCGCCGCCCGTCGCGTCCGGCACGTCCGGCCTCCTGATAGTAGCTTTCGAGCGAGTCGCACATCGTATAATGTACCACGTAGCGGACGTCGGGCTTGTCGATCCCCATCCCGAGGCATTGGTAGCGACCATGACGGGGGTACGCCCCGAAATCCAGGCTTCCTGCCGCATCGAGCGCTCGGCGTGTCCCAGCCCGCCGTGATAATATTCTGCGGAGATACCTTCGTCGCGCAGGAAAGCCGCGACCTGTTCGGCTCCTTCGCGGGTGCGGACATAGACGATGCCGGAACCGCCGACGTTGCGGATGATCCGCAGGAGCTGTTCGTTTTTGTCGTCGGTATGGCGCACGGCATAAGAGAGGTTGGGACGCGAAAAATCGCTGCGCAGCAGATGGGGTTCCGCGAAGCGCAGCTTTTCCATGATGTCGTCCGCGACGCGCGGTGTGGCCGAGGCCGTGAGAGCCAGCACGGGGACGCCGGGAATCCGCTCGCGCAGCTCGGCGATCCGCAGGTAGGAGGGCCGGAAATCGTAGCCCCATTGGGAGATGCAGTGGGCCTCATCGACGGCGAGAAGCGATACGTTCATTCGCTGCACCCGCAGGCGGAAGGCCTCGGATGCGAGCCGTTCGGGAGCGACGTAGAGGAATTTCACGTCGCCATAGACGCAGTTGTCCAGGTCGATGTCGATCTGCCGGGCCGACAGGCCCGAATGGATCGCCAGAGCACGGATGCCCAGCTTGCGGAGCCGATCGACCTGGTCTTTCATCAGGCGATCAGCGGGGTGACCACGATGCATACGCCCTCCGAAGCCAGTCCCGGAATTTGATAGGTGAGCGACTTGCCGCCGCCCGTGGGCATCAGGGCCAGCGTATCGCGTCCGGCGAGCACCGAGAGGATGACCTGTTCCTGCACGGGGCGGAACGTGTCGAACCCCCAGTAGCGCTTGAGCAGCGCTGCGATCTGTTGCCGTCTGTTCGGTGCTGTCGATTCCATATACACAAAGGTAGTGTTTTTGGCTTTTACCCGAGCCCGGAGGGGATAAAAAGTGCGTCATATTAGGTTTCTCGAAATATTTTCCTATATTTGCACGTTGAAGAAGAAAACCGACCGATGAGAATCAAAGAGGAATATAAGGTCCGTGAAATGGCAGGCGAGCATATCGTGGTGATGCAGGGCCGTTACGGAGTGGATATGACCAAAGTGATTGCATTGAACGAAACCTCGCTCTGGTTGTGGAACCGGTTGCAGGGACGTGAGTTCGGTACCGACGATGTCCGCGATTTGCTCCTCGGCGAGTACGACGTGGATGCGGAAACCGCCGAGCGCGACGCCCAGGCGTGGGTCGCCCGGCTCAAACGTGTAATTAGTCGAAGAATGAGCGTAAAGCTGCGCAGATATATGTCCGTGTGGATGCTGCTGGTCGCCTACTGTTTCTCGGTAGGAGCAGCGGCATACGCCGTACTTTCGTGCCACTGTATGGGGCAGGAGAAAGGCGAGGTGCATATATGCTGCCGGGGTTGCGACATCCATACCGAATGCGATTCGCATTCGGCCGGTTTTAAGGCCGTTTGCTGCGGAGTGGATCACTCCAAGGTGTCGGAGCTATATACTTCCGTATCGTCTTCCCAATGGGAGCGTGATACGAAGGTCATGATCGTCGATCTTCCTGCCATATTGGCAGCGGAGATGACGGCGATTCCGTTCGATTCCGTTCATTGGGCGACGGTTTCTGACGTCTCTGTCTGGCCCATAGCACGGTCCATCTTCTCTCTTCCGGACTGCGTGCTCCTCCCGTTTTCGTGTAACGACGCATGAAAAAGTGCAGTGCCTGCGTGTACTGTGTTTTTCCTGCAACAGGCCGGTTGCCCGATTTGCAACCGGATTGCAAGAATGGAATATTATTTTTGCATCATGTTTACACAATCAACGGAAAATCAAATGAAATTCAAGTATTTAGCAGTATTAGTCTTTTTTGTTGCATCGGCATTCGGCGCGGCTCGGGCTCAGAATGTCAAAGGTGTCGTATATGGAGCCGACACGGACGAGCCGCTGATCGGTGCATCGGTGTACTGGGCCGGAACGACGGTGGGAACCGGTGCCGATGCCGAAGGAAATTATACCATACACCGGGTTAAGGGATACGATATGCTGGTCGCCGGCTTCGTCGGATATACCAGCGATACGATTCGCGTCGAGAGCGGCGTGGAGCGGGTCGATTTTCGTCTGTCGAACGACGGGGTGGAACTCGAGGAGGTCGTGGTGAACAGTACGCTGGGCGGTAACTACGTGAAGCGGGACGGCATTCTCAAAGGGGAGATGATCTCCTTCGCGGGCCTCTGCAAGATGGCTTGTTGCAACCTGGCCGAGAGTTTCGAGAACTCCGCTTCGGTGACAGTCGGTTACAGCGACGCCATTTCGGGTGCGCGTCAGATCAAGATGCTCGGTTTGGCCGGCACTTACACGCAAAATATTGGACGAAAACCGTCCGATCATGCGCGGTTTGAGTGCTCCCTACGGCCTGAGCTATACGCCGGGCATGTGGCTCAATTCGATCCAGGTGTCGAAGGGGTATTTCGTCCGTGACTGCCGGACATGAGGCCATCACCGGACAGATCAACCTCGAGCACCGCAAACCGACCGACGACGAGCGGCTGTTCATCAACTTCTACCTTGACGACGAACTGCGTCCCGAGCTGAACCTTTCGACGGCGCTTCCTGTAACCAAGGATAAGAAATTATCGACGATCCTCCTGTTGCACGGATCGTTGGATACTCATTTGTTGGGCGACATGGACGACAACGGCGACGGATTTATGGATCTGCCGAAAACCCGCCTGGGAGCGGTTGCAAACCGCTGGCTTTATACGGCCGACAACGGCGCGCAGGTGCGATGGGGTTTCAAGTATCTGGCGGAAAATCGCCTGAGCGGTCAGAAGCACTACAAGGCTTCGATGCGTGAAGAGATGGATACCGACTGGGACAAGGGGGCCATGTACGGCTCGCAGATCAAGAACCGCGAGCTGAACGCCTACTTCAAATTCGGTATGCCGGTCGGTCCCGGTGTCTATGACGAGGACCAGCAGGACGAGCTTCGTTCGAACATCGCTTTCGTGGCCGATTACGACCGCTTCCGCGAACGGGCCTACTTCGGGCTCAACGATTACGACGGTACGGACAACATGGTTTCGCTGAACATGATGTACAACCACTATTTCTCCTTCCGTCATTCGCTGATCGTCGGCGTGCAGTCGCATCTGCAATTCCTTGACGAGTCGCTGCTCAACCCGACGCCGTGGCTGGATGCCGCCGGAGCCTGGAATCTCGACCGTCAGGAGAACGAGGTAGGCGCCTATGCCGAATATACCTACACGATCAAGGACAAGCTCTCCGTAGTTGCGGGCATACGCGGGGACTACAACGGTTATTACGATAAGTTCTACGTTACTCCGCGCGGTCATATCAAGTGGAACATCACCCCGACGACGATCCTGCGCGGTTCGGCCGGGCTGGGTTATCGTTCGACCAACGTCATCACCGATAATATCGGCGTTTTGGCTACGGGACGGCATATTACGTTCGAAAGACCGACGGCTCTTTCGGCGGGAGCCGCCGCTGTGCGCGGACCTCTCAATCCCGGCTCTGCTTACGGGGGATATACGACCTGGATGGTCGCAGACGGCGGTGCGGGCAATTTCAAAGCGCTCAACCGGATGGAGAAAGCCCTCACCGCAGGCGGTAGCCTGACGCAGATTTTCACGCTCGTGAAAGAGGAGGACGCGACGTTGAGTTTCGACTACTTCCGCACGCAATTTTATAATTCGGTGATTGCCGATCAGGAGTATTCGCCGAACGACATTTATATTTACAGCTCGGACAAACGCTCCTTTACCGATACTTATCAGGTCGATTTTTCGTGGACTCCGGTGGAGCGGTTCGATATTTTCGCTACGTACCGCTATACGAACAGCCGTATGACGATCGATCGTCCGGACGGCAGTACGGCGCTCGTGGAGCGTCCGCTGGTAAGCCGTTACAAGGCGCTGCTCAACTTGCAGTATTCGACCCGCTACAACCGCTGGGTGTTCGATGTGACGGCTCAGCTCAACGGTCCTTCGCGCCTGCCGACCCAGACGGGCGACCTGGCCGATTCCGAGATGTCGCCGACGTATCCGATGTTCTTCGCGCAGGTGACCCGCAAAGTCGGCAAGTTCGATATTTACGTGGGCTGCGAGAACATTCTCGATTATAAGCAGAAGCACCCGATTCTGAATGCGGACGATCCTTTCTCGGCGGGTTTCAACTCGTCGGTGATCTGGGGACCTCTGATGGGGCGCAAGTTTTATGCGGGATTGCGTATCAATTTTTATTGATTGAAAGAACGAATTAAATTAGTTATACGACGATGAAAAAAATGATTTTGTGCTGCCTCGTGGCAGTATTGGGATGCGGGGTGTTCGCCGTGGAAGCGAAGACGCCGCAGAAGAAGGGCGAGATCGTTACTACGGTGTTCACCATCGATATCGATTGCGAAAGCTGTGCGGCCCGCATTATGAACAACGTGCCGGTAATCGGCAAGGGGATCAAGGATATTCAGGTCGATGTTCCCTCGAAAGAGGCGACCGTGACCTATGACAGTGCCAAGACCTCGCCCGAGGAGCTGATCAAAGGATTCGGAAAGATCCGGATCAAGGCGGAAGAAAAACCTGGTAAATAGTTATATATGGGTTAGTTAATTTGGATGGAGAGCCGGGGTTCCGAAAGGAATCCCGGCTTTTTTCGATCGGCGAACGTCCCCTCAGGGAAGAGGTACCCGATCGGAGCAAAACGGACGGAATGCATCCGTAAATAAAGGAAGAGCACGCGTCGTACCATTGGTATTTTAGAACTTTTCCGCGATCTTTGAGGCGGCAATACCCCACAGCGTGTTGTGTATTGGAAAACATTCACTAACTTTGCGGTGCCGTCCCCGCGGATGGCGACATATTGTTTAGTGAAAGTGTTTCGCTAATCCTTGGCAGTAAAATTTGGCGATTTTAAGGAAACAAGGGTAGGCAATACAGACACTCGTCACCGTGTATAGGCATATATCGTTCCCGATATATTCTATTCGGTGTGGGGTATTGTTTATTTGTTTCCGGGCTACGCCAAATGCCTACTGTCGGATAAACG
>OKWF01000130.1_pt1 | contig 9876 bp, 10 predicted proteins | sample 1607031 | NCBI WGS metagenome assembly OKWF01 (sample SAMN04414079, study PRJEB24778) | human gut metagenome | material: faecal | host: Homo sapiens | reverse complement strand
TAAGAGATCACCATCATACACACGGTCTACCCAATTTGGAATATCACCCAGATCCATATATTCACAATCACCGCTGCATGGATCACAGAGCACGATTCCCTTCACGTCCTTCGCTCCGAATAACCCTGCATTCGGCTTTAACACCGGACAGATATAATATGGATTTCCTTCATTATCAAGTTCAAAATAATATCCGTTGAAATCATACGTCGGATAAGAAAGCTGCACATGCCGCTGCAGATTCTTGCCAAAATATGCAGAGGAAGAATACTGAATCGGCTTTTCAAGCTTCACATAATCTGCCTCATTTTTGACCGGATCAACGAGCACGTATCCCGGAATTCCGGCATCTTTATTATTCAGATATTTGATAAATCCCGCATATTCAAGCGGTGCAACCTTCATCGGCACACCATTATAATCAATCGTGCTGTATGTCTCGCTCACCTGATACTGGCTGACAACATCAGACAAGGAACCAATCGCACGATCACCGATGATTCTCGCACTGTCCGTATCCATCAGTGCAATGTTATTGATATTCTCACTTTCCGGCACATCGGTTGCAAAATCACCATCCTCAACCTTGATGATTCCTGCATATTTCGATGCACGGAACAATTTGGAAGATGCCAGCCCACCAATGATCAATCCTACAATCAACACAAGGATTGCTGTAAATGAAACCATTACCACCTTTGTCGAACCAACGGCTTCTTTGATATTGCCTTTTTTAGTAATGCGTGTACCTTTGAAATCAAAGGAGCAGAATCCGATTGCCGCAAGCGTAAGTATCACCCATGTCCAGAATCCAGAGGTATGTACATTGATTGCCGGTGTCAGGAAATAATAAAACAACACTTCCACAACGAGCAGCAACCCATACAGAAGAATGTTTGATCTGCGTATAGCAAATCCTGGTTTTCCGTTTTCTGCTGTTTCTTCCTGCGCTCCTTTTCCATATCTACATCATATTCGACTTTAACTTTGTTTTTTGCCATATTAATTATGCTCCTTCAGATAATCTGCAACCGCCGTCTCATACAGATTGTGTCCCTCGCTGTCGATTACGACGATAACAGGAAGATTCTCCACGCGCATCTTACGGATTGCCTCGGTTCAAGGTCATCATAAGCGATTACCTCGGACTCCTTGATGCACTTTGATAAAAGTGCGCCTGCTCCGCCGACACTGCCATATACACAGCTTTTTCCTTCACGATTGCATCAATGACTGCCTGACTGCGCTTGCCTTTTCCAATCATGCCCTTCAACCCCTTTGAAAGCAGAAGCGGTGTATATTTATCCATACGGCTGCTCGTGGTAGGTCCTGCGGAACCGATGACCTGTCCCGCTTCGCCGGTGTTGGTCCGAGATAATAGATTGTATTTCCTGTGATATCCAGTGGCAGAATCTTATCCTCATACAGCTTTGCACCGGTATAATCTGCTTCCGGATGTTTCTCCTGCTCCACGCAGATGGCATCATACATCCGCTTGTGTGCAGCATCTCTGGCACTGTAGATTGTGCCGGTCAGATAGATATAATCTCCTGCATGAAGCTCCTTTAATTCCTCTTCGCTAAATGGTACTGCAATATGTCGTTCCATTCTCTAATCCTCCGTTATTTTTTTTACTTCGTCAGCATATATCCCTTTATAAACATTCTTTTTATCATAGTCTGCTCATCATCAATTTCAAAACTGATATACGTTACAATCAGTTTTTTCTGTAACGCTGATTTGAATTTCGTAGACTTTATTCTTTTTCATCTACAACCTGATTTTCATTTTTATCTTCCAAGTCCTTATAATACGAAATGCAGGAAGTAAGATCTACACCCTCATATACATTATCTCCGGCTGTGATTGTTTTGCTCTCATATTCTTGAACAGAACATTCATCCCGCCAATGTTCATCTACCCCATAGATTTTTTCATAACCACGGATGGTCAATCCACCCTCTTCAATCGGATATGCATTGAAATACACGGATTTCCATTGATCTTCACTGTCCCGGTCATACAGCATGTTATGTAATTCATCCTGCTCCGCTTCCGTGAGATTGGTCTTTATGTATCGTCTGCCATACGCATTTCCACGCAAATAATCATATGCTTCCGCAGCCACTTTCTTATCCAATGTCCGATTCTTAACTAACCGGCTTTTCTGTGACTGATACGACAGATATTGCGCATTTCCAAATGGAAGCAGAAGTCCGACAAATAAAAATCCAACTAAGACTAGAATCAGATTTTCATAGTGCCAGTTTATTTGTGTTTTCGTCTGATTTATTTCATTTGCATGTTCTGTTCCTGTATCACCGGTATCTGCCTGATTATTATATGTTTTTTTCCTGCCTGCAAGTCTTGCATACCTTGCATAGATTTTCTCCCACAGAATATAGATGACCTGTAGCAAGATAAACATCCACGCCGCATATCGCTGCTCCGTCAGTCCATATGCTTTGACACGCACTGACATAGAATAGATTTCAAGCAGGATAAACGGTGCATAGATATATTTCGTAATATGGATCAGTTTCTTATAACGTGAAGACTTCTCCTCCACGAACCCGGATGCCATCATCCAGATTGGCATACCAATTGCAAAAAGACTCGCACAGATGCCGAAGATCTCGTTGCTTGGAACTTCCTGCGTCACGAAGATTTTTACCACATAGAGATAGATTACGAACATCGCAATCCACACGCATGGAAGTAACACATACGATACGAATTTCTTCGTAAATGCCGCGTTATCTTCGCTTGTGTCCGAGACAGCAAGCAGGCAGGTTGGAAAATACGCAAGTGCACTCAGCATTAACTGGATATTCAACTCCACTCTGAACGTATCTATATCCACAAGCAATGCATCTATAATTTCAAGAATCAGAATAACCGCAATATTTAACACCAGATAGACACCAACTGCCCGGAGCAATGCGAATATAATCCGTCCGATACAATGTGGCAGATCCAGTTGTTGCTGCCGGAGCAATACATAAATTGCAAGAAGCACGGTACACGCAATGTAAAAATACAAGATACTTTCAAATATCAGATTCGGTATATCCGCTTTCTGTGCTTTAAGAATCTCTGACAAATTCTCAAATACGATTGCAATCACAAACGTTACGCCATAGCCAATCAGCCATTTCCGTTTGTTTTTCTGTGCTTCTTCTGCTGTTTTCTTCCACAGACTCTCAACCAGAAAATTCCCGGCAAGCCAGATAGAACACACAGTCACGATAGATTCTATGTCAACCCTTTTTTCTGATTTGCTATGATACTCACAACCGCTATGATAAACACACAGAAAATACTCGCAACATAACGTATGTATATCTGCTTGAATTTCGCCATATTCTGGTTGATATAATTTGAAACCTTTCCCAAGTACATATCTCCTTTCTTTCGGGCACGCATGATTCTCGTTTATAACTTACACATGCATCCATCCAATCTCCTGTACATCTTACTCTATCATTTCTTCCATATTATTTATATTTCTACAACACAACTGTCTTGTGACGATTGACATGACAGCACATATTGACTGCAAGCGGCATACCTGCGATATGCGTTGCGTAGGTTTCAATATTGACGGCGAGCGCCGTTGTCTTTCCTCCAAGTCCACCCGGTCCGATTCCCGTCTTATTCACAAGCTCCAATATCTCGTCTTCGAGCTTCGCAATATGTGCCTTCTCCGAATGTGATCCTGCTGGTCTTGTGAGTGCTTTCTTCGCAAGCTTTGCCGCAAGCTCAAAATCACCGCCAAGTCCGACACCGACTACCATCGGCGGACAGGCATTTGGTCCGGCATCCTTGACTGCTGCAAGTACGGACTGACGGATTCCTTCTTCTCCATCTGCCGGCTTCAGCATATACACCTTGCTCATATTCTCACTTCCAAAGCCCTTCGGTGCAATCGTGATTTCCAGCTTATCACCCGGCACGATATCGTAGTGAATGATTGCCGGTGTATTATCTCCTGTATTCTCACGCTGCAACGGATCTTTCACGACAGATTTTCGCAGATATCCTTCCGTATATCCTCTTCTCACACCTTCGTTGATGGCATCTGTGAGATTCATTCCTTCAATGTGCAGATTCTGTCCAACATTCACGAAGAACACTGCCATTCCTGTATCCTGACAGATTGGTGTTTTATCTTCTCCTGCAATCTCCATATTCTCGATCAACTGATTCAAGATCTGCTTGCCGAGTGTGCTGTCTTCCTCTTTTGCCGCCTGACGTATCTTTCCATCCATATCATCTGCCAGATACAGATTGGCCGAGATACACATTTCTTTCACTGCTTCAATGATTTTGTCTGTGTGTAATGTTCGCATGGTTTACTCCTTTTTAACATACTAAGCTGCTACACGATTTCTCATATAGCAGCCCTTTTCTTAATCATCCAAATAGTCGTCTTTATCCTTCGTATCAATTCCGCGTTTCTTATTCTGTGCACGCACATAAATCGAAACAAAAATGTATGTCACAAATAACAATACAAATATAACACCTACCCAGTACATAAGTGCATATAAGAAATTGGATACGCCATCCATCTTGGAAAGACCTTCCAAGCCCTCTTTAATACTATCATTCATCGCTTTTCCCTCTTTTCACGATTTACTTATCTTCCGGACTCTCCGGCTCTTCTACATTACCTTCTTCATTGTCTGCTTCATTCATCTCGCGTTCCATCATCTCTAAAGACTCGGATTCATCTGCAGATTTCTGACGAACCTTTGCAATACTTGCAACGGTAATATCGCTTTCCAGATCCATGTTGATGAGCTTCACACCGGTTGTAATTCTGCCTAATATAGAGATATCCTTACACAGGAGACGGATTACAATACCCTGGTTGGTAATCAGCATGATCTCGTTATCATCATTTACAGCCTTGGCACCTACCACATCACCGGTCTTTTCTACGATCTTGTAGCATTTTACACCCTTACCGCCACGTTTTTGTACGGTAAATTCATCCATATTGGTACGTTTGCCCATACCGTTCTCGGATACGATCAGCAGATCGCTGCCCTGGGTCTGTAACTGCATGCCGATGATCTCATCACCGGGAGAGAGATTCATACCGATGACACCCATGGACGCTCGGCCGGTGGCCCGGACATCTGTCTCCTGGAAGCGGATACACATACCCTGCTTTGTAATCAGGATGATATCCTTCGTATTGTTCGTTGCCTTTACTTCGATCAGCTCGTCGCCCTCTTTCAGGGTGATTGCAGCAAGTCCGGACTTACGAACATTTGCATACTCGGTAATCTTTGTCTTCTTGATCATACCATTCTTTGTAGCCATGATCAGGTATCTTCCCTCATGGTACTCACGAATTGGAATGACTGCTGTGATCACTTCATCCGGCTGGAGCTGTAAGAGGTTTACGATTGCCGTTCCTCTTGCAGTACGTCCGGATTCCGGAATCTCATACGTCTTCAGACGATATACACGTCCCTGATTCGTGAAGAACATGATGTAATGATGCGTCGTTGTCATGAACAGATTCTCGATGAAATCATCCTCGATTGTCTGCATGCCCTTGATGCCCTTACCACCACGGTTCTGACTCTTGAAGTTATTGATTGTCATACGCTTTACATAGCCAAGCTTTGTCATAGCGATTACAACATTTTCCTTCGGAATCAGATCTTCAACTGTGATATCATCATCCATATCAATGCCGATAGAAGTTCTTCTGTCATCGCCATATTTTGTTGCGATGATCAGGATTTCCTCCTTGATTACACCAAGGAGCAGCTTCTCATCTGCGAGAATTGCTTTCAACTCTTTGATGAGTTCCATCAATTCTCTGTATTCTTTCTCAAGCTTCTCTCTTTCCAAACCGGTCAGAGCGCGCAGACGCATATCTACGATAGCCTGTGCCTGTGCATCGGACAAACCAAAACGCTCGATTAATGCAAGCTTTGCATCGGCAACGGATTTGGAACTACGGATGATATGAATAACCTCATCGATATTATCGAGGGCTATCAATAATCCCTCTAATATATGAGCACGATCTTCCGCTTTATTCAAGTCGAACTTCGTTCTTCTAGTTACAACCTCTTCCTGATGCTTGATATAATATCCAAGCATTTGAAGGAGATTTAATACCATAGGCTGTCCATCAACCAACGCCAGCATAATTACACCAAATGTATCCTGCATCTGTGTGTGCTTGTATAACTGGTTCAGCACGATATTCGCATTGCAGTCTTTTCGAAGCTCGATGACGATACGCATACCCTCACGGGAACTTTCATCACGGAGAGCTGTAATACCCTCAATCTTCTTCTCCTTGACAAGCTCTGCGATCTTCTGGATCAGCTTTGCCTTATTTACCATATATGGAAGCTCAGTCACAACGATTCTCTGCTTTCCATTTGCCATCGGCTCGATCTCGGATACGGCACGTACCTTGATCTTACCACGACCAGTTCTATATGCTTCATTGATACCGGCTGTACCAAGGATAGATGCACCCGTTGGGAAATCCGGTCCCTTGATGATTTCCATGATTTCTTCGATTTCTGTCTCACGATCCTCATTCACACGGTTATCAATGATCTTTACAACTGCATTTACTACCTCACGCAGATTGTGAGGTGGAATATTGGTTGCCATACCTACGGCAATACCGGTTGTACCATTTACCAGCAGGTTTGGATAACGGCTTGGAAGTACGACTGGCTCTTTTTCTGTCTCATCAAAGTTTGGTACAAAATCAACTGTATCCTTGTTGATATCCGCAACCATCTCCATCGAAATCTTGGAGAGACGTGCCTCTGTGTATCGCATCGCAGCCGCGCCATCCCCATCGACAGAACCAAAATTTCCATGTCCATCGACCAGTGGATATCTTGTATTCCATTCCTGTGCCAGCTTTACGAGTGCCTCGTAGATAGAACTATCACCATGTGGATGATATTTACCCATTGTATCACCGACGATACGGGCACATTTACGATGTGGCTTATCCGGACCGTTGTTCAGTTCCACCATGGAATGTAAAATTCTTCTCTGTACAGGCTTCAGACCATCTCGCACATCCGGAAGAGCTCTTGCAGCGATAACGCTCATGGCATAATCGATATACGATTCTTCCATGGTTTTCTTCAAATCCACTTCATGGATTTTATCAAAAATTGTACTATCGTCCATTGTTCTCCTCCTACTTAAATGTCAAGATTCTTAACGAATTTTGCATTTGTCTCAATAAATTCACGTCTTGGCTCTACTCTCTCTCCCATCAATGTATCGAAGGTTAAGTCTAGCTCAGACTCACTGTTCTCATCAATTGCTACACGCAATAAAACCCGCTTTTCCGGATCCATAGTTGTATCCCACAACTGCTCAGCATCCATCTCACCAAGTCCTTTGTATCGCTGGATCTTGTTATTCTGGTCACGACCAACTTCATTTAAGATATTCCGCCAGTTCTTCATCACTGTATGCATACCATGTCTTCTTGTTTTTCTCGAGCTTATACAGTGGTGGCTGTGCTAAGTATACATGTCCTTCCTTGATCAGATCCGGCATAAACCGGAAGAAGAATGTAAGCATCAGCGTTGCAATATGTGCACCATCGACATCGGCATCGGTCATGATAATGATTTTGTCATAACGAAGCTTCTCAATATTGAAATTCTCACGAATACCGGTACCAAATGCAGTAATCATGGCTTTAATCTCTGCATTTTCCAGAATCCGGTCAATTCTTGCTTTCTCTACGTTCAGAATCTTACCACGCAACGGAAGGATTGCCTGTGTTGCACGGGATCTGGCAGTCTTTGCGGAGCCACCGGCGGAATCTCCCTCTACGATGTAGATTTTCGCAGTTCTTTGGATTTGGATCTGGAACAGTCGGCAAGCTTACCGGGAAGCGCCATGTTCGTCTCAAGTGTACTCTTACGGGCAACATCCCTTGCTTTTCTGGCTGCCATACGGGCACGCTGTGCGACAACTGCTTTTCCTACGATAGCCTTTGCCACCTGAGGATTCTGCTCTAAGAAATAAGTAAGCTTCTCTGTCACAAGTCCTTCGACTGCAGTTCTCGCTTCTGCATTACCAAGCTTCTGCTTTGTCTGTCCTTCAAACTGTGGCTCCGGAATCTTGATACTTACGATAGCGGTCAGACCTTCTCGCAGGTCATCACCGGACAGGTTTTCTTCTTTGTCACGCAGAATCTTATTGCTTCTTGCATAATCATTGAAGACTTTCGTGATAGCACTCTTAAATCCTGTCAGATGCATACCACCTTCCGGTGTGTTGATATTATTTACAAAGCTCAAAGTAAGCTCGTTGTAAGAATCGTTGTGCTGCATTGCCACTTCGACATAAATATCATCTTTGTTACCTTCGATATAGATAATCTTGTCGTAAAGCGCAGTCTTTGTCTTGTTCAAATAAGCGATGAACTCCTTGATACCACCCTCATAGTGGAAGGATTCTCTCTGTTCCTTGCCCTCACGCTTATCTTCAAGATTAATCTTCAATCCCTTTGTGAGGAAAGCCATCTCACGAAGTCTTGTACGAAGCACCTTATAATCAAAGATAACATCATCAAAGATCGTATCGTCCGGCATAAATGTAACCTTCGTTCCGGTCTTATCGGTCTTGCCAATCTCTTTTAATTTGTAAATTACATTTCCGCGCTCATAACGCTGCTTGTAGACCTTTCCATCTCTGGAGATTTCAACTTCCAGCCAGTTCGAAAGCGCATTTACAACGGATGCACCTACACCATGCAGACCACCGGATACCTTGTATCCGCCACCGCCGAACTTACCGCCGGCATGCAAAATTGTAAATACAACTTCAACGGCTGGAATACCAGCCTTCTTGTGGATACCTGTCGGAATACCACGTCCATTATCGATAACGGTGACAGAACCATCTTCGTTGATTGATACATCGATTTCTGTACAGAATCCTGCCAATGCCTCATCGACTGAATTGTCTACGATTTCGTATACAAGATGATGAAGTCCTCTTGTCGAGGTACTACCGATATACATACCTGGTCTTTTACGAACCGCCTGCAAACCTTCCAGAATCTGGATTTGATTCGCATCATAATTGCTTTCATTTTGATTACCCATCTAACTCCTCCTGTATCGTTCCGGCAACAACCTTATAGACTTTATCGATTGTCAGCCGTTCCTTTATAAAATCATCATATCCTGTACATGTAAGAATCGTTTGGATTCCTCGAATAGACTCTAATAACGCATCTTGCCGGCTTCGATCCAGCTCAGACATTACATCGTCTAACAGTAATATGGGATTATCCTGTATCAGTCTCTTTACCAGCTCGATTTCTGCAAGCTTCAATGACAGCGCCACTGTACGCTGCTGTCCCTGCGAACCGAACTTTCTCACATCCATACCGTCAATCAAAAAACGCGATATCATCGCGGTGAGGACCGGTCTGTGTTGTCTGATAACGTAAGTCCATCTCCTGTTTTTCTGCAAGCATCGATGCAAAGTTTTCCTCTTCTGCATTTTTCTCATATACCAGACACAAATGTTCTTTTCCCGACGTTAAATTGCTATGTATATCAGGAATTATCTCATTTATCAAATCAATAAAATGATTCCTTTTTTTAATGATTTCTATACCATATTTTACCAGTTGGTCATCCCAGACTGGCAGCATATCCATTTTACTTTTATCAAAGCTAATCTGCCTTAACAGATTATTTCTCTGATCTAACACTTTTTTTATAATTTGCCAGCAGACTCACATAAATCTTATCCAACTGGCATAATTCCATATCCATGAAATTTCTTCGCTCTGCCGGACTGTTTTTGATGATAGAAAGATCCGTACGGGAAAGAAAC
>OKWF01000129.1_pt1 | contig 9891 bp, 13 predicted proteins | sample 1607031 | NCBI WGS metagenome assembly OKWF01 (sample SAMN04414079, study PRJEB24778) | human gut metagenome | material: faecal | host: Homo sapiens | reverse complement strand
CCGCTCTGACTCCAATGCCGCTTTAATGGCAGAAGTTCATCAAGGAACAGTTGGTGTGGGGCTGTGTATGGGACATAACAGGTGGAGATATAGAATTGTCAATAAAAAAGACTTCTGGCTTTTATGAGGGAATGGTAGTAATTCGTTATCGTGATTCTCAAAATGTAGAAACCAAAATCCAAAAAGATTTAGAGGATATTTAACATTCAATAAAAGGCTCAATTTTATAGCTGAGAAATAAAATCCGTTAATTGTCAAATAATAAATAACAGATTATGAAAAAGCTTTTTGTGTTACTTGCTTTTATGGTTATCGCTGCCACATCGTATGCTCAAGTGTATAAGATGTATAAGACTCAGAACTACCATAATCAACTTCGTTTAAATACGATGACAGGTGAAGTTCAACAAATTCAAGATGATGGTCAGTCTTGGGAAGTTTGTAGTGCAAGAGAAGTTTTAGGAGATAGAGAAGGACGATTTCACCTTTATGAAACTCAGAATATGTGGACTTTCATAATGCTTGATACATATACAGGTAAGAATTGGCAAGTTCAATTTAGTGTCAAGGGTGAAGACTATATGTTTGCTGCACCTATCAATATGTTTTCTCTTGCATATCCTGAAAAATATTCAGATTGGACTAATAGATTTCAGATGTTTGCTACTCAAAATATGTGGACATTTATATTGTTGGACTCATATAATGGGCGACTATGGCAAGTCCAATATAGCACACAAGATTTAGATAATTTATTTTGTATTCCTATCAATGAATATGAATTAGTCGCAAATAACGAAAGGTGCATATTCTCAATTCAGCCATTAACAAGTATGTATCAGTATTATCTTGTAAATGATGACACTGGTGATATGTGGAAATTTCAATGGAGTACCAAAGGGGATGATTATAGGTGGATTGAACGTTTTATGTAAATAGTGATGTTAGCCCTATATATTAAATTTTGATTAAGCATCAATTTCTTAATCGTAATAAAAAAATGCTGCGAAATTCGCAGCATTTTTTTATCTGTATAGCGGTTCTTTTACTCGCTCAACGGAGTAACGCTTACATACGATTTGCCTTCGCGTTTTTTTGCAGAAGGAAACCGTGCCGTCAACCAGTGCGAAGAGCGTGTGATCCTTGCCGATACCTACGTTCTCGCCCGGATTGTGGACAGTACCTCTCTGGCGAACGATGATGTTGCCAGCTTTAGCGAACTGACCACCGAAAAGTTTGATGCCGAGTCGCTTGCTTTCCGACTCGCGGCCGTTCTTTGAACTACCTACACCTTTTTTGTGTGCCATGTTTCTCTAAATTTAAGGTTATGCGACAATTTCTTCCACGAGAATCTGGCTCAGGAACTGACGGTGTCCGTTCTGCTTCTGATAGCCTGTTCTGCGTTTCTTCTTGACACGAGGACTTTATCGTCCTTCAGGTGCTTAGAATCTTACATTTCACCGAGGCGCCTTCTACTACAGGTGCACCTACCTTGACCTGACCGTCGTTGTCTGCGAGCAGGACCTTGTCGAAACTCACCGACGAATTTTCTTCGCCGGGAAGACGGTGGACATAGAGTTTCCGACCTTTTTCAGCTTTGAATTGCTGACCTGCAATCTCTACTATAACGTACATTGATTAAATTGTATGTGTTTATACATAAATTTCAACGTGCAAATATAAGGATAATTATTGAATAAACAAGGGCAGGCAATTTTTTCTTGCAGACATTTGTTTTGGCACGTTTTTCGGTGTATCTTTGATCGTGTAAACAGTATGTATATCAAATGTATCGTATCTTAATCGTGTCGGAGGACTTCGTCTTGCGCAAGGCCGTGGCTTTTTCCTTGAATGACCTGGATGCGTGTGTGGAGTGCGCGGATACGGTCAGTGCGATGCTTGTGCTTCACCGGGAGTCGCCTTTCGACCTGGTGATCGTTATGGGTACTGCTGCCGAAATGTGCCGGCAGGAAGTGATGGACACGCTGCGGGCGGATAAAACCCGGCGTACGCGGGTCTTCGTGATTTCGTGGCCGCAATCCGAACAGATGGTACGGAGTATGTACCGGATGGGCGTGAACCAATACATGACCTTGCCGGTGAGCCTGCACCGGTTGCGGCGGAAAGTCATCAACGAGCTAATCGATCGGGAAAAATGGAAATGACGTTTTGGTGGTGCATCGGGGTCGTTTTGGTTTCAGGAGCTGTTTTGGCCGGAAGCTGGTGCGTGCAACGGTTTGCAGGTCGTTTTGCCTCAGGCGGGATGCCGAGCGCCGCGAAAAGTATTTGAACAGCGTGTTGTGGATGCTCTTCTCCGGAACCGAAGAGTGCGCTCACTGTCCCGAGGCGATGTCTTCGCGGGATAGCGCCTTATCGCCGAGGATATTGCCGACCTGGTGGATTCTACGTACGGGCTCGATCCGGCGCCGTTGCGTCGGATCGTCGAGCGTCAGAGGCTTGATGTTTTCCTGCTGCGTCGTATTCGCCGCAATGGAGGTTACCGCAGGGCTTATTACCTGCATCTGCTTTCCCGAATGCCCGTCGATGAAAAACAGTTCGGGCAGTGGAACGTTATACGCATAGCAGGAACCGTTATGTCCGCTTCTGTGCGTTGAGCGTGCAGATGATGGCCGATATGTCGGCGCTTTCCTCGAAAATCGACGCCTATTCCCATCGGCTTTCGTATTTCGAACTGTCCGAGGTGCTCCGTATGTTGCGCCAGAATGTGCAGCCTGTCGATTACGAACCGTTGATCCTGTCGCCGAACCGGAATCTGCGGATGCTGGGACTCAGTGTCGTTTGGCGTTTCGGAATCGAAGATGCGGAGGAGATCCTGCTGCGGATCGTTGCCGAAAACCGGTCCGAGGAGTCCGTCGGTGCGATGTACGTTCTTTGTACGCTGCACAGTGTGATTACGCGTCCCGAAGTGGAAAAATTCGTGGGCGGAATGAATCCCGTTCAGCGCAGGGTACTGCTGCGTTATATTGCCCGGCAGGGATACTCCGCGAACGCTTTGCAGGTATTCATTCCTGAAGAGGAGAAGCGATATTATGTGTCGTTGGTCGATTCGTATAAATTGAATGTCGGATAGTATGTGGTTCATTGAGTTAGGTACGATTTGCGTGACGGTTGCCGTCGTGGTGCGTGTCTGGTGGCTGGTAGTTCAAGTGTTGAGGGCGCGTAACAAGCGTCGTTTGCTGTCCCGTATGTTCGGCGTGGTTTCCGATTCGCCCGATTTTATTCGGAATTTCGGTCGATTTGCCACGACATAGATTCCGTTTCCCAGGTGGCCGACCTGCTCGATGTGGAGTATGCCAGTTACGAATTGCTGGTGGTGATGGACGCCCGTCTGAAACCGGAGTTGTTTCATGAGATGCTCCGGCATTACCGGATGATGCGGGTGGATTATCATCCGTTCGAAGCCTGTTCTCAGTTGGGTGTACGGGGATTCTACCGCTCTCAGACGCGGGGTGTCAATCGTCTGACGCTGCTCGATCAGATGGAGGCGTTTTTCCGCCGTTTCGTCGGATGCGGCCGTGCGAGCCGCGTCGTACGATTATATTTTGCCGATCGGCCGCAACCTGCGCCTCAAACGGGGTGCGATCGACCTTCTGGCGATGGAGTTGGCGGTTCATCCGATCCACTCTATATCGTTCGTGCGGACTGCCGTAGGACCTTCGCTGCGACTTTATGCCCGGGAGTATGTCGGCCGGTTGGGTCGTTTCGACCGGGCCGACGGGTATGAATTGTCCCGCAAGGAGAGGATCACGTTGTACGAACCGTTGTTTTATGAGTTGCGCCCGTCCCGCTATGTCTGGATTTTGACTTTGACCGGAATGGCGCTTTTGGCCGGATGTGCGATTGCGGCGTGGTCGTTCGGGTGGCTGCCGATGACTTTGTTGCTGCTCGATATTCTGTTGCTTTGGGGACTGTTTCTGTGGCTCGGGGCTGTTTCGGCACCTTTTCCCGCCGGGAAGCGGAATGCTGCGCTCGGGGCCGTGTAACGGCTGCCGGGTTTTTATTGCCGGAAATTTTACGGATCCGGGAATTATATAGTACCTTTATCCTGTCTTACCGATCAAAAATATCATTATGCTTGACAACGAGCTCAAATCATACCTTTTGCCCAACCTTTTCAATGCGGCGGTGCGGGCCGGTGCGGCCATTATGCAGGTTTACAAAAACAAGGAGGATTACGACATCAGCATTAAGAGCGACAAGACTCCGATTACCGTCGCGGACCGCCGGGCGCACGAAACGATCAAGACCTATCTGGGACCTACCCGTATTCCGATTCTGAGCGAAGAGGGGCGTGAGATGCGGTACGAAGAGCGCTGCAACTGGGAGCTGTTCTGGTTGGTGGACCCGCTGGACGGAACGGTGGAGTTTATCAAGGGAAACAACGAGTTTACGGTCAATATCGCCCTGATGGAGAATAACCGGAGCGTGGCGTCGGTGGTGTATGTTCCCTATTTGGGCAAGATGTATCTCGCGTGGCGCGGGGGCGGTGCTTTCCTGAAAGAGGGGGTGGCGGCCGATTCCGACGCGGAATACTCGTACGGGCAGATCGTCGAAAGTATGCGGCGCCTGCCTGTAGAGTCGGCGCGGCATGAACATCCCCGGGTCGCCGTGTCCCGGTCGCACAAGTCGCCCGAACTCGCGGAGTATATCGAGGAATTGCGAAAGAGCCATCCCGATCTGGAGGTCGTGGAGCAGGGCAGCTCCTATAAGTTTTGTTTGCTGGCGGAAGGCGCGGTGGATTACTATTTTCGGACTACTTCCACGTATGAATGGGATACTGCGGCGGGGGAGTTGATTCTCTCCGAAGCGGGGGGCGAAACGCTTTCGCTGCCGGATTATCGTCCGTTGCGTTACAACAAGACGGATCTGGTTAATTCTTGGTTTTTCTGTCGCGCCCGTAAAATGCCGGGTTGCAGGTCGGAGGCGGAGATGATGGGTCGGGGAGTGTTCTGCGGCGGACTGACCGCCTCTCGGCATCGATGGGGTTGAAACCGAGAAAATAGAAACACGGGTAATCTGAATTCAGATTGCCCGTGTTTTCGGTTTGCGGAGAATTTGTCGCCGATTATTTTTTGCGGAGCCGTGTACTGCGGCTGCCGCTTCGGGGGTGGCAGGCGGCGCAGTTGCCCGAGCATCCGGGCTCCGATGCGCAATCTTCGAGTCCCGTCATCTGTTCGCGGGTCTCCTGAACGGCGCATTTGATACCCAGTTTGCGCATGTTTTCGTTGGTGGAAATTTCGGAGTCGATGTGGTGTCCCTTGAAAATCAGGGTGAGCGACATGGCCAGGACGAAAAGTCCGACGGCCAGAATCGCCAAAAGAATTATGATTAACCAGGTTGGCATGGTAACTGAAATTTAATAGTGGAAATTTGGGTGTTCCGATGCAAATTTATACATTTGTGTTATTAATTGCAAAAATGCTGCCCGGAATGATCCGGGCGTATGCTGACAGAGTAAATCCGGTATGAAAATCGTTATTGCGGGTGCGGGCGAAATGGGAAGCCATCTGGCGAAAATGCTCAGCGGCAACGGGCACGACATCACGGTCATAGACAGCGATCCGAAACTGCTGGCCGACGTGGCCAGCCTGGCCGACGTGCTGACGGTCGAGGGCGACTCCACGACCTTTGCCGTGTTGCGGAAGGCTTCGGTGCGAAAGTGCGACCTGTTCATCGCCGTCAATCATGTCGAGAACGACAACGTGGTGGCAGCGGTGCTGGCCAAGCAGCTCGGGGCCAAGAAATCCATCGCCCGGATCGACAACAACGAATACCTGGAGCCCAATAACAAGGAGATTTTTATCAACATGGGTATCGACTACCTGTTCTATCCGGAAAAGGTGGCGGCTCAGGAGGTGATCAATCTGTTGGGGCACACTTCGACGACGGAGTACGTCGATTTCTCGAGCGGACGGCTTTCGCTCGTGGTTTTCCGTCTTGATCCGACCTCGTCCCTCATCGGACGCGAACTTTCGGGTTTCAAGGACGATGCGGCGCAGCTCAGCTATCGGACGGTGGCGATCGCTCGCGGCGGTCAGACCATCATCGCCCGGCAGGATGAAATATTTATGGAGGGCGACATGGTGTATGTCATCGCCCGGCAGGATGCCGTGAAGGAGGTGATGGAGTTCTCGGGGCATTCCAACGTGGAGATCAACAACATGATGATCCTCGGCGGTTCGCGCATCGGCATACGCATTGCGACCGAATTGCAGGACGAGGTCAATATCAAGTTGATCGACTACAATGCCGAGAAGGCCTATCGGTTGGCCGAATTGTTGGACAAGACGTTGATTATCAATGAAGATGGCCGCCATATCGAAGCGATGCTCGAGGAGGGGCTGGCCAATATGGACGCTTTTATCGCGGTGACGGGGCGCAGCGAAACCAATATTCTGGCGGCGATGCTCGCCAAACGCATGGGCGTCAAGAAGGTGATCGCCGAGATCGAGAACCTCGATTATATCAATCTGGCCGAGAGTATCGGTATCGATACGATCATCAACAAGAAACTGGTTACGGCGTCGAACATCTTCCGCTTCACGATGTCAACCGACGTGCAGGCGATCAAGTGTCTGACGGGCAGCGAGGCCGAGGTGCTGGAGTTCATCGTCAAGCCCAACGCCCCGGCGACGAAGGCTCCGATCAAGGAGTTGAAGCTGCCGCAGGATACGATTATCGGCGGCGTGGTGCGCGGCGACAAGGTTTTCATCGCCGTGGGAAACATGGAGTTGAGCGCCTACGACCGCGTGGTGGTTTTCGCCATGCCGGCGTCGATCTCCAAAATAGGATATTTCTTTAATTAACGATAAGGAGGAGCAGCGCAGGATGTCGATTCGGAACAGTTTGTTACGTACCTATTTCGCCCGCCGGATGAAGGCGATAGATCGTTTTCGGCGACATCCGGACCAAGTGCAGGCCGAGATGTTCCGACAGCTCATTGCGCGGGGGGCCGATACGGAGTTCGGTCGTCGGCACGGTGTTGCCAAGCATCTTACGCCCGAGGCGTTCGCCGCACGGGTCGGAGTGCAGGACTACGAGAGTTTCAAGCCTTATATCGAGCGGATGCTGGCCGGAGAGAAGAATGTCGCTGCCCCGGGGTGGGTGACGCTTTTCGCCCGTTCGTCGGGAACTACGTCCGACCGCAGCAAATTCATTCCCGTCACGCGGGAGTCCGTGTGGTGGAACCATACGCTCGGTATGCGGGACGTGGCGGCGGTGTATGCTTCGGCCAAGCCGCAGACGAAGATCTTCGACGGCAAGACGCTGACGCTCGGCGGTTCGTATGTCCGGGAGAACGGAGCTCTCATCGGGGATCTGTCGGCTGTGCTGATCAGCCAGACTCCGTTCTGGAGCGGTTGGTTCCGGGCGCCGAAGATGGAGACGGCTCTGATTCCGGATTTCGACCGGAAGATAGAGGGGATCTGCCGGGAGTGTACCCGAGAGAAGATCACGGCCTTTGCCGGCGTGCCTTCGTGGAACCTGGTGCTGATGCGCCGGGTGTTGGAATATACGGGCAAGAGCAACCTGCTCGAAGTGTGGCCCGATCTGGAATTTTTTGCGCACGGGGGCGTGGCGTTTACGCCCTACCGCAAGTCGTTCGCCAAGCTGATCCCGTCGGAGGGGATGACCTATCTGGAAACTTACAACGCTTCGGAGGGGTTTTTCGCGCTGGCTGACGATCTGACGCGGGACGATATGCTGCTGATGCTCGATTACGGGACTTATTACGAATTTCGCAGCGGCGAGCAGATCGTGCCGCTCGAAGGCGTTCGGGTCGGAGAGGTTTATGCGATGATCGTGACCTCGATCAACGGATTGTGGCGCTATGAGATAGGCGATACGGTGGAATTCACCTCGACGAATCCCTACCGCATCCGTTTCGCGGGTCGCACGCGTCAGTTCATCAACGTCTTCGGCGAGGAGCTGATCGTGGATAACGCCGAGCGGGCGCTCGCGGCGGCCTGCGAGCAAACCGGTGCGGTGGTCGAAGAGTACTCCGTGGCGCCCTGTTTCATGGGGCTGAATACCCGGGGAGCGCACGAATGGGTGCTGGAGTTTTCGGAGCGGCCCGATACGCCGGAGCATTTTGCCGAAGTGCTGGACCGGGAGCTTCGCAGCGTCAATTCGGATTACGACGCCAAGCGGCAGACGGCGCTCGATCCGCCCCGCATCCATGCCGTGCCGCCGGGAACGACGCTGCGCTGGTTGCAGAAGACGGGCAAGAACAAGCTGCCCCGTATGCGCAACGACCGTACGGTTGTGGAACAGTTACTGAAGATTGAACAATAAATAACGCGACGACACGCGTCGCTTTGCCGGGGGCCGGGGATTGCGGCGGGAGGCGGTTTTCTGCCGTGCCGCCGCAGACGGTGGACTTGCCGGGCGGCGGGACCGGGAAGGGGCCCCGCAGTGCGGCGTGAAGTGCGTGACGTCGTCAAAACATCCGATTTATGTACATTGCGATAGCCGGAAATATCGGCAGCGGCAAAACCACGCTGACCGAGATGCTGACCGAGCGCTACGGCGCCAAGGCCTATTACGAGCAGAGCGACAATCCCTACATCGGGGATTTCTACAACGATATGAATCGTTGGTCGTTCAATCTGCAAATGTATTTTCTGGGCAGCCGCATTCAGCAGACGATGGATATTCTGCGCAGCGGTCCGGTCGATATTTTTCAGGATCGGACGGTGTACGAGGATGCCTATATTTTCGCCGACAACCTGCATCGCATGGGGCTGATGTCGGGTCGGGACTTCGATACTTATATGAGTATCTTCGGGTTGATTACCAACCTGGTGCCCCGGCCGGACCTGTTGATTTACCTCAAGGCCAGCGTGCCGACGCTCATTTCGCAGATCCGCCGCCGGGGTCGCGCCTACGAAATGAACATCGACGAACAGTACCTGCGGCGGCTCAACTACCGTTACGACGACTGGATCGAACATATCTACCGGGGCGAAGTGCTCGTGATCGATAAGGATCGTGAGGATTTCGTTGCGGATGCTGCGGTGATGGAGAAGATCTGCGCTCGTCTCGACCGGAAGCGGGAGGAGCTCGAAAACGCTAAAAAATAGTCCCTATGTTGCCGGAATCTTTCACGCGGCGGGTTATGGCCGAACTGGGACCGGAGGAGGGGCGTGCGCTGTGTGAGGCGCTCGAAGGCCCGGCGCCGACATCCGTCCGCCTGCATCCGCAGCGTCCCTGCCGCTGGAGCGGAGCCGAGGCGATTCCCTGGTCGCCGGCAGGACGTTACCTGACGGAGCGGCCTTCGTTTACGCTCGATCCGGCTTTCCATGCCGGGGCTTATTACGTGCAGGAGGCTTCGTCGCAGTTCCTGGCTCACGTGCTGGCCGGAGAGGAGGTCGCCGGAAAACGGATTCTGGACCTTTGTGCCGCGCCGGGGGGAAAGACGACGCTCTATGCGTCGCTCGCGGGTAGCGACGGGTTGGTAGTGGCGGAATGAAGTCAATCGCCAGCGGGCGGCTGTTCTGGCGGATAACGTCCGCAAGTGGGGGCTGGGAAACGTGGCGGTGACGGTGAACGAGCCGGCACAGATCGCGGTGCTCGAAGGATGGTTCGACATCGTGGCGGTGGATGCCCCCTGTTCCGGCGAGGGGATGTTCCGCAAAACACCCGAGGCACGGGACGAGTGGAGCGAGAACAATGTGAAAATATGTGCCGTCCGGCAGGCGGAGATTCTGCGCGAAGCGTGGAAGACGTTGCGTCCCGGCGGATTGCTGATATACAGTACCTGCACGTTCAATCGACTGGAAAACGAAGGGTCGCTGGAGGGATTGCTGGCCGAAGCGGGTGAAGAGATCGTCGAATCGACCGCTTTCGATTGCCCGCCGGCGTGGGGTGTGG
>OKWF01000128.1_pt1 | contig 10043 bp, 15 predicted proteins | sample 1607031 | NCBI WGS metagenome assembly OKWF01 (sample SAMN04414079, study PRJEB24778) | human gut metagenome | material: faecal | host: Homo sapiens | reverse complement strand
AGTCCTGCCAGCCATAGCTTTGCACATGCGTCTTATAACGGATACCCAGATTACTGTCCCCGGATACGCGGATTGTGATACCCTCCAGACGCTTTGCACTTCCGACAGTTCCTGCCATTTTACCATTGGATACTTCATTTTCCCAACCAAATGTCTGCACATGTGTCTTGTAAGATACCGTAATGTTCGGCGCCAGATTCTTTATCTCCGGATTGTTCTCTGCCGTATTTTCCATCCGGCTTCTATAATGATTCCGGATAAACTGTCCCGCCTTCGTCAGATCATCAACGGTCCAGCCGCTTGTCTTTCCACAACTGCTCTTAATCAGAGCAGAACTCTCATTTTTATTACACAAACTCCAGACACAATAACTGACATTGCGGTCATTCACACCGCTTCATCCACTCTGCCGCCTGTTCAGATCGACATTCCATTTCCACTCGCCTCGGACAGTCCAAACTCGGATACAAATACCGGAAGTCCCTTGTCGATTGCAGTACCGATCTTCGCCGTCAGCCACTGATTATGGCTGGACTCAGAAGCATAGAAATGAAATGCATACATTAAATTGCTGTAGCCACGGATTGGATCATCCGCCGGCTCATACGTATGTCCCTGATTTCCAAGCTGTGACCATGTCGGTGTTCCTACGATAATGATTGCGTCCTTGTCATATGCACGGATTGTCTGAATGACTTCTGTCGCATAGCTCTTGATATCAGACCAAGGACAGTTGCTCGGCTCGTTGCAGATCTCATAGATGACATTGTCGTAATTTTTTATACTTCTGTGCCATCTCCTTGAAGAAGCTCTTCGCCTCGCTCGTATAATTCTTCGGATTCACGTTTAACAGATGCCAGTCAATAATCGCATACATGCCAAGCTCTGTTGCATACTGCACGCCATCTGTTACTTTTTTCTTCATACCGTTCCGGTCGCTGTAATAACCGCCCTCATCGACATACATCGCAAGACGGATCGCATTTGCGCCCCAGTCATCGCGCAGCGTCTGATAGGCTGCCTTGTTATTGTACTGACCAAACCACTGCAGTCCATGTGTACTCACACCATGAATCTGGAATGGCTGTCCATTCTTATCTACCAGCTGTGTACCCTTGACTGCCAGCTTTCCATGTGTCGAAACTGCGGTTGCCGCAGCCGCCTCTGCCTCCTCGCGGCGTAAGCACTGTCACCACACTGAGCACCAGTACGACTGTCATCAACCATGCGAGAATCCTTCTCTTCGTTTGTTTCATTGCATTTCCTCCCTTTTCCCTTCTCTTTGTAACCCTCATTTATCTTCATCCGTCGTCCGGATTATATACTTGCCGCATACACATCCCGCTTGGAAATGCGCGATCTTTCGCGACCAGCTTCATCGCTTCTTTTTTTCGATTCCCTGATCGAGATACATCTGCAGATGTTCCTCAATGCTCATCGCTTCCCATTTTTGCTGTGCTTCCTTCTCGATTGCTTCCCGCGACAAGCCTTCAATCACCAAAATACATTCGCCCTTCGGCTCTTCCTCCGCATAGAAATCGCTCGCTTCCTGCAACGTCGTTTTCCAGAATGTCTCATGCTTCTTTGTGATTTCCCGGCAGACCGTAACCGAACGGTTTCCAAGCACGCCAAGCAGCTCCTGCAATGTCTTCTTCAAACGATGTGGTGCTTCATAGACCACCATCGTACGCGTCTCCCGCGCCAGCTCCGCAAGTACCGCCTGCCGTTCTTTTTTTATCCATCGGCAAAAACGCTTCAAATGCAAATCGTCTGGTTGCCTGCCCGGACGCGATCAGTGCATTGACCGCCGCACACGCCCCCGGCACCGGAACCACTTTGATTCCTGCCTCATAGCACTGCTTCGTGATTTCCTCTCCCGGATCGAAATTCCCGGCGTTCCGGCATCCGTAATCACTGCAATATTCATGCCTTCCAGAAGCTTGCCTACAAGCACCTGTGCTTTTTCATATTTGTTATGTTCATGATAGCTAGTCATCGGCGTCTTGATGTCGAAATGATTGAGCAGCTTGATACTGTTTCTCGTGTCCTCCGCCGCGATCAGATCTACCTCTCCAAGCAGCCGCACCGCCCGGTAGGTCATATCCTCCAGATTGCCGATTGGCGTTGCAATCAAATACAATGTTCCTGCCATTTATCTGTCTCCATATCGTGTCAGCAGATCCTCGGTGTACGAACCGTCCCTGTTATATACAACAAGTGCCGGCTCTACCTTGAGCATCGTCCGACCGCCTTTATTTCCTTCAATCAAAACCATATTCGGTTCCTTGTCTGCATACGGCTGCACCATACACATACGCTTCGGTTCGATCCGGTACTCTGACATCAGACGTATGATCTCTGCCAGTCGGAATGGTTTATGTACCATCGCAAATGTACCGCCCTCACAAAGCAGATACGCCGCTGCCTTTATCACGTCCAAAAGCTCCATCAATATCTCATGCCGCGCAATGTTCTTTGGGGAATTCTCATTTTCCAGCCCATGATTCCCCTTGATATAGGGCGGATTACTTGTAACCGCAGAAAAACTTCCCGGTTTGAAAAGCTCCCGCACCTGCCGCATATCGCCTTCCACAACAGAGATCTCTGTCTCCAATCCATTCATCTGCACACTACGCCTCGCCATATCCGCGCTGTACGCCTGCACCTCAAGTCCGGTAAATGTCTGCCCTTGCCGCGCGCCTGCATCAGCATCGGGATCACGCCTGTCCCGGTCCCAAGATCGATCACGGAACCATTCGGCGCACCTGTCGCAAAATCTGCAAGCAGCACTGCATCCATGCCAAAGCAGAATACGTCCTTGTTCTGAATGATATCGTAGCCACGGCATTGCAGATCATCGATCCGCTCACCCGGTTTCAGCCACTTCTCTTTCTCATCCTTAGTCCTCATCGAGCTTTGACTTTCCTTCCTTGCGCTCCAGATTCTCCAGTTCCTTCAACTCTTTGTCGGACGAGCCATCATTGCCGCCCTTCTTACCATGGCCGCCACCTTTTTGACCGCCTTTTTTCTTCGGCCTGAAACGAAGCTCATCGACCTTGTACTCTTCTATTTCAAATGTATCATCTTCCTGTGCCACCTTCAGTTTTACCTTCTGACGCAGGACACTAACTGCCGTTACCTCGCCGGTTTTGCCATCAAATGTCTTCACGACATCTCCAACATTTGGAAGTTTTTTATTCAAATATTCATAAGTCTCCTGCTCATGAGCCAGACAACACATCAATCTGCCACACACACCGGAAATCTTCCCCGGATTCAACGACAGATTCTGTTCTTTTGCCATCTTGATGGAAACTGGTCCAAACTCCGACAGATGTGCATTACAGCAAAGCCGTCTGCCACAGATGCCAATGCCGCCGAGAATCTTTGTCTCATCCCGCACACCTACCTGACGCAGTTCAATACGTGTCTTGAATACCGCTGCCAGATCTTTGACCAGCTCACGAAAATCCACTCTGCCATCCGCCGTGAAATAAAACAATACCTTGCTGTTATCAAATGAATACTCCGCTCCGATCAGCTTCATTTCCAGACCGCGCTTTTCGATCTTCTCCTTGCAGATGACCATTGCTTTTTTATTTTTCTCTAAATTCTCCGCATTGCTTCTTCTCATCCGCCTCGGTTGCGATCCGGATGATCGGCTTTAACTCGCCCTGCAGCTTCGTCTCATCCACTTCCCTGCGTCCGAGCACAACCTTTCCAAACTCTACGCCATGCTGTGTCTCCACAATGACATATCTGCCCGGATCAATCTTATAATTGAGCGGATTGAAAAAATATATCTTTCCATTCTCACGGAAACGAACTCCGATTACTTCTTTCATTCTTCAGCCGATGCCTCCTCTTTTAAAGTCAGAAGCAACAGTTCGATTGTCACTTCAAAATTCGCATTGGCAAGCAGTCGCTGCTCTGCCTTTGCGATCGCATCAATCTTGTCCTCGATGCTCTTAAATGTTAGCTTTCCAGCCTGTTTCTTCAAGGTAGAAAACTCGTTTTTAAACAGGATTTTATCGACATTTCCGGTTACCTTCAGCATCATGGCATCCCGGTACCACATCATCATCAAATCCATGTAATCATTCATAGACATCTTAAACTGCTCGATATCCTTGACCGCTTTTCCAAGCGTCTCCACATCCATCTCGTCGATATGCGCCAGCACGCCAACAACCGAATCCACGATCGCCGCATACTCGTCATTGCCTGCGAGCTTGATTGCCTTTCCAAGATTACCCTGTGCAAAATCGAGACAGAAATATGCCTTTTCCTTTGTCAGTCCCATTACATTCGTCAGATATGCCAGCACATCGCGCTCACGGATTGGCTTCGTCTGCAGCTTCAGGCAACGGGATTTCACTGTTTCCAACAGCTTATCAAGATTTGTCGTAAGCAACAGGATCACCGCATACGCCGGTGGCTCCTCAATCGTCTTCAACATGGCATTTTGTGCCTGTACATTCAAAAGCTCCGCATCCGGGATAATGTAAATCTTATACTTTCCTTTATACGGTTTGATGTCAATTGTATTTATGAGCTGGTCACGAACCTCATCCACTGAAATCAGATTCGGCTTCTCATGCGTTACCGTGATGATATCCGGATAGTTTCCGGTTGAAACCTGTAAGCAGGACTGACAGGTTCCACAGGCTTCTGTACCGCCTGCCTCACACTCCAGTGTCTCCGCAAATGCATAGGCAAGCGCTTTTTTCCGCTGCCGGCATCTCCGCTTATAATATACGATGCGCAACATTTCCCGTTTCAATGCTGCTCTTAAAATGTGCAATTATATCCTCGTGGCCCACTATTCCTTTAAATCCCATAGCGTTCCCTCACTTTCTTTTTATTCGTTTATGTTGATATATCGATCAGCAATCCGCGGATATCATCGATCTTGCCGAGGATCGCGAGATGATCTTTCTCTTCCTTCATCAGTTCCTGTGCCAGATCGTCAAGGTTTTTATCCACCTGCCGGATGATACCGTACACCCGGTGTCTGCCGCGGCGATCCAAGAAATTTTCTCTTGAAAATTCATGTGCATTTGCCGCAACCTCATTCATAAATTCTTTGATAGAGGTGCGGTATTTCTTCATATCCTTGATATCCATGTGCTTGGCAATCTTCTCGCCCTGCTCCTCGATATCCTTCATCAGTCCGGTCAGTTTTTCCTTCAGATCGGCTTTATCTATGTTGCGGATGAGAGTAAACTTGAACTCTTCGTCCGTCGCCTTCTGGCTCTTGGGGGCTTCCATCTGCGTCAATTGCTGTAATTGACTGATCTTCACATTGTTGTCCACGTACTCTCCTCCTTTCGGTATCTTTGTTGCAGCTTACCTCGCGGCAAGCAGTTTTTCAACTTTGTCCACGATTGCCGCATGTATCGTGTCGATGTCCTGTGTCGCGTCAATCGTCACGATTCGCTCCGGGGCAAGTGCCGCCAGATCACGGTAGCCCTGCGCCACCTTCTCATGAAAAGCGGTGGATTGTGCCTCCATCCGGTCTAACTCTGCGCGGGATTTTGCACGGGCAAGTCCAACTTCCGCCGGTAGATCCAGATGAATCGTCAGATCCGGCCAGATTCCCTGCATTGCGAATCCATTTAGCTCATAAATCTTCTCGACGCCAAGTCCGCGTGCCATCCCCTGATAGACGGCAGAGGAATCCACAAAACGGTCACTAATCACCGCTTTTCCTGCGTCCAGCGCCGGTTTGATCACCTGCGCCACAAGCTGTGCACGTGCCGCTGCATAAAGCAATGCCTCCGTATGGTCATCCATCTCCGCATATTCCCGGTTCAGAAGAATCCCGCGAACTGCTTCACTGATCACCGTTCCACCCGGCTCTCTCGTCACAACAACTTCGTCATAGCCGTGCTGCATCAAATGCTCTTTCAATTTCAAAATCTGCGTTGTCTTGCCGGAACCATCCGGTCCCTCCATCGTCAGAAAAATTCCCTTCATTTGTCCTACCTTTTCCTTCGCATAGCTATTTATACTATACCATTATTAGAAGGATTTTACCATAGATTTTTTCTTTATTATATGTTATACTTAGTTGTGTTTTGCGAAAAGAGCGAAACAGAAGAATAAGGAGGTCTTATATTATGGCAAAACAGATTGATAAATCTATGTTAATTCACGAGATTATCGAGGTTGATCCAGGCAATGCCGCTATCCTTATGGCAGCCGGCATGCACTGTGTCGGATGTCCTTCCGCAGCTATGGAAAGCCTTGAAGAAGCATGCATGGTTCATGGCATGAATTGTGATGAAGTCATCGCTGACATCAACGCATACCTTGCTAAGAAAGAGGCAAATGCATAAATAACATGCGCGGCAAGTGGGAAACCGCCTGCCGCAGCATATTTTAAAGGAGGTAATCTTATGTCCTACAACAATGATTATAACAACGGCTATAACAATGGTTATAATAATGGCTCCAACAACGGTTATAATAATTACAATAACCAGTACAATTATCAGGACAACAACCAGTATAACTATCAATACAATAACCAGTATCAGTACAACAATGCAGGATATGATTACAACAATGGCTACAATGCCGGCTATGGCTCATCCGCAAAGATCATTTCCAGCGAGATGTACAATCTGATCATCGGCGGTGTACTGCTGTACGGCTTCATTATCAATGCGATCATGACTGCCGTCTTCGGCGATTCCATCGTCAGCTTTGTATTAACGAATCCGATTGCTTTTTATATCGGTTACTTCATTCTCGCCATCGCTGGTACATTTATGGTTCGTAAATCCGACAATCCGGTTGTCAGCTTCATCGGATACAATCTGATGGTTGTTCCAATCGGTATGGTTATTGCCGTATCCGTAACCTTGTATAGTGCGATCGGATACAACATGATAGTCGCAACCGCATTCGGTATTACAGCTGCCGTAACACTTGTGATGATGATTATTTCTTCCATCTACCCGAATTTCTTTTTAAGCATGGGAAGAACACTTGGTATCACGTTGCTTATCACCGTTGTGGTTGAAGCAATCATGCTGATCGCAGGTGCAAGCCTTGGTATCATCGACTATGTCATTGTCGCAATCTTCTGCCTGTATGTCGGCTACGACTGGGCAAAGGCGAACGCAATTGAAAAGACCGTAGATAACGCGATTGATTCCGCTTCTGAGTTGTATTTGGATATTGTAAACCTGTTCCTGCGTATCATGAAAGATCTTAGCACGTGCGAACAAGAAATTAATCATACAAGAAACTTATTTAGAGGAGAGCATTGAACATGAGTAGTGCAATTGACACAAAATCCGTAAATTCCATTCGTGTGCTTGCCGCAGACGCCATCCAGAAGGCAAACTCCGGTCATCCGGGACTTCCACTTGGTTCTGCTCCTATGGCATATGAGCTGTGGGCAAACCACATGAACCACAATCCGAAAGATCCAAAATGGGAAAACCGCGACCGTTTCATTCTGTCCGGTGGACATGGCTCCGCCCTGTTATATTCCCTGCTTCACTTCTTCGGTTACGGTATCACAATTGAGGATATGAAAAACTTCCGTCAGCTTGGTTCCAAGACACCGGGACATCCGGAATATGGTCACACGGTTGGCGTAGAAGCCACCACTGGTCCACTTGGCGCCGGTATGGCAATGGCAGTTGGTATGGCAATGGCAGAAAAGCATCTTGCCGCAACTTTCAACAAAGAAAACTTCCCAGTTGTTGACCACTATACTTATGTACTTGGTGGCGATGGCTGTATGATGGAAGGTATCAGCTACGAAGCATTCTCACTCGCAGGCACACTTGGTCTGGAGAAGCTGATCGTATTATATGATTCCAACAATATTTCAATCGAAGGTGACACGAACATCGCATTCCGCGAGAATGTAAGACAGCGTTTCGAGTCCTTCGGTTTCCACACACAGCTTGTTGAGGACGGAAATGACTTAGATGCCATCGGCAAGGCAATTGAAGCAGCCAAGGCAGAAAAAGGCAGACCTTCCATGATCGAGATCAAGACGAAGATCGGTGCAGGCTGTCCTGCCAAGGAAGGCAAGGCAAGTGCACACGGCGAGCCACTCGGTGTTGAAAACGTTGCAGCCCTTCGTGCAAACCTTGGCATCGCAGACAACGGACCTTTCGTATTAGATCAGGATGTCTACGATCATTTCGCCAAGCTTGCTGAGGAGAAGGCAACGGTCGAGGATGCATGGAATGCATTATTCGCAGACTACTGCAAGACATATCCGGAGATGAAAGAGCTGTGGGACAACTACCACAACACCGACAACGCAAAATGTCTCTATGACTTGGACGAGTTCTGGAATTCTTTCGACAAGCCGGAAGCAACCAGAAATGTATCCGGAAAGCTTTTGAATATTATCAACAATGTTGTTCCTAATATGTTTGGTGGTGCAGCAGACCTTGCTCCATCAACCCAAGACAAACATGAAGGATGCCGGGGACTTCTCCAAGGAGAATCCGCTTGGCAAGAACATTCACTTTGGTATCCGTGAAATCGCGATGGCAGCAATCGGAAATGGTATCGCCCTGCACGGTGGTTTACGTCTATTCGTCTCTACATTCTTCGTATTCAGCGATTATGTAAAGCCAATGGCAAGACTTTCCGCTCTGATGGGTGTTCCTCTTACTTATGTACTGACACACGACAGTATCGGCGTCGGTGAAGATGGTCCAACTCACGAGCCAATTGAGCAGCTCGCTATGCTCCGCGCTATGCCGAACTTCTATGTATACCGTCCAGCAGATGCAACGGAATGTGCAGCCGCATGGTACTTCGCAACAAATAAGAAGGATGCGCCTACTGCGCTGGTTCTCTCCAGACAGAATCTGCCACAGTTAGATGGCAGCAGCCAGGAAGCATTAAAGGGCGGTTACATCTTAGAGGATTCCACGAAGGATACACCAGATGCCATCATCATCGCAACCGGTTCGGAAGTTTCCCTTGCTGTCGAGGCAAAGAAAGAGCTTGCAGCCGAGAATATTGATGTCCGCGTTGTCAGCATGCCATGTATGGATCTGTTTGAGGATCAGCCAGATGAGTACAAGAATGCAGTACTTCCAAAGAACGTCACAGCCAGAGTTGGTGTCGAAGCACTCTCCGAGTTTGGATGGGGCAAATACATCGGTATCAACGGCGAGTTCGTCGGAATGAAGTCCTTCGGTGCTTCTGCACCAGGCAATCAGCTCTTTGAGCACTTCGGCATCACAAAGGATGCAGTTGTTGCAGCTGTGAAGAAAACTTTGAACTAACCTATTATAAATTCCATACATCATGCAGATAGAAATATCTGCATAATACACAAAAAAAGATCATCGACGTCAACAATAACGTCGATGGTCTTTTTTATTTCACATTCTATTTCACTGTTCTTTACAGCTTCGCAAGTGTCTGCAATGCATTCGCATCAATAATCAGTTTATAATGCTCACGCATGTGACTTGGTGTAGCATACGTTGCACGTACCCGGTTACTATATTCACCCAACAGGTTACAGGTCTTCACAAACTCATTGTCTGTGTTTTTATCCTTCGTCATATACAGATAAAAACGACTGTCTCGCGGATTCTTATACAAAGAATTCTCGCTGTCATAGATACCCTTTACAAGTTTTGCAGACAAGATAACTTGATCCAGATTCTTAAATGCATAGATACGGAAGATTTCCGGCTGTTCCACCGCCTGCGGAATCTCTGTTCTGCGATCCGATGCAGATGGATTCGTCTGTGCCGGCTTTACGCCCTTACCACTCATCAGACCACTTAAGTCTTCCGCCAATCCGCCGATTGCCTTCAGCAGTCCATTCACCGGATTGTCCTCGACAATGGATTCGCCATCGGCTTCATCTGCCAATCCAAGACCACCATCCGAATCTTCATCCTCCTCATCGTCCTCATAGGAATCATCCACATCCGATGGACGTGTAAATCTGGAGAATCTTGTATCCAGTTCCTCCGGATCATCTACTTTTGTAATAACCAGAATCAAACACTCTGGCGATACAGGTATTGCTTCTATCA
>OKWF01000127.1_pt1 | contig 10046 bp, 17 predicted proteins | sample 1607031 | NCBI WGS metagenome assembly OKWF01 (sample SAMN04414079, study PRJEB24778) | human gut metagenome | material: faecal | host: Homo sapiens | reverse complement strand
CAGACGAAAGAAAGTTTTCTCTCTGAATCGGGAGAAAGTCGGAGAGGAAAAGGGGGTGTGCGGAGGGGTGTGGGAATGTGGTAAACCCAACGGGTTTTCCATCATTTCCATGCCCCGGAGCGAGGGGGAAAGGGGGGAGGTGACTTCTCTTAAGGCCCCGGAGGGGCCCGCTCTTTGGCTCCCCCTTTCCCCTTCCCGCCCGCAGGCGATCCCCGCCGCAGCGGATTTTCTTTTTGGTACTTTTTCTTTTGTGAGGTGGTAATATGACCGAGAATTATCGAGGCTGCTACGAGTATTTGAGCGCACAATATCCGGAGGTCGGAGGCTATGAGTTTTATAAAGAGCTGTTTCCGGACAATGAGAACTCCGGAGAACGGCACACGGATTTTTCCCATCCGAACGCTGTGTATCTGTATCGGGACGAACAGAGCGAGGATAAGAAGCTCCGGCGCAGGAAGATGTATAACGACACATGGGAACAGGATTACATGGAGTTTGTCGAGGGGAACAGCCTTACTTTGTGTAGCGGTCTTGCATATCGCAGAAAGGAGAACAGGCTGGAGAACGCCCAGCGGATGTATGCTCTGATCTTCGATCTGGACGGCGTAGGTCTTGCCGAGCTGCGCAACCTCTTTCTGCGCTTTGGCGGCGATCCGGAGCGAGTGCGCCGGTTGCCGATGCCGACTTTCCTTGTTCTGTCGGGGACAGGGCTGCATATCTACTATGTTTTCCAGCAGCCGATTGACCTATACCCGAATATAAAAATTCAGCTCAAGAGTCTGAAATATGACCTCACTTTCCGGATATGGGAGTATGGCAGCACTTCGCAGGTCAAGGCGATCCAGTATCAATCCATCAATCAGAGCTTCCGCATGGTGGGCAGCATCAATGACAAGCATGGGACGGAGCTGGTCGCTTTTCGTACCGGAGAACGGGTAACGCTGGATTATCTGAACTCCTACGCAAAGCCAGAAAACAGGGTGGATGTCAATAAGCCTTTCAGCCCATCCAAAATGACACGAGCTGAGGCGAGGGAGGCATATCCGGAGTGGTATGAGCGTGTTGTTGTGAGAGGCGAGAAAGGACGTAAGAAGTGGGACATTGCCGGAAAGGTGCATGGTGATGATCCGTATGCGCTCTACCATTGGTGGCTGCGGCAGATCGGAGAGATAAAGGGCGGGCATCGGTATTTCTTTTTGATGTGCCTTGCTATCTATGCTTACAAATGCGGTGTGTCGAAGCAGCAGCTCCGGCAGGATATGAAAGAGGCTTTGATGATCTGCAGATGGTGAAGCATGAGAACGCATTGACCGAGGAAGATATACGGAGTGCGCTGGAAGCCTACGACAAGGAGTATTACAATTTCACGATTTCCGATATTGAAGCTCTGACCGATGTTCGCATCGAGCGCAACAAGAGATGGTAGATCACAGAAAGAGCATTTGAAAAGAGCAAGGGCGGTGCAGGAAGTGGATTATCCTGGCGGCACATGGAGAAGAAAAGGGGCAGAAGAAAAGAAAGCGCAAGTCTATGCGTGGCGGCAGGAGCATCCAGAGGGACGCAAGGCCGATTGTCATAGGGACACCGGACTTGATCCGAAAACGATCCGCAAATGGTGGGACACCGTACCGGAGGGGCATATAACGGTCAAAATACGCCCATCACAGGCTTTGAGCGATCTGTTGGTGGAGGAATTTAAGAAAGGGCTGTAAACGCCCCAGAAACGCCCTGCAAGGCGTTTCGGGGCGGGTAAGGGTTTTATATTACCCTACCGAAAACGAGGCTTGAAAACCGCGCGAAAATAAGGCTTTTTTCACCCCCCTAAATGTACACGCTGCGGTGTTACCATATAGAAAGCACTGTTCATAGAAAAGTTGCAAAAAACATTTGCAATGCACTTGCAAATGTCACGAATATTGAGTATAATATTAGTGCAAGCTAAAAATGAGAGGAAAGGAGTGCTATTATGGCTAAAGGAAATATGACGATAAGAATGGAGCCGGAGCTGAAAGCACAGGCGGCAGCTCTCTTTAAGTCCCTCGGAATGGATTGAGTACGGCAACGGGCATTTTTTATCGACAGGCACTTAGGTGTCATGGACTTCCCTTTGAGGTCAAGGTAGACGAGCCGAACGTTGTTACCTATGCGGCGATGGAAGCGGCAGAAAAGGGAGAGGATATGTTTGGACCGTTTGACAGCGTTGGCGATCTGATGGAGGCACTTAATGCTTAAGCCGGAGTTTACGGGGCAGTTCAAACGAGATTATAAGCTTGCGGTAAAACGGGGTTGCAATCCGAAGAAACTGGAAGAAGTCATTACGCTGCTATGCAATGAGCAACCGTTGCCGGAGGCGTATCGAGATCACGCTCTCACTAATTCCAGAAACTATAAGGATATGAGAGAGTGCCACATTGAGCCGGATTGGTTGCTTGTTTACAAGGTTGTCAGAGAGACATTGATTTTGAAATTGATTAGGACGGGTTCTCATAGCGATTTGTTTTGAGAATCGTTCCAGATGAAAGAGTGGTGATGATATATGGCGGGTGTGATAACTGAAATTGCAGCAGAATGTGGTGTATCTGAACAGGCAGTTCGTGCATGGTGTAGGCGAAACCATGTTGCGAAAGATTCGAAAGGAAGTTTTGCAATCAGCGAAAGTCAAAAATCCGCTATATATCAGCATTATTTGGGCGTTGAACGAAAGCAAGTTTCGCAACCTGCGAAAGCAAGTTGCGAAACTTGCGAAACCGCTTTAATCGCCATGTTGCAGGGAGAATTAGACCGGAAAAGTGAGCAGCTTGCTGTAAAGGATAAGCAGATCGAGGAATTGAATGCAAGGCTGGCGGAGGTCAGCTCGGCGTTGGTGACGGCACAGCAGACTGCTGCAGCGGCCCAGGCGCTCCATGCTGGGACGATGCAGCAGCAGCTTCTTTCCGGCAAGGCCGGAGCCGATCAGCCGGAGCGTGAGACAGAACCGGTTCAAAAGCGTAGCTGGTTTAGTAGGTTCTTTGGGGACTAAACAGAACGACAAATCGGGATTTATAAAGGAGAAACACTATGGGATTATTTGGTAAAAGCAAAAAAGAGCGAGAAAAAGAGTATATGAACAGATTAGATGTTCCATTATGTTTAAAAGAAGACTTTGAATTGATTATTGATGATGTATTTACAATTATGGGGGTTGGAACAGTTGCCACAGGAAACATATCAACAGGAATGTGTAGAGAAGGAGAAAAATGCGTGTGTTTATAAAACAAATGGAGGTGTATTAGAGACTATAATTACTACCATCGATATACATACAAAAGAACGAAAATCAAATGGTTGTGGATATAAAACAGAGCATGTTGGACTTGGGTTAAGAGGAGTTTCTAAGGAACAATTAGAAAAAGGAGATAGAGTGATTGTAAAGAATGCCAATATGTATGGAATGTAATTACAAATTCCAGTTTATCGGTGGGATGAAGTTCGGGGAGCGTCCGCAGACGGCAGGGGCAGCGCCCCTCCCGGAGCTGGCAGAGCAGCAGGCACGAGCCGGCAGTGAAGCAGCTCCGGCAACCCCTCCCCTTTAGGGGCGCAAAGCACTTTCACACCGCTGCACCGATGGGGTGGCGGTGTGAAAGTGCTTTTGCGTTACTTTCTCACCAAGAAAGTAACAAAGAGGTTGTTTTAGCGGAAATTTATGATAAAATAGAGGACGGAAGAATAAGCGGAAAGGGGGCGATTTTATGGGAGTTACGATTTCGGGTATGACAGGTGCAGGGAGCATCCGGCACAACAACCGCAGCTTCTCAGCGGCGAATGTAGACCGGAGCCGGACGGAGCAGAACATTGTTTTCTGCAACGAGGATCTGAAGCAGGTCTATCATATGGTCTTTGATGAAGCTCTCGCAGCCTACAACGCAAAGAAAACCAAAACGAGAGATAAGATACCGGACTACTATGAGCATATCCGGCAGAGTAAACAGGAAAAGCTGTTCCATGAAGCGATTTTCCAGATCGGCAACATGAGCGACTGTGGGTGCGGTACGCCGGACGGAGAACGGGCGGCGGCAGCTCTGAAAGATTTTGCGGAGTCTTTTGCAGAACGCAACCCCCATCTGCGGGTGTTCAATATGGTGCTGCACATGGACGAGGCAACGCCCCATCTCCATGTCGATTTTATCCCTGTGGCAACGGAGCAGTCAAGAGGACTTTCTACAAGGGTATCTATGAAACAGGCATTGAAGCAGCAGGGGTTTGTCGGTGTCGGCAGAAAGCAGACCGAATGGGCGGCGTGGATGGAACGGGAGAAAGAAGCTCTGACGGAGATCGCCCAGCGGCACGATTTTGAAATTATCTCTCTCGGCACGAACAGACCGCACATGGACTTGCCGCAGTTCAAGGAAGCGGCTGCGAGGCTGGAAGCGGTGCAGCAGCAGACAGCGGCAGTAGAGCGGGAGGTTGCTGAGCTGGAACGGCAGCGGGACGCTCTGAAAGGCACTGTGCGGCTCTTAAAGGAGGCTGACAAGGTAAATGCACCCCTGCATGATATTCAGCCGGAAAAGACGCTCACAGGGGCAGTAAAGGGCGTGACGGTGGATCAGGTCGAGCAGCTAAAGAAAATGGCACTGCGCAGCGTGACGGATCGGCACAAGGTACAGGAGCTGACGGAGGAAAACACCCGTCTGCGGTCACAGGTGCCGTCCATGAAGAAGCGGCTGGAAGAAGCGCAGCGGCAGCAGAGGCTTGAACAGGAAAACCGGAGGCTGCGCGATGAAAACTATTATCTGCAATCCGAGCTGCAGGAGGAACGCAGCTTCACCGAGCGTCTGACGGACGGCATCGGTCGGATGCTGGACTTCTTGGAAGAACACTTGCCGGAGCGTCTGCGTCCTCTGCTTGAAAAGGCGAGGGAGCTGCTGCCCGATCCGGAGATTGGACAGCAGCAGGAGCAACAGCAGCACCAGCGAGGAATGGGCGGCATGGAGCTGTAAAAGAAGCCTGTCCGGAGGGCTTGAAAATCTCTTTCGGACAGGCTATAATAACAACTGAAAATAGGGAATTGCTGTATTGATAATCTAAGCCCCCTGTAAGGGTACTCCCAACCTATATTTTCTCTCTCTGAAAGGGAGAAAGTCGGAGGGGAAAATGGGGGTGAGCGACGGGGTGTGGGAATGTGGCAAACCTAAAAGGTTTTCCATCATTTCCATGCCCCAGAGCGAGGGGGAAAAGGGGGAGGTGACTTTCTCTTTAAGGCCCCGGAGGGGCCGCTCTTTGGCTCCCCCTTTTCCCCCTGTGGGTTTGCAGAATGTATGAAAAGAGGTGTAAGGAATGGTGGATCAGCAAGAGGCTTTGGAACGGCAGAGAGAGCTTTATCAGGAAAAGAATGAGCATTTGGAAAGGTTTTTGGAGCCGGTGGCGCCGTATGAGTTTTATCGGGAGATATTCCCGGAGGGTTCTTTCGAGAGGAAGGGACATTTTGAGGACAGGAAGGGAAACGGGATTGCGGTGACGGTTCAGAAAGTTGAGGTTGATAAGGCGACCGGGATCGCCCTGCAGATCGAGGGGGATGGTAAGGCGAAACGGTGTACTATCACTGACGAGCTGGACGAACTGCGGGAGCTACAAGACACTGATTTTACGATTATGTCCCCGATTTCCTATTTTGGTCTGCGGCGGTGCGGTAAAAATGCCAGGTATCTTTATGCTTTGGTGTTTGATCTGGACGGGGTAGGTATGCCGCAGCTTCGGGACACGCTGCACCAGATGAATAAGGATATTATTCCCAAAGCTACCTTTATCGTAAACAGCGGGACAGGCCTGCATCTGTATTATGTGTTGACTGAGCCGGTTCCTATGTACCCGCAGAATCAAAAAACATTGAAGGAACTGAAGTATGCTCTTACCAGGCAGATTTGGAATAGATTTACTTCGTCTATTCGGGAGCCGCAGATGCAGGGAATTTTACAGGGATTTCGTGTGGTTGGTTCTGGATCTAAGTTAGGACGTGATTATCCTGTGGTAGCGTTTCGGTTTGGTGATGCGGTGGAGCTGGAGAAGCTGCTTGACTATATCCCAGACAGTAATGAGGGAACAGCAGCGTATACAGGCACTCATGAGAAAGAGCCGCTTGTCGCTGGCCGAGGCGAAGGCGAAGTACCCTGACTGGTATGAACGCAGGATTGTGAAGAAGGAGCGCCGGGGCCGTTGGACGGTGAAGCGGGATCTCTATGATTGGTGGCTGCATCGCATTTCGGATGAAATCAAGGTAGGACATCGCTTTTACGGCATTATGACTTTAGCCATCTATGCAAAGAAGTGTGACATAGACGAGGAGGAATTGCGGGAGGACGCCTTTGGTTTGCTTCAGCGATACGATGATATGAGTGTTGAGGACATTAACCGTTTTACAAAAGATGATGTTGTGTGCGCCCTGGAGATGTTTAACGAGGATTATGTGACGTTTCCAAGAGATGATATTGCAAAGATTTCCGGGCTTTCAATGCCAGTAAACAAAAGAAACTGGAGAAAGCGAGCAGATCATGTAAAGTTGATGAATTTTGTACGTGATGAAATAAATGGAAATAAAGACTGGAGAAACAAAAATGGTCAACCGAGCAAACGTGGGATAATTTTTGAGTATATGCGTTCTCACCCGGATGTAAAAAAGAAGACAGAGATTGCCAGAGACCTCAGATTGACCGTGGAACAGTGGCAAAATATTATGATGGGATAATGCAAGATCTGCAGCAAGGGCCGAGGGATAAACGGTACAGTTGACAATACTTACAATGTATGTATAATATAATTATGGAAACGCTAAAATTTGAATGGGACCCAAATAAAAACGAAACTAACAAAAAGAAGCATGGCTTATCCTTCGAAACGGCAAAGGAGGTTTTTTACGACGAGTTCGCCATTCTGTTTGATGATCCGGATCACTCTGATGATGAAGAGAGATTTCTTATTATCGGTGAAACCAAGGCAGAACAAATTTGTATCGTGAGCCATTGCTACCGTGACCATGAAAATGTTATTCGTATTATTTCGGCAAGAAGAGCAACCAGAACTGAGCAGAGGACTTACCTTGATGGAATTTGAGGTGATTTTATGAGAGATGAATATAATATCAGGGAACTGAACCCGAGAAAAAATCCCTATGCAAGTCGCTTGAAAAAGCAGATCACTATTAACATTGATGGCAGCACAATAGATTATTTTAAGTCTATGGCGGCAGCAGATGGAATCCCGTATCAGACCCTTATCAATCTCTATTTGAGGGATTGTGCGGACAATCGCAGAAAAATTCAAATGTCGTGGCAGTAATGAAAAAGCGGAAGAACAACGTGTTCTTCCGCTTTTCTATATTGCTATATATCTATAAATATAGTAAACTACAAATATAGTTATTTAAAAAAAATATAAAACTATAAAAGTAGGAGCGTGAGTACATGATTATTGCAGTAGCGAATCAAAAGGGCGGTGTCGGCAAAACAACCACGTCCCAGGCACTGGCTGCAGGACTGGCAGCAAAGGGGTACAGAGTTCTGGGGATTGACCTCGATCCGCAGGGAAATTTTTCTACGGCCTGCGGAGCAGAGAACTATAATGTCCAGACGATTTATGAGGTTATGAAGCGGGCGGCCAGCATCCAGGACGCCATTCAGCACACGAAGGGCGGCTATGACGTTGTACCAGCTAATATTATGCTGGCTGGCGCAGAACAGGAGCTCTCCCAGACCGGCAAGGAACACCGGCTGAAGGAGGCCGTGGCGCCGGTGGCCAGTGACTATGATTTTATCGTGATTGACACACCGCCTTCTCTGGGTGTGCTGACGGTGAACGCCTTCACCTGTGCCACCGATATTCTGATTCCGACAACGGCGGGAATTTTTTGCGACCGCCGGGATCTCACAGCTCAATGAGACCGTCACCAGCGTTCAGAAGTATTGCAATCCGGCTGTAAAAGTGAGAGGAATTTTGTTTACAAGATTTAATCCGCGGGCAAATATCAGCCGGCAGATGAAGGAACTGGCGGAGCAGCTTGGCGAATACATTTCCGCACCGATCTACAAAACATACATTCGATCTGCTGTAGTGGTAGAGGAGGCCCAGGCGAACAGCCAGGATATTTTTGACTATGCCAACAAGTCTACGGTGGCAGAAGACTATAAAGCATTTATTGAAGAATTTTTGAAAGGGGTAAATGAATAATGGCAGAGAAAGCAAAGTTTGATCGGGAGGCTGCGTTTAAATCTATCATCGGAGCAGGACGCCAGAGCGAGAATGCTGTTGCTGCTGAAGAAAAAAATGGAAAGAAAAATAGTGACCGGGTGCAGCGGGCCTATTATCTGGATCGGGATATTGATAAAGCGCTGCGTAGGATGGCGCTGGAGGAAGGAAAGAATCTGACTGAGTCTATTAATGATGCTTTGCGTAAAGGACTTGTGGAGTATCTTTGATAGAATTTGTGTGAAAAAATGCGGAAGGCAAGCAATATTTGCCTAAATGTAAACCGTGTGCGGTTTACATTTGATGGGCATTTGTTTAATTTGGAGGTAAAAGAGTGGAACTGTCTCAAAAGCTAAAAGAATTAAGGAAGAAGCAGGGACTAACACAGTTAGAACTGGCCGAAAGGCTGTTTGTGTCCAGGCAGGCCATATCTGGATGGGAAGCAGGAACGTCGAGGCCATCGACAGAGAACCTGCAGAGCCTGAGCCGGTTATTTAATATCCCGCTGGAAACGCTGCTGGATGACACGGCAGAGGCGGAGCCTGCGGCGGCGCCAGAGAAGCTTCCGGCAGAGGAGCAGGCAAAAGAAGAGGGCAAGGGACAGGGACTGGGAAAGGATAGAAGATACAAGGCCATAGTCATGGTGATTGTGCTCTTGGCAATCTTGCTCACCACAGCGGTATTGGCACACAGGAGAACGGCCCAAGAAAAAACGGGTGTCATGACTTTTAGCGAAATGGAATGCGAAGACATTGATCTTGCTGGGGCCAAATCTGTGCCGATAGAGGGCTTTGGCAAAGGGAGGTGAAAGAAATGCGCAGACTTTTGTGTATGGTACTGACCGGAGCGGTGATGATTGGATGCCTGTGTACCGGCACCGGCGCTGTTGACGAATCAAATGTCGTTTCATATTCCTTTGAAACGACGGGAACGGCCATCATACGGGCAACAGGAAACTTAGACTGGACTATAGAGGCAAATGGCACGGTGTTAGCGGATACAAGTTTCACAATGTCGGCTGGTGAAACGGTACGGATTCGCGCGAACTATTCTCCGGAAAATGCCAGCTTGGACTTCGGATTAGTTGACTCAAATGAGAAGTTTCACTATATCAATGTGACAACAGGCAGCATTGACAAGACGATTGAGATTCCGGAAAACGGGAGCTATACACTGGTGATTAGAAACAATTTAAGCAAATCGGTCAAGGTGACTGGGATCGTGACATATTAAGGGGAGGCAAGGGAGCGGCAAAATTAACTGGTAACACGTACTATTTCAAGAGACTTGAAAGGAGTAAAAACATGAAAAAGCGGGTTTAAGTTTGATGTTAGCCACCGTGATGTGCATGGCACTTGCTGTAACAGCAAACGCTGTTGAATATGATTCCTCCATGGTGAATCTTGGTGAAAGAGCAGGATCCGTGTTGTCTGTTGAGCAGACGTCGCTTAATTAACGGAAATTTCCCTAAGAATGTTCGTGGCGAAACTTATGGAACTGCTTTGATGGCAGAGGTAGTAGGGGAAATGCCGGATTTACAGGCTGCGATTGGGACGGATGGCCAGGAGGGATATGTCCGAACCAGTGATTTGAGTCACCCCAAATTTGAAACACCGCAGGACGCTCTTGAATGGCAGAAAACTCAGCCCGATTCCTATTACATCCCCTTATATGATTTTCAGGGAAATGAGATTGGTTCTTTCCTTAGAGAGCGTAATAATTTGACGATTGCAGAAATGGAAGCGATGAAAGGTTGATCTAAGGATCAATATTCATAGAGAAGAAGCCGAGATAGCTATATAGTTATCTCGGCTTCTTTTTTCACTAACGTT
>OKWF01000126.1_pt1 | contig 10057 bp, 8 predicted proteins | sample 1607031 | NCBI WGS metagenome assembly OKWF01 (sample SAMN04414079, study PRJEB24778) | human gut metagenome | material: faecal | host: Homo sapiens | reverse complement strand
CTCGCCGACGAACCTACGGGCGCCCTGGACAGCAAAACCTCGCAGGAGGTAATGGACCTGCTGCGGCAGGTAAACGGGACGGGCATGACCATCATCTGCGTAACCCATGAACAATCGATCGCCGACCAGACGGACAAGATCATCCACCTGAGGACGGCGTGATCGGTTCGATACAAAACCTCCGGCCATGAGAGAGTTGCTGTTGGAAATCTGGGCGTCGATCCGCCGCAACAAGCTGCGCACGTTCCTCACGGGCTTCTCGGTCGCATGGGGCATCTTCATGCTGGTCATCCTGCTCGGCTCGGGCAACGGACTGAAAAACGGCACGCTCTCCAATTTCGGGTCGATGGCCGTCAATTCGGTCATCATCAACGGCGGCTGGACCTCGCAACCCTACAAGGGCTACGACAAGTGGCGGCGCATCAACATCACCAACCGCGACCTGGAGATCCTGCGCACCGAATTTCCCGAAGTGGACAAGGTTTCCGCCCGCGTACAGGGACCGGGACAATACAACCTCTCCCACGGACGCGACTTCCTGAACAATGCGGCCGTAGTCGGCAGCGACCCGGAATACCGCGAAATCATGAATGTCAGGGTACTCGACGGACGCTTCCTGAACGATACCGACCTTCGGGAGCGGCGCAAGGTGATCGTCGTGGATAAAAACGTGCGGGATGTCCTGTTTCACGGTCAAAGTCCCGTCGGACAGCACCTCCTGGTCAATGGAACATCGTACAGCATCATCGGCGTTTTCGAGATGGATCAGTTCGGCTCCTACACATTCACCTTCATCCCGCTGACGACCGCCCAACTGCTCTTCAACCACAGCGATCCGAGCGTAGGACAGACCTATCTTTCGGTGAAAGACATCGACACCGATCAGAAGATGGCCGAATTCGAACAACGGCTCCGCAATCGTCTGGCTGCCGAACATACCTTCGCGCCCGACGACGAAAGCGCCGTCTGGATCTACAACCGCATGGAAGGTTACAAGAACATGATGCTCGTCTTCGGCGGCATCAACCTCTTCATCTGGATCATCGGTCTGGGGACGCTGCTCGCAGGCATCGTGGGCGTGAGCAACATCATGCTGGTAACGGTGCAGGAGCGCACCTTCGAATTCGGCATTCGCAAGGCTCTCGGAGCCAAACCCTCGTCGATCATCCGGCTGATCCTGACCGAATCGGTGATGATTACCGCCGCATTCGGCTATATCGGGATGGTGCTCGGCGTATTCGCCATGGAAGGAGTGAACAGCTCATGACACAAACTCCGCCCGGTGAGGAGAACACGTTCAACATCTTCGTCAATCCGACGTTGAACCTCTCGGTAGCGGTAAGCGCGACGATCGTTCTGGTGCTGGCCGGACTTATCGCAGGTTACATCCCCTCCCGCCGGGCCGCCCGACTGAAGACCGTCGATGCCCTGCGGCACAATAAATAACTGCGCGACAACGAATCCCACAACGACCGGGGGAACAGATAAGGAAGCACCCCGGAGTCCGAAGGACGACAAAAGTCCCCTCCCGAGGAGGGGATTGAGGGGTGGGTAAGAATTGAATACGCGGCCAAGCCGCGAAACTACGACAGACCGAAAAGAGAACAGCAACAACGAGCCCGGGACACCCGGAAGAAAGAAAAGGAACCAAACTATGACAGGATTTTTCGATACGGATCGCTGGAACGAAATCTGGCAGACGATCTCCCGCAACCGCAGGCGCAGCATCATGACGGCGCTGGGTGTCTTCTGGGGTATCTTCATGCTGATCGTCCTGCTGGGTGCCGGCACGGGGCTGGGCCGCATGTTCCGCGCCCAACTGGGCGGTACGGCCACCAACGCCATTTTCATCATGTCCGACCGCACCTCCGTCCCATACGAAGGTATGCCTACGGGCCGCAGCTGGGAACTGGACTGGGACGACCTGGAAGCGCTCCGGAAACTGCCCCGCATCGAATACATCTCGGCCATTTGCTGGGGCAACCAACGCAACATGAGCCACCAAGACCACAAAGGCGAATTCGGACTGATGGGCTACTCGCCCGACATGCAGCAGCATCGCCCCCCAACAGATTCTCATGGGGCGCTACCTGAACGAAGTCGATGAACTGCGCCAGCGCAAAGTCTGCGTAATCGGACTTCAGGTCTGGCGCGACCTCTTCCCTGGCGGAGAAGATCCTACGGGCAAAACGATCCAGATCGGCAGCTCCTACTTCACGGTCGTCGGCGTTACCAAACCCTTGGGAGGCATGATGGCCTTCAGCGACCCGGAGCGGACCGTCGTCATCCCGGCACTGCTCGTACAGCAAATGTACGGACTGGGACGGACGATCGACATGCTGGCACTCACCGGATATGCGGACGAACCGACCCAAGAGGTGATCCAGGAGTGCCGGCAAAGCATCGCCGCACGGCACCTGATCGCCCCCGACGACAAGAAGGCGATCTATTTTCAGGACACCTCCGAGATGTTCGGAAAGATCACGGGGCTCTTCCGAGGCATCTCCCTGCTTACGTGGATCGTAGGTCTGGGCACGCTGCTCGCGGGCATCGTGGGCATCAGCAACATCATGCTGGTACTGGTACGCGAACGCACGCAGGAGATCGGCATCCGCCGCGCCATCGGCGCTTCGCCCCTGACGATCCTTTCGCAAATCCTCTCCGAGAGCTTCATCCTCACTTTCATCGCGGGCATCTTCGGTTTCGGTGCGGGCGTAGGCGTTCTCTCCATCGCCGACAGTTTCTACGCGCGGGCCGCCCAGATGGACCAACACCTGCCCGATATTTCATGGCAGATCTCCTTCGGTATGGGAATGCTCGCGCTGGGGATCCTCGTCCTGGGCAGCCTGCTGGCAGGCATCATCCCTGCGACCCGGGCACTGCGGATCAAAGCCGTAGACGCGATCCGCGAAGAATAAACCCCGAAACTCGCAACAAACGCAAAAAACCGACATAATATGAAAAAGTTTCTGAAGATTTTCCTGGGCATCCTGTTCCTCGCACTGCTCGTCGGCACGTTCGTCTTCCTCTGGAACAAAACCCGCCCCGTAAAGGTGGTTTACACCCTCGCAACCCCCGTGCATGACACGATCCGTCAGTACGTCATCGCCTCGGGCAAGGTCGAACCCCGCGACGAGGTGCTCATCAAGCCCCAGATCTCGGGTATCATTTCCGAGGTGCTCTGCAAGGCCGGCGACCGTGTAAAACAGGGCGACGTCATCGCTACGGTGAAGGTCATTCCCGAAATGGGAACCCTCAATGCCGCCGAATCCCGCGTGACGGTGGCCCGGCTCTCGCTCGACCAGACCCGCAAGGAGTTCGAACGCACCGAAGCCCTCTATGCCAAGCGTGGTATCGCAGGAGGAGTTCGAGAAGGGGCAGACCACCCTGCGCCAGGCCGAAGAGGAGTTCCAGAATGCCGAAGACAACCTGGAAATCGTCAAAACCGGTATTACCAACCGATACAAAGATTTAAGCAACACCCAGATACGCTCCACCATCACGGGTATGATCCTCGACGTACCGATCAAGGTCGGCAACTCGGTGATCCAGGCCAACACCTTCAACGACGGCACCACGATCGCCACGGTCGCCGACATGGGCGACATGCTCTTCCGGGGCAATGTCGATGAAACCGACATCGGCCGCCTGCACGCCGGCATGCCCGTCGTACTGACCATCGGCGCCATGCAGGGTACCGTGCTGCAAGCCACGCTGGAGTACATTTCGCCCAAAGCCGCCGATGTGAACGGAATCATCATGTTCGAGGTGAAGGCCGCCGCCAAGATCCCGGAATCGGTCTTCGTCCGTGCAGGTTACAGCGCCAATGCCAGCATCGTGACCGACAGCCGCGAAGGTGTTCTCACACTGCCCGAAAGCACCATCCAGTTCGAAGAGGGCAAGCCCTGCGTCTATATCCTCACCAGCCTGAGGAGAGCCCCGAACAAACCTCGAGAAACGGGACGTAACGCTCGGTCTGTCGGACGGCGTGAACATCGAAATCGTATCCGGCGTCACCGAAACGGACAAAGTCCGCAACCTCCAACAACAGTCCATCTAAATCCCTGCCACCATGAAATTCGGAACTCTTTTCATCGCACTGCTGCTCGCGGGCAGCACGGCGCAGGCCCAAATTCCGACTCCGACACCCGAAGCAGGCCCTTGGAGCCTGGACGACTGCATCCGATACGCCCACGAACATAACATACAGATCCAGCAACAGGCGCTGCAAGTCGAACAGCGCTCCGTCGAACTCAACACCTCGCGCCACAGCCGCCTGCCCGACCTCGGTGCCAACCTCGGTACGAACTTCAGCTTCGGACGAAGCCTCATCAGCAACAACACCTACGCCGACAACAACCAGGTGTCGGGTTCGCTCGGCGTTTCGGCCTCGCTGCCGCTCTTCATGGGCGGACGCATCAACCACGAAATCGCAGCAGGCAAGCTGAGCCTGAAAGCCGCTGTCCAGGACCTGGACCGGATCCGTGAAGACGTATCGGTCAATATTATGTCGTATTACCTCGACGTGCTGGTCGCAAAGGAGTTGGTTAATGTTGCAGAGCAAGCGCTCGCCTTGAGCACACAACAGGTGGAACGCAGCCGGGAGCAGGTACGAACGGGCAAAGTCGCCGAGTCGGTGCTTTACGAAAACGAAGCCCTGCTGGCGGCCGACGAATACAAACTAACCCAAAGCCGCAACGACCTCTCACTCTCCCTGCTGGCCTTGAGCCAGGCCCTGAACCGGACGAGTGCCGAAGGATTCGACATAGTCGCCCCGACTTTCGACAGCCTCACCGTGGAGTCGATGCGTCACCTGCGTAACTCGGCCGAAGTGCTCTCCTACGCCCTGGACAACCGTCCCCGCATACAGGCCGAGCGCTTCCGCCTCGAGCAGGCTCTCCGGGCGGTGCGGATGTCCCGTGCGGCTTACTACCCCCAGATCACGCTGACAGGAGGATACGGCACCAACGTCTATCACTCGTTCGCTACGGGTGCGGTAAATCCCGCTTTCGGACGCCAGTTCCGCAACAACAGCACCGAATACGTAGGGGTGGCGATCAACATCCCCATCTTCAACCGCATGGCGACCCGCAACAGCGTGCGAACGGCCAAACTGGGCGTACGGAGCCAGCAGCTCGTCCTGACCGAAGCCGAGCAGACCCTGCAAAAAGAGATCGAAACGGCCTACTACCAGGCCGATGCCGCCCTGTTGAAATACCGTTCGGCGGAAAAAGCGCTCAATTCCGCACAGGTCGCCTTCAGGTACGAAGCCGAGAAATACGCTGCGGGCCGCTCGACGACCTTCGACTACAACGACGCCAAGACCCGCATGCAGAAGGCCGAATCCGACCAGATCCAGGCCAAATACGAATTCATATTCCGCACCAAGATCCTCGATTTCTACGCGGGTTTCCCCCTGACGCTTTAAGCGCGGTAAACGAAACCCGAAGACTCCGACCGCAAGCAGTACAAGAGAGAAGCTCCCGGAAACGATTTGCGTTTCCGGGAACTTCTCTTGTCGATGTAGATTTTCTCTCTGCAGATGTTTCCGGGCAACTCTTCTCCTGTCCCAAGCGGAAAAGAGAGGCAATCCGGCGGATTCGTTCCGCAGCCTTACTCCGCGATTGAAAGATCGGCGAAGGAGAAAACTTCGGTCGAAACCTCGCCCAGCGGACCGCTCTTGGCATTGACCCCCACCTGTACTTTGACGAAGTCGATGTACTTCAGTTCGACAGGCGTTCCGTCGGGCTGCATGGCATTGGCGATTCGGAATCCGTTGCTCTGTCCCTTTCCGTCCACCGCATCGCCGCCCGCAAGACAGTCGCTTCCGTAATTGTCGGCATAGCCCCAGTCGTAAGGGCGGTTGATCCAAAATCCCCTGTCATCGACCATATTCCGGGATTCGAGCAGCGTACCGCGCAACGTATAAGTATCGGCGGCCCAAGCCGGATAATAGAAATCCTGGTCGTGAAATTCTCCCTTATACTCGATCGTGCCGCTGTGACCTTCCGAATCAGTCCACTGTACGTCCATCCCCTTTCCGGCAGGTCGGTAATAAGTCACGGCATAACCGGAGACAGTCCCTTCCTTGCCCGTTTCGCTGCCCCGCAACTCATACCACTCGTCATCGGGCTCGCCGTTGCCGTTCACGTCCTGCATGACCCACACCACACCCGGCTCCGAGCTGGTGTCGAACGCATTCCCCTGAATGGAAAAATCGTAGCCGCTTTCCATTCGGGCGATACTGTGATCGAACCCGACGATCAGATAACCGCCGAATCCCCCGAGCGAAACATAACTCCGCGCCTCCAGCCTCCCGGCTGCATAAGCTACGGCATCTTCATGAGTACGCTCGTTGCCCGTATATCCGGCTTCGGTCTTTTCGCCGACCAACTGCCCGGGAGCGGGCAGAAATTCGTAAACCGCATTCTGGAAACGACTGCTGGCCGCACTCGCCGGGCGTCGGCGCTGCTCCTCGTCCGCAAAGGCGTGGACGATGATCTCGGCAGACAGCGTGACAACCCCTCGGACGATGTTTCGCGTAAGACGCTCGGAAGCATCGCCGCCTTCGGTCACATCGACCCGAACGGTATAGTCGCCCGGCCCGTCGGGTGTAAACTTAAACACGGCACCCGTTTCGGCAGCGACCGGTTCCCCATCGACCGACCAGGCGAACTGCGGATCGGCGACATAAGCCAACGACGGCGCAAGATAGACCGCACGGCCGACGAACGTACTCCGATCGGTCGTCTTACAGTAATGAGAGAGCTTTTCGAAGCGGACCTCCGAAGGCATCTTCTCCACGACCTCCACGACAAATTCTTTGACGGAAGTTCCGTCGTCGTTCGATGCCTCGATACGGATCGGGTAGCTTCCCACCGTCTCTTCCCGGAAGGTATAGCTCATCTGCGTAGAAACGACCTCGCCGGCACAGAGCCATCGGCAGCGGAAGTCCTCCTGGTCCGAATGCTGAATATCGGGAGTGAAGGTATATTCGACACCCGGCAGAACCTTGAGCCCCTCGGCAGGCAGTGCGAGCGAAATGACGGGCGGAGTAAGCTCCAGCACATCCACCCGCAGCTCCGCTTCGGTTTTTCCGGCAGCCGTTTCGACACGGAAAGTAATATACACTTCCCCCAGTTCGGTAAAGACGGCCGTATAGGTCGGTTCGGAACCTGCCAGCTTGCCATCGACGATCCATGAGTAGGTAGCTCCCTCGGCATACTCCACCGTAGGAGCGATGGTCAGCTCCCGGCCTGTCTTGACGGTATAAACCCCCGACTCGCTGTCGAGCGTAATGACGGGAGCATGATCCCGGTCGTCCAAAATCACTTCGTCCTTGTTGCAGGCGGTCGTCAACAGTGCAGCCAACGCCATCCAAAACAGGAAATGTTTTTCGAAAAATCCACATAGCACGTTACATATATTCGCGTTTACGGCACGCGGCAGAGCGGAAACCCGCCCTGCCGACGCACACAAAAACGATTTATCTTCAAAAACCGTCGCCTCCGCCCGGTGCAGTCCGTCACGGACTTTTCCGCAAGTCGGAAACGATCGCCGAAATCGGTCCGGAAACTCTCCGGAAAAACATTACAGCTCGATCGTAATGTCATCCAGAGCATAATAGGCCGGCATCGAGAAGCCATAACCGTTATCGGGGCCGCCCGTCATATTGAAACGAACCTTCGCCACCTTGCCCAGCGAAGAGAGGTCCCATTTGGTCCACTCCTTAATCAGCTTGTCCTTCGATGCGAAAGTCATCGTCACGGTGCCGGTCTCCTTACCTGCGGCATCGTAACCCGTAGCATGAATCAGTACATCCTGACCCTCCTCAAGCGCAGGTGCAAGGCATTGCCTTTGGCCGCCACACTCAAAAAATAGCAAGTCGAATTGATGTAACAGCTCTGGATCGTACGCGCTACACCGTCGGGGAAAGCGAAAATAGGACGGCTGTCGCCATAGTCGGGGTGCGCTTCGTCGTAGTTGCCGTAACCGATAAGGAAATTATCCGATCCGTCGTGGCCGCCGCCCGTAGTAGCATCCTCGTTCTGTGCATTGTACAGGTAGAGGTCAAACTCATAGGTGTTGAACTTCTCGATATCCTTGGAGTTGTAGGACGATACCATAAACGGGTATCCCCAACCTTCGGGACAGGGCGAAGTCAGCTGCGTGGTCTGATCGGTCCAGGTGTACGCCTTATCTTCGTAAACTACGGACATCGCCTTACCGCCGTTATAGTTCGCCACCACCAGCGGCGACCAGTCGTCGCCCTCGAAAGTGATCGTATAGGTCTGGGGTCCTTCGTCCGGCCCGTCGTCGTCCTTCGAACATCCGACGAAAGTTACCGCAGCCGCAGCCAGCAAAGCCAAAAATACTCTTTTTTTCATAATCTTTTATTATTTAATAAATTGTATGTTTCCTCCTGTACGAAAGATCGCCGCAAAGCATACGCTTCGGGGACTCATGGCAACACCGGGTCCGGAAAAATCGACTGAATGGGGAAATCGAGCAAACAGAGCAACCGACATTCGTGATTCCATCCCGTGACCCGCAGGTGTAAAATCTTCGTGCAAAGGCAGGTCTTCTGACTCATCCCGTCCGTCGCGCCTTCCCGGCTTCATGGCCAGTGGCAAAAGAGAGCGATCGAACTATTCCCCGAAAGGAAACAGGACTTACAGCAGCGAGCACTGTTCCGGATTCTCACCGGATTCCCTATTACTCCGCACGCTTCGAAAAAACATACGGATACCTTTTGCGGGTGCAAGTATACGAATAATATTTAATTCGAAAACTCAAAAAAACACGACGACCTCTTGACTTCGCCTTTTCGTCAGCGTATATTTGCAGACGCGCCCTTCCCGTTTCCCCGAAACGGGCGCCCATCCTTTCTCTATTTTTTTCGATTTCCGCCTGCCGCCGGACTCTTCCGGACGGCAATGACACTGTTTCATCCGACTAAAAAAACACACGACATGCCCCCGAGGACGCAACAAAGCCCTGATCGCCCGACGCGACGAAATGCTCTGCCACCGCTATCACTACTGGACCGAAACGCAGCGTCTGCGCTTCGACGACACCCTGAAAATCCTCTCCGAAGAGGAATTCTTTCTCTCCGAGGAGCGCATCCTGACCATCCTCCGCGCCAACGGCGACACGCTCCGCGAACTCGCCGGCCGGCCTACTCCGAAAATGCGAAGAGAGCGCTTCCCGACAAGGCGCCATACACCCTCTCCCCGGAAATGATCCGACGGATACGCCCGTCCCTGGCAATAAGGATATTCGGCCCGTTCATTCCTGCGATCCGGCAAAAAGAGGCATCCGCACATCTCCATTCGGAAAAACAGCTATTTTTGCAGCCGGAACAATCCCGGAACGAAACAAAATGGACTGGTTTACGGATCTTTTTACCCAACATTCGGCCATTCAAGCCGTCGTCGTGCTCTCGCTGATCTCGGTGTTCGGCATGATGCTGGGCAAAGTGCGTTTTTTCGGAATTTCGCTCGGCGTGACGTTCGTTTTCTTCATCGGCATCGCAGCGGGCCATTTCGGACTCTCGGTCGATCCTTCGATGCTGGCTTTCGCCGAAAGTTTCGGGCTCGTACTCTTCGTCTATGCATTGGGATTGCAGGTCGGCCCCGGTTTCTTCAGTTCGCTCCGCTCGGGCGGCATCCGGCTGGTTTCGCTCGCCACGCTCATCGTCCTGACAGGTTCGGCACTGGCCGTAGGGCTCGGCTATGCGGCCCGTGTTCCCATGAGCGACATGGCAGGCATCCTGTGCGGCGCCACGACCAACACCCCGGCGCTCGGTGCGGCACAACAGATGCTCTCGCAGATGCAGTTGGACAGCAACAACGCCACGCTGGGCTGTGCATTGACCTACCCGCTGGGTGTCGTAGGCGTGATTCTGGGCATCATCGCCGTACGCAAACTCTTCGCCCGGCCCTCGGACATTCCGCAACCGGACGCCGAACATAAAAAGAATATCTTCATCGTCGAATTCAAGATTCCAACCCCGGCCGCGATCGGCAAACATCCGCAACGCGCGGCATACAGCCAC
>OKWF01000125.1_pt1 | contig 10186 bp, 11 predicted proteins | sample 1607031 | NCBI WGS metagenome assembly OKWF01 (sample SAMN04414079, study PRJEB24778) | human gut metagenome | material: faecal | host: Homo sapiens | reverse complement strand
CGAATCGCCGTAGAACCGCCACCACTGCACGTCGGCAACGGTCAGGGAGTCGGAATCCTCCCCGGCGATGCGCTCCGGCAGATCGACGTCGGGCGCCTTGCAGTGCCGCACGGCCGAGCAGGAGACCATTCCGGCCGCTGCGGCCAGCAGAATGATTATCGTAAGTCGTTTCATCGTTTCAGTTTTGCTTTGATCCTGTAAATCCACACGAAGAAGAAGGGCACGAAGACAATGCCGACGGTAATGGCGACCAGCATGCCGAAGAAGACGCCCGTGCCGATGCCCTGACGGCTGGCCGAACCCGGTCCCGAAGCGAAGACCAGCGGCAGTAGGCCGAGGATGAAGGCCAGCGAGGTCATCACGATCGGGCGGAAGCGCAGATGCGCCGCGGTAAGGGCCGCAGAGACGGCGTCGCTCCCTTCTCGATCTCCTCCTGGCGAACTCCACGATCAGGATGGCGTTCTTGGCCACCAGCCCCCACAAGCATCACCAGTCCGATCTGGAAATAGATGTTGTTCTCCAGCCCGCAGATCCAGATGCCCAGATAGGCGCCGATGCCGGCCACGGGAAGCGACAGGATGACCGCCACGGGCACCGACCAGCTTTCGTACTGCGCGGCGAGGAACAGGAAGACGAAGAGGAAGGCCAGCGCCAGCACCAGCCCGGTCTGTCCGCCCACGTGCTTCTCCTGATAGGAGAGTCCGCTCCACTCGACGCCGACCGACGCCGGGAGGTGCTTGCGGACGATGCTCTCCAGCACGTCCATCGCCTGCCCCGAACTGTAGCCGTGGGCCGCTTCGCCCGAAATGGTCGCCGAGTTGAACATGTTGAAGCGCTTGATGTTGCCCGCACCCGTCGTATAATGCGTCGTGCCGAGCGCCGTAATGGGAATCATCACCCCGCCCGCCCCGCGCACGAAGAAGAGGTTCAGGTTGTCGCGCTGGGCGCGGTAGGGAGCCTCGGCCTGAATGTAACGCGGTAGATGCGGTTGAACATGTTGAAGTCATTGACGTAGATCGACCCCGTAAAGGCCTTCATCGTGGAGAAAATGTCCGACATCGAACGCCCAGCAGCTGCGCCTTGTCGCGGTCCACGTCGAAATAGAGCTGCGGAATATCGCCCTGCATCGACGACGAAAGCCCCGTGAGTTCGGGCCGCTGCGCGGCATAGTACATCAGCGTATCGACGGCGCGCTGCAGCTCGGCGTAGGTCGTATTGCCGCGCGCTTCGAGCACCATCTCGAAACCGCCCGAATTGCCCAGACCGGGAATCACGGCCGGACGCGACAGGTAGACCCGGCTTTCGGGATAGCGCGACATCTCGGCGCGCACGCGCTGCATCACCTCGCTCAGGCCGTCCGAATCGCGGTCGCCCCACGGTTTGAGGATCACGGTCAGCTGGCTGCGCGCCTGATTGGTGCCCACGCGGGGACTCGAACCCGTCACGTTGAGCACGTACTCCACGTCGGGATCGTTCATCAGAAACTCGACGGCCCGGTCGGTCACCTCGCGCGTACGCTCGATAGTCGCCCCTTCGGGCAGCTCCAGCTCCACGGTGAAATAGCCCTGATCCTCCTGCGGCATGAAACTTTCGGGCACGAGTTTATTCATCAACCAGATACCGATGAGTACCACGCCGAAGGCGGCGAACATACGGCGCGAATGGGCGAGCGCCCGGCCGATCATACGGCCGTAGAGCTTATTGCCTTTCGCAAGACCGAAATTGATATACCGGAAAAACCGTTTCTTCCGGCCGCCTCTGTCGGGCTTCAACAGGTAGGCGCACATCACGGGGCTGAGCGTCAGCGCCACGACCGTAGAGATGATTACCGATACGGCGATCGTAATGGTAAACTGGCGATAGAGCTGCCCCGTAATGCCCGAAAGGAAGCTCACCGGGACGAACACGGCGCACAGCACCAGCGACATGGCGATCAACGCTCCGCTCAGGCTCCGCATCGCCTTCTTGGTCGCTTCGTAGGGCGAAAGCCCCTCCTCGTTCATGATGCGATCGACGTTTTCGACCACGACGATCGCGTCATCGACCACGATACCGATGGCAAGAATCAGACCCAGCAGGGTCAGCATATTGAGCGAGAAGCCGAACACGAGCATCACGCCGAAGGTACCGATGAGCGAGATCGGCACGGCCACGATCGGAATGAGCGTCGCCCGCCAGCTCTGCAACGAAAGGAATACCACCAGAATCACCAGCAACAACGCTTCGAAAAGCGTCTGATAGACGTGATGGATTGATTCGGAAATGTAGGTAGTCATATCGAAAGGAATCTCGTAAGAAATACCCTCCGGAAAATTGCGGCTGATCTCCTCCATCTGGGCCTTCACCGCCTCGGCCACCTCCATTGCATTGGCTCCCGGAAGCATCTTGATCTCCAGCACGGCGGCATTACCGCCGTTGATACCGCTTTCGGTATTGTAGGACGATGCTTCGAGCGAAATGCGCGCCACGTCTTTCAGGCGGATGATCGAACCGTCGGGATTGGCCCGGATGACGATATCTTCGAACTGGCTGACCGACGACAAACGTCCCTGCGCCGTAATGGGGATCGTCACGTCGAGGCCCGTCATCGGAGCCTGCCCCAGCACGCCGGCCGCCGACTCGCGGTTCTGATCCTTCAACGCGGATTGCAGATCCTTGACCGTCAGCCCCAGGTCGGCCAGCTTGTCGGGCTGCACCCAGATCTGCATGGCGTAGTAGCGGCTGTCCGACGTTACGAAATACTGCCCACGCCGGGAATACGGCGCAGCAGGTCCAGCACGTTGAGCGTGGCGTAATTACTCAAATATATTTCGTCGAACTTGGGGTCGGACGAGAGCAGCGTGATGGTCATCAGTTTGCTGGCGGCCTGTTTCTCGACCGAAATACCGTTCTGCACCACCTCGGCCGGCAGGCGTGCCTCGGCCTTCTTCAGGCGGTTCTGGACATCCACGGCCGCCAGATCGGGATCGACCGAAATATCGAAGGTGACGGTCGCGGAGAAACCGCCCGAGTTGGAGCTCGACGACTCCATATAGATCATGCCGGGCGTACCGTTCAGCTCCTGCTCGATGGGGGTAGCAACGGCCTGTGTCACGGTCTGCGCGTCGGCACCGGGATAGGACGCCGAAACACGCACCACAGGCGGTACGATCTGCGGATACTGATCGACGGGCAGCAGCGCGAGGCCGATGGCGCCGACGATGACGATGATGATGGAAAGTACCGTGGAAAAGACCGGCCGGTCGATGAAAAAGTCGGCTTTCATGGGCTACTCCTCCTCTGGATTCGCCTCCTCTTCACGAGGAGCCACGGGTTCGACCTTCATGCCGTGCGTCAGCTTGTGATAGCCTTCGACGACGATATTTTCATACGAGGCAAGTCCTCGTTCGACGATGAAGTTATTGCCCGTTTCCGGACCCGTTTCCACGAAACGCTTCTCCACGATGCTGTCCCCGGCGCACGACGAAGACATAGGCGCCGCCCTTCTCGATAATCAGGGCCTTCTTGGGAACCACGACCGCCCGTTCGAGCACGTCGAGCAGCAGTTTGACCTTAGTGAACTGTCCGGGGAGCAGGATATGGTCGGGATTGGGCATCTCGGCCCGCACGGAGAAGGTACCCGTCTGGGGATCGACCTGCGGATCGGCGAAATCGACCAGTCCCCGATAGGGATACTGCGCCCCGTCGGCCAACGTGACCGTAATATAGGGGTCCCACTTGCGGGTCGAATCCTTATGGCCCAGATTGACGTTACGGGCCTTGCTACACAGGTAATCCAGCGCGGTCATACTGAAATCGACCCGCACCGTATCGCTCTTTACCACGGTGGCCAGCAGCGACTTGCCGCCAGGACCGACGAGCGTACCGATATCGGCGTTCCGCTCGGAAATGTAACCCGAAATGGGCGACTGCACGGTCGTGTAGCCGAGTATCATTTCAGCCTGCGTAAGGTCGGCTTCGCTCACCACCACGTCCGCCACAGCGCTCTCGTAGGAGGCGATGGCGTTATCCAGGTCGAGCTGACTGGCGGCATTCTGCTCATACAGCGGACGAATACGGTTCAGGTCGCGCTCGGCCTTCAGAGCCTGGGCCCGGGCTTTGTTCAACTGCGCCTTGGCCTTGTTCGCACGGGCGCGATAGACCGTCGGGTCGATGATGAAAAGCGTCTGGCCCTTCTTAATATAGGTTCCCTCGGCAAAGAGCATCTTCTCCAGATAACCTTCGACGCGGGCCCGGATCTCGACGAATTGCTGGGCCCGGATACGGCCCACGTACTCGCCATAGATGCTGACATCTTCGACCTGCACCGGTTCGACGGCCACCACCGGCAGTGCGGCGGCCTGCGGCCGGGGGACGCAGCAACACGACGAGCAGAACGACCAGCACCACGACGGCACAGCCGATGAAGATCCAGTGCTTACGAGTCAGTTTCACCCGAATACGAGGTGTTTTGGCCGCTATTTTTTTCAGTTTCTCCAAATTTCAACTCTTTCAGATTCGGTTTCATTTCATAAGTAGTTTTTATCCATAAAAGGGTTAAAGGACTTTACCAAACCCTGCGCCATCCTGTTCTATCCGGATAAGAGAATCATACACAATATAATACGCCTGCAACAGACGAGGCCGATCCTGTGGCGTGAATCTACAAAATGTAGAATTATTCCACACCGGAGCCTACCGGCTGTGGCGTAAAAACCCCCGGTGCCCGATAATCGCCGCCAGCGCCCCGGATGCAGGGATTTGCCCGCAACGATAAGGGTGACGGCCAACAGGATCAAGCCGATACCCGTAGCAAGCCGCGCAGTGAACAATTCACCGAAGATCGTCACGCCGATCACCACTGCCGTCAGCGGCTCCAAAGCCCCCATAACAGCGGTCGGAGTAGAACCGATGGCATGCACGGCAACGGTCATCAACACCAACGAAACGACCGTAGGAATCAGAGCCAGCATCGCCGCCCACCCCCACATCGAGGGTGTCGAGAGAAGCTGCAAAGGCTGGTCGGGACAACACAGCGAATACAACACGATCGCAGCCACGCCGAACAACAGCACGTAAAACGTAAGCTTCACCGACGACATATTCAACGAAGCACGGTTGACCACCACGATATAGAGCGCATACGAGAGCGACGAAGCCATGACCAGCACAACGCCCGCAGTATTGAGTACCGCACCGCCCTCACCCCGGTACAGCAACGCGATTCCGCACAGAGCCAGGGAAATGGAGAGGACCGTGACCAGCGAAATTCGCTCCCTGAAGAAAATCGCCATGATGACGGCCACCATGACCGGATAGACGAAAAGAAGGGTGGAGGCGATCCCCGCATCCATATAGTGAAAACTCATGAACAACGTGAGCGACGATACGGCGAACATCACTCCCAGCAATCCCAGCACGGAGAACTCCCGGCGCGTAATGCGCAGCGAAGTTTTCTGCACCAACAACAGGGCTGCCAGCAGTACGGCGGCAAGCGCATAGCGGTAAAACAGCACGGAATTGGTGTTTATTCCCGCCCGGTAGAGTGACAAAGCACCGAGGGGATTCATCCCGTAACTCACGGCGGCAACGATGCCGCAAAGGGTTCCTTTCGATTTCTCGCTCATGGATCGACAATTTCAACCGGCCGCAAAAATACGAAATAATTCGGCCGTTCGGTAAAGATAGCGCCTATAAATCGACCTCGGAAAAGGGAACGAGATGCGGTAATTCGTCCGGAAAGATTAAAATATCGGCCGGGTTTCGTATCTTTGTGCCACTGTTTCCGATAACCCTCCGGAACCGCCCGGTTCCTTCGGAGCGATCCGGAACAATACGGTTTTACGGAAAATGCCTTTCGGGGCCAAATACATATCGAAATGAAAAAGTTACTTCTGATCTTTCTGCTGATCGCCGCCTGGAGTGTGCAGGCCCGCGAAGTATATCCGCTCTGCGACGACTGGCTCTTCTCGTTCCGCTACGAAAACAGCAGCGACAACGCCCGCTGTGTCACGCTGCCGCACACCTGGAACCTCGATGCACTGGCCGGGACGATCCCGTACCTGCGCACGACCGCCGACTATCAGCGCAAGCTCTACGTACCGCAGACCTGGACCGGAAAGCGGCTCTTCCTGAAATTCTACGGCGTGGAGAGCGTCGCCCACCTCTTCGTAAACGGAACTTACGTCGGCGAGCACCGGGGCGGAACGACCGCTTTCGTCTTCGAAATCACCGACCGGGTGAAATACGGCAGCGAAAACCTGCTTCGCGTAGCCGTGAGCAACGCCATTACGGGCGACGTGCTGCCGCTCTCGTCCATCCACAACATCTACGGCGGCATCAGCCGGGAGGTAGAACTCATCGTCACCGACCCCACCGCCATATCGCCTCTGTATCTGGGCTCGTCGGGAGTCCTGATCCACCCCCGGGCCGTATCGACCGAACGGGTCGAAGCCGAGGCCGAAATCCACCTCACCTCGAAAGGCGACAACTTCTGCCGCGTGACCCTCGAAGCGTTCGATCCGGACGGAATTCAGGCCGCAGCCAAAACGATAAAGGCCAAACTCGACGGCAAACCCGTCGTCATCCCCTTCACGGTCGAAAATCCCCGACTGTGGGACCTCGATCACCCCAACCTCTATCGAATGCGGGTATCCGTCGAGAGCGACACCTCGCGCGATGAGATCGAAATCGCCACGGGCTTCCGCAGCATCCGTGTCACACCCGAAGAGGGTTTCCGCCTCAACGACTCGCTCGTTCGAATTCACGGCGTAACGCTCTACTACGACCGTCCGGGTACGGGCAGCGCCATGACGACGGAGGATTATATCGAAGATTTCGCTTTCGTACGCGAATTGGGAGCCAACGCCCTGCGCTCGCCCGCAGGACCGCACGCCTCCTGCCTGTACGACCTCTGCGACCGGACAGGCGTGCTGGTCTGGATCGACCTGCCGCTGATCCGGGCCCCCTTCCTCAGTGACGTTTCCCTATTATCCGAACCCGCAGCTCGAGGAAAACGGTCGCCAGCAACTGCGCGAAATCATCGCCCAGCATATCAACCGGCCGTCGGTGGTCATCTGGGGACTCTTCGACTGCCTCTGGCAACGGGGCGAAAACCCCGTGCCCTATGTGCGGACACTGAACGAGCTGGCAAAAAAAATGGACCGCAGCCGTCCGACGGCGGCTACCAGCAACCAGGACGGAGAACTGAACCAGATCACCGACCTGATCGTATGGGCGCAGAACATCGGCTGGGACAAAGGCCGCACGGAAGACCTCGAAATCTGGCTCGGCCAGCTTCGGTCGGGGTGGAACCAGCTCCGTTCGGGCATCTGCTACGGTGAAGCGGGGCAGATCGAACAACAAGGCGATCCGGCTCGCCGACGCCGCTCGAACAGCCTGCTCTGGCAGCCGGAAGGACGGCAGACCCGTTTTCATGAAGATTACACGAAATACCTGGCACAAGACACGCTGCTGTGGGGAACCTGGATCAACACCTTGTTCGACTACGGCTCCGCCCGCCGTCCGCAGGGAGTGGAAGCTACGGGACTCGTCACGCTGGACCGACGCCGCTGCAAGGACGCTTTCCATCTTTACAAGGCTTTGTGGAACAACACCGAACCTACACTCCACATCGCCGGACGCCGGGAGGATGAGCGTAACGGCGACTTGCAGACCGTAACCGTCTATTCTTCAGCCGGAGAGCCGGTGGTGACCCTCTCGGGCGACACGCTCGCGGTCGAGCAATACGCACCGTGCATCTACCGCTGCGACTCGGTACGGCTCAACGGCCGGATGAAGATAGAAGCGAAAGCCGGGGATTTATACGACGAAACGTTCCTTACCGGAAACTGCGCCTTAGTAGCTCCGCCGCGTCGGGACCCTCAGCAAACAGCAGGTCTGCGACTGACAAATTAGGCGCGAAAGGCAGCCGGTCGGAAAAGACCTGGAAATAGGACTCGGCATGAAACGCCGGGTCCTCTTTTTGTTTGGGCCTCAGATCGAGGTCGCCGGGAGCGGCTTCGACGTATTGCTCCGAAATACGGGAGCGGTTCTGCACATTCAGTTTTTGAAGCAGCACCTCCGTCAGTTCGAGGTCGTAATCGACCAGAAAATCGTATTCCCGCCGATAGAAAGGCTCGAACGAGGAGCGGTAGTGATCGAAATAGGGCGATCCCCGGTAAGCCGACACCAACGAAATCCAATGCTGGTGCTGCCACCGCTTCGAATAGTCGAGCCGCACATCCCGCATCGGCGTACGGGGACGGTTGGCATGCCGCACGTGCACCGTGAGGTCCATCACGCCGCCCGAAGCGAGAATTTGCGCCCGATTGCGCTCCGAACGCTTGACAAAATGTTCCCGAGTCCGATGACGCCAATCGTCGCACAGCAGGTGTGCGAAATATTCGACCGACCCCAAATAGGCTGCAGGCAGAATCGTCATGGTCGTTCCGGTTGATTTTCAGGATCGGCCCAATCGCCGTTGGCCTTGATGAGCGCCACGAGCCGATCGAGCGCCTCCTCCTGAGGGATGTTCTTCTCCACCACCGTGCGCCCCTTGTAAAGGGTGATACGCCCCGGAGCGGCGCCCACGTAGCCGTAATCGGCGTCGGCCATCTCGCCGGGTCCGTTTACGATACAACCCATCACGCCGATTTTCAATTTTAAGGTGCGGAGGTTCGGGCACGGATCGCGGCGAGCGTACCCTCTATATCGTAAAGCGTACGACCGCAGCTCGGGCAGGCGATGTATTCGGTGCGGGACATCCGCACGCGGGCTGCCTGCAGGATCATCAGCTCGATCTCCGCGATCTCCTTTTCCGAAAGGTGCGGCGCGTCGATCCGAATGCCGTCCGCCAGCCCGTCCAGAAAGAGCGACCCCAGATCGGCGGCGGCTTTGACGGCGACGGCTTCGACCGTCGTATCCTCGTAACGGCGGCACACCGCGACGGGTTCGTCCGCCCGGTCGAGGCTCAGGATCGCAGCCCGCAGTTCGGCCGTAGGATTCTCGGTCAGGGCTTCGATCACCCGCCAGTCGGCAGGCAACTCGGAGTGAATCAAGGGAGTTTGTATATCGCTCCGCCGACAATATCGCGTCGGCGTATAACGCTCCGGATATTTGACGGCGAACTCCCCGCTGCGACGGGCAAAATGATCGACCAAAAGCTGCGCCACAGGGATCTCGTTCTCGGGCGCTTCGGTCAGCGAAACGCGGATCGTATCGCCGATACCGTCCGCCAAAAGCGCTCCGATACCGACAGCGCTCTTGATGCGCCCCTCGATCCCGTTCCCCGCTTCGGTGACGCCCAGGTGGAGCGGATAATCCATCCCTTCCCGCTCCATCGCTTCCACCAGAAGCCGGTAGGCGGCCACCATCACCCGCGTATTGCTCGACTTCATCGACACCACGACTTGATCGAACGCCTTCTCGCGGCAGACGCGCAGAAACTCCATCGCCGAGGCCGACCATCCCTTCCGGGGGTATCGCCCCACTCGTCGAAACGCGACTTCGAAAGCGAACCGTGATTCACGCCGATGCGGATCGCCACGCCGCGCTCACGACATTGGTCGATGAGGGCTTCGAACTCCCCGTGCGACGAGTTATAGTTTCCGGGATTGATGCGCACCTTATCCACGTATTTCGCAGCGATTGCAGCCACTTCGGGCACGAAATGGATGTCCGCAACGACGGCGGCATCGCACCCCTCCTCCCGCAAACGGCGGACGATCCGCTGCAAATTCTCTCCCTCCCGCGCCCCTGGGCCGTCAGCCGGACGATCGGCCCCCCGGCCCGGAAAATGCGTTCGATCTGCCGGACGCAGGCTTCGGTATCCTTGGTGTCGGTATTGGTCATCGACTGCACGGCGATCGGACGATTCCCTCCGATCACAACCCGTCCGATGCGGACTTCACGGCTCGGGCGGCGCTCATACTTGGTCAAATTCATGTCCTGCCAGAATTTATTACCACAAAGGTAGTGAAAATGAAGGCAGGATAAAACAGACATTCGCGTTTTATCCTGCACAAACCGGAATGGCGACCGTTCGGCGGCGCCGTGCTATCGGGCAGTCATATTCTCCAACTCCTTGAGGATGTAGTAGCGGTTCAGGGAAACCGGAGCCTTCTTTTCGTCCAGATAGCGGTAAATGGCCGTAATGCCGCAGGCGAGCCGGACCGTCGCGTCCGATCGGGCGAACGGCCGCGAATCG
>OKWF01000124.1_pt1 | contig 10213 bp, 7 predicted proteins | sample 1607031 | NCBI WGS metagenome assembly OKWF01 (sample SAMN04414079, study PRJEB24778) | human gut metagenome | material: faecal | host: Homo sapiens | reverse complement strand
GCCGATAATCGATCGATTATCGGCTGCCTTTGTCTTTACCCTATCCTATCGAAATCTGCAGCCGAAAAAATCAGGCATTTTTCTTTTTCCGATTTTAATTCATTTTTACAAAGTCTGCATTTTGTTCAAAACAACGGTCAAAATGCAATTTCGCGTCATACCTCGATATTTTTTATTGCTCCGCAACTCCGTCCATCGTAAATATATATTCAAATAAGATATAGAAAAAGTTCAATATCACACAAATAAAATTACCATTCTTCGATTTCGCAACTATTTTATCCGAAAATTATTTGTCTGATTCCCGGTAAAATGCTTATTTTTAATTAAGAAACATTCAACGACTATGAAAAGATTCGTTTTATTATTTTTCGCTTTGCTCGGTTATTCGCTACATGCGACGGGTCAGGAACAACGTATCGCGGGATTCATCTATGCCACCGATCCGACGGAGGCAATACCTTTCGCTTCATTGTGGTTATACGATCCGGCGACCGGAGAACCCGAATATGGGACTATTACAGCAATGAACGGTTGGTATGATTTCGGAAGTATAGCAACTAACCGGACCTACCGGCTCGAAATATCGGGTCCGGGCATCCAGCCGCAGACCCGGCAAATCGAGATAGCTTATGTGCCCGGCATAGAAGGACGGCGCTACTTTCATTTCCCTGTCATCCGCAGCCAGAAGGATCTCGCTACCGTACAGCCCGTGGAAACGTACCTTCCCAAACAGATTGCCCCCGATGCCCGGACGATCGAGGATCTTTACAGCCATATTCCGGGCATAACCTACGAAGATGGTTATCTGATCGACGAAAACGGTGGTACGGTATGTCTTATGTTCAACGGACTTATCCCAACAAATCCGATGGAATACGAGACACTCATGAATGCATCGACTGCTCTCAACGTAACACGTATCGAATATTATCGGTTCGATTATGCGGAAACTCCCTATTATGACAGCGCCCTGAATTTCGTATTGAATCTGACGATCAACGTTCCTGATATTTCCGACCCCAATTGGGGGTTATAACTTTTTCCGCCCCGTCTTCACTCTATTTTATATTCTTTTCAAACTCCGCAACTATGAGACACCCCCGACTTATCCCCGTTCTTCTTCTGATCATCATAACGAGCCTGGCGACACCGCTCCAGGCGCAAATCGTCCTGAAAGGTAAAATTACCACCGAGAAAAACGAACCGGTCGCCTTCGCCCCGGTCATTCTCCAGCAACTGCCGGATACGACCCGCTACACGGAAGGCGTGATAACCGATATGGCCGGCAATTACCGGTTCGGAAAACACCGTGCGGGCCGCTACCTGCTATCGGTTCGGACAATCGGGTACAAGACTCTTTACGATACGGTGCTTCTTCGCAAACCTTCGATAGGCATGACGGAGGTCGTCCGGGATTACGTCCTGTCCGAAGATGTCGCAGAGATCGATGCGGTGGTCGTCACGGCCAACAACACAGCCAGCTATTTCGACCGGACGGTATATACCATCACCAATGAAGACCGGAAGGCGGCGGTCACGAGTCTCGATCTGACCAACAAGATTCCGCAGATCAGAATCAACCGCCAGACCAATCAAATCACCGCGTCCGATGGCAGTGTGACGGTCTTGGTAAACGGTATCGCCTCTTCGGAACAGGAATTGACGACTCTGCGGCCCGAAGATGTCCGAAAGATCGAATACTACGATCTGCCGCCCATCAAATTCGGCCTCAGCAACGGCAATAAAGTCATCAACATTATCACGAAAATTCGGGAAGACGGAATATACGGAAGTGTGGAGCTGAACCAACATCTGACTTCGCCCTGGTTGAACGATAGTTTTTTCCTGCAATACAACCGGGGACGGCATCAGTTGGCATTTACTGCAAACATAGGCTACGGATCATGGGATGATCAATATGCCTCGGATGAAATGGAATATACGCTCGACGGGGTGGATTTCCGGCAGGAGGAAGAACGGCAGAGTGAAAACAACTTCTTAAGTCCTCAATTTAGTCTCAAATACACGAATCAACTCCCCGGAAAATATGTATTTCAAGCCCGCTTTTTCCCAAGTTATGATAAGCATTCTCAACAGACCGATTCCCGGCTTGCCTTTATTCAGGATGGCATAGGTTCGGACCGTTACGGAGTGAAGGAAAGCGAGTCCCACTCATTCAATCCGACGCTCGACCTGTACTTCTGGAGGCAATTCCGCAACCGGCATGAACTAATGATAACACTTCGAGGCGATTACATAAATTCTGTTTCCGATACCTATAAGAACCAATACGCATTATCGGACGATACGCCTGTATTTGAAGATTTTCTTAATATGGACGGAGACGGCTATCAGATGAACGGCCAAGCTCTCTATACCAAGACTTTCGACAAGCTGACGCTTTCATTCGGAGATTATTTTTACTATGATATTAGCAAATATCGAATAGACAACACGTCGGGCTATTCCCGGGAAACTAACAGCATTCTGAAAAATTATTTTGCCGGAGAGATCACCGGAAAGATCGGGCCTCGGTTTACTTATCGTTTTTCTTTGGGAGTAACAGGGACACGAACAAAAACAAACGACAACGATATTTGGCAATGGGTCTTTGCGCCTCGGGTAGATATCGGTTATCGTATTTCACCCTCTTTTATGCTGAAAGCCGGATTCGTCCAAGCCAATATGCAGCCAGGACTGGGACAACTCAGCGAAGCCACTTCGTTTTATAATCAAAATATTATCGTACACGGAATCCCGAGCTGGTCGGCGGCCGTGCGAACCAGACGCTTCAATGTCGTATATCATAACAAATGGCTCAATATAAATGTTTCATACAGCTACTTATATTACAAGAATCCAATCGACTACTATTATCAGTATGAACAGCCGTATATCGCATACTCACCGATTAATGACAACTGGGCAGATGTGCACTCCGTACATTATGATTTGAGACTCAGCCCATTCAAAAACGACTTGCTGGCATTGAAATTAGGCGGAGGATTCAGTTATACAAAAGTCGATTCGAAAGTATTGGGGAGGGTGACTCATTTTCAGGCTCCGATGTACTATGAGCTGACTTTCAACTACAAAAACTTTTCCGCATATTATCAGGGTGCGATACCTTGTAAAGGATTGTCTATTCCGATGATATACGACAGTGAATTATCCTCTGCGATAGGTGTGAGATATAAATACAAAGACTGGGCATTTCAACTCTCCTGCGACAATTTCCTCACCAATCCGGAAAGCCATTACCATTCCATCGAGAACAGTATCGTCAGAACACAAGGGACTTCTATATAAAAAAATGCCTGGAACAGAGTAATGTTGAAAATCAACTTCCGTTTCGGAAAAGGTAAACAGTACCAGGAACCTGTACGGAAAACCGTCGAGGAGGGACTATAGAAATTTTGTGGCTACAATATTGGCCTAATTTGTTATTGCCCAGGCATCCGTCTCATACAGCCCGACAAATTATCGCGACAAAAACAGAACTCTCCGACTACCAGAATCACCATCTTTGAACATATTCTAGATAGAATGCACCTCAGAAAACCGGGAACAAGTTCCCGGTTTCTCCTGGCTTTCAATATATTTGCAAGAGCGAAACCGAATCGAACACCTTATGTTTACTGCCAGAAAAGCCTCCGTCGAAGATTGCGGACTGATACGCGAAATGGCCTGCGTCGCATTTCCCGACACCTATAAAACCATCCTTTCGCCCGAACAGTTGGACTACATGATGGAGTGGATGTACTCCCCCGAAAACCTCCGGCGGCAGATGGCCGAAGGGCACGTATATTACATCGCCTACAAGGACGGCACTCCCTGCGGCTATCTCTCTGTCCAGCCCGAAGCAGACGACCTCTACATCCTGCAAAAAATCTACATCCTGCCCCGATTCCAGGGTGTGCACGCGGGGAGCTTCCTCTTCCGCAAGGCTATCGAACACATCAAACAGCTCCACCCGGCTCCCTGCCGGATGGAGCTCCACGTAAATCGCCATAACAAAGCCGTAAAATTCTACGAACGGATGGGTATGCGCAAATTGCGCGAAGGCGATTTCGAAATCGGAGGCGGATTCTACATGAACGACTATATCATGGGGCTGGAAATCTGATCGGATTCCGGCCCGAATACGAAAACGACGATGCCGATGATTTTTCGATCATCGGCATCGCTTTTCCATTACGGGAAACGCCGCCTCCCTACGAATTCACCTTGGCGTGGTCTGCCAGGAACTGCGCCAAACCGATGTCGGTCAGCGGGTGTTTCAGCAAACCCTTGATCGCCGCAAGCGGGCAGGTCGCACCGTCGGCCCCGCCCTCGACACACTGGACGGATGTGCTGCGTATGCCGAATCGAAGCCGCCAGCACCTGCGTATCATAACCGTAGTAACGATACATACGCACGATCTCGGCGACGAGAGCCACCCCGTTCTCGCAAATATCGTCCAGACGGCCTACGAACGGCGACACATACGTCGCACCGGCCTTGGCTGCCAGCAGAGCCTGACCGACGGAAAAGACCAGCGTGCAGTTGGTGCGGATATTCTTGCCCGCGAAATACTTCACGGCACGAATACCGTCGGCCGTACACGGGAGTTTGACCACGATATTCTTGTGCAAGGCCGCCAACGCTTCCCCTTCGCGGACCATACCGTCGAAATCGGTGGCGATCACCTCGGCGCTCACATCGCCATCGACGATGGAGCAGATTTCGAGGTAATGGCGACGGCAGGCCTCCTCACCGCGAATGTTCTCCTTGGCCATCAGCGAAGGATTGGTCGTCACCCCGTCAAGCACACCCATTTCGTTAGCTTCCCGGATCTGGGCCAAGTTAGCTGTATCGATAAAAAATTTCATAGTGGGAAATATTTAAGTAACATGAAAAAGCAAACCAATGAACCGGAATGAAGAAGTAAAACCATCGTTCCTAGCCGAATTTACGCCGCATAAAAGTACGAAAAAAAACGAAACCCGAACACTCCTTGCCGGAAAATTCCGCAAAGACCCGCAGGAAACGCCACCGCCCCGTATCATACGGCCGGTAACAGAAAACAGAAATCGGCAGCCCGGTCGCAGCTATCGAATTTATTTCGTCGTTATCGATAATCCGGCGAGATAATTACTACCTTTGCGGCCGAAAAAATCGAAACATCATGAATTTCATCACCCTTCTCGACTATGTCGGTACCTTCGCATTCGCCATCAGCGGCATCCGGCTCGCTTCGGCCAAACATTTCGACTGGTTCGGAGCCTATGTGGTCGGATTCGTCACGGCCGTCGGCGGCGGTACGCTGCGCGACCTGCTGCTGGGCCTGCCCCCTTTCTGGATGCAAAACGTCTCCTACCTGGTCGTATCGGGATTCGCCTTCCTGTTCGTAGTCGGGCTACGCAAATACGTGATCCGGCTCAACAACACCTTCTTCATTTTCGATGCCGTCGGACTGGGACTTTTTCACCGTCGTCGGCATTCAGAAAAGCATAGCCGTCGGCTATCCGATGTGGGTGGGTATCATCATGGGTACGCTGACCGGTGCTGCGGGCGGTATGCTGCGCGACGTGCTGCTGAACGAAGTACCCCTTATTTTCCGCAAAGACATCTACGCCATCGCCTGCATCTGCGGCGGACTGATCTACTATCTCTGTATGTATCTCGACCTGCCGGCGGCCCCCACGCAGTTCATCGCCGCCTGCTCGGTGATCCTCATTCGGATTCTGGCGGTACGGTACGGCATCTCCCTTCCGGCACTCAAGGGCGAAACCAGACCGGCACCCAAAGAGAAATAACGAATCGTTTCCGAAATACCGGTCCGGCGATCGCTTCGACAACACGACAATTCCGCCGACCTGCTGAAAGGGATCGAATAGCAAAAAAGAATTACGGATCTTATTCCGCCGCCACAGACGACGGACGGCTGATTTCGGCCGTTTCGCCCCCGACGAAGCGAAGCAGATCCTGCGGAGCGATCCGGATCTGCAATCCCCGAACTCCCGCACTGACATAAATGACGGAGTGTTGCAAAACGGAAATATGGAAAAAGGTCGGGAACGGTTTTTCATCCCGATCGGGGAACAGCCGCCCCGGATGTATCCGGTCGTCGGAAGCAACTCCCGGACGGGAATCAGATCGGCTTTCTTGTTGCCCGAAATGCGGGCGGCAGCTTTCAGATCGACCTCGTGATCTCCAGGGACGACACAGACGAAATGGCCCGTCCGGTCACCACGAAGCACGAGCGTCTTGAAAACCGCAGCAAACATCTTCGCCGAGCTGTTCGGCCACGTGAGTCGCGGCCAGATGCTCCTCATCCACCCGATACGGGATCAATTCGTAGGCGATTTTTGGCTCGGTCGAGCAGACGGGCCGCATTGGTCTTTTCTATTTTGACGTTCCCATGTTTCATTCCGCAGAAAGTAGTTCCATCCGGATCGGCAAAAATAATAATTTTTGACAGTCCGGTAAAATCTTTGTATTTTTGGGTATATTTATATTTTAGGAAAATCCGAAACGACATTCCGGAAAGGCTTCGATGAAACGACTCTGCGGCATACTCCTCGCTCTTGCGGGACTATTTCTGTACGCCCCCTGCGCCGCCCAGAACACCCGGGTGCGCGGTACGGTCACGGACGCACAGACGGGCGAGCCGATTCCCTACGCCGTCGTCCTGTTCCCGGGTACGACCACCGGCATCACCACCGACGACGAAGGGTTCTACTCGCTCGAAAGCCGCGACACGTCGAGCTACATCCGGGCGGAAATGGTCAGTTATGAACCTCAGATACGTCCGGTCCACGTCGGGAGCTACAACCAAATCGACTTCCGGCTCACTCCTTCGCACCTGGAAATCGAAAGCGTCGTAATTACCCCTGGGGACAATCCGGCCCATCCGATCCTCGAAGGCATTATCCGCAACAAAAAATACAACGACTCCAAGGAGTACGACCGCTACATCTGCCGCACCTATACGAAAATGGAACTCGGACTGGCCAATATCCGGGAATTCCGGAGCAAAAAACTCCAACAGAATTTCGGTTTCATCTTCGAGCACCTAGACACCTCGTCCGTCACGGGACAGCCCTACCTGCCCGTGATGATCTCCGAAACAGCGGCGGATTACTACCACAGCCGCACGCCGTCCGTCGCCCGCGAGGTAATTCGCGCCAGCCAGATATCCGGTATCGAAGACAACAGCGTGCTGGCGCAATTCACCGGACACCTGCACGCCGATGTGAATCTTTACGAAAACTTCATCGACCTGTTCGGCGTGAAGTTCGCCAGCCCCCTCTCCAACTCGGGACGCTCATTCTACAAATACTTTCTGGTGGACAGTACGAACGTGGAGGGGCGCAAGACCTACAAAATCCGGTTTCACCCCAAAAGTGTCGCCACCCCGGTACTCGACGGCGAGGTCAATATCGACTCGGCAAGCTATGCGCTGCGTTCGGCCCGCGTAAAAATGGCCAAAGGAGTCAATGTAAACTGGATTCGCCACCTGGCGATCGAAGCCGACAACCGATTGACGGCCGACTCGCTGTGGTTCCCGCAGCGGGAGAAGATGACCGCCGATTTTACGCTGACCAAATCCGACTCCTCGAAGATGATCGCTTTCCTGGGCAGCCACGAGGTAACCTATTCCGACGTAAAGTTCGACACGCCGATCCCCAAACAGGTTCTGGGTACGTCAGCCAGCGTGATCCTCTCGGACGATGCCATTTCGGGCAAGCAGGTCGAATGGGACTCGCTGCGTCCCTACACCCTCACCCAAAAGGAAAAGGCCATCTATCAAATGGTCGATTCGATCCAGCAGGTCCCCCTCTATAAAAACATATACACCGTCCTCAATACTATCATCGGAGGCTACTACAACACCAAATACGTCGGCATAGGTCCCTACTCCAAAGTAATCAGCTTCAACCGACTGGAGGGCGCCCGTTTCCAGATAGGCGCACGCACGACCAAAGAGTTCAGCCGCCGCGTACGGCTCTCGACCTACCTGGCCTACGGCACCCGCGACGAGGACTTCAAGGGAGCTGCGGAGGTAGAGTTGATGCTGCGCCGACAACTGCTGCGCAAACTGACGGTCACCTACCGCAACGACGCGATACAGCTCAGCTCGGGTGTCAGCGCCCTCTCGGAAAACAACATCCTAAGCTCGATCTTCTCCCGAGGCGGCACCTCGCGGCTTTCGACTATCGAGGAAGGGATCGCCCTCTACGAACACGAGTGGCTGCACGGGATCAGCAGTTCGTTCGAGCTGCGGGGCCGTCACATCTCCTCGAACCGCTACGTACCGATGATCCTGCCGGACGGGCGTTCGCTGCATGGCATCAACGACGCTTCGATACGGATCGGGCTGCGGCTGTCCAAAGACGAAACGATCGTCCGCATGCCGTTCGAGGTACGACACATGGGTTCGAAATACCCGATTTTCTCCTTCGACTTCACGGGGGCAAAAAGAGGAGTCTTACCCGCCAGCTACGACTACCTGCGGCTCGAAGGGCGTATGCAATACCGGCTCAATCTGCCTCCGATCGGTTACTCGCAACTCATGCTCGAAGGCGGCAAGATCTTCGGCAAGGTTCCCTACCTGCTGCTGAAGCTGCACGAAGGAAACGGCACCTATTTTTACGACCGCTACGCCTTCTCGTGCATGAATTTCTACGAATTCTCGTCGGACGCCTGGATTTCGTTCTTCTACGAACACCACTTCAACGGGTTCCTGTTGGGCCGCGTACCGCTCCTCAAAAAACTCAACTGGCGCGAAGTCTTTGTTTTCAAAGGAGTTTACGGCACTCTCTCGGCCCGCAACGACGGCAGTCTTCCGAATACGAAAGCCGTTATGCTCTTTCCGGCAGGAATGTCATCGGTCGAACATCCTTACCTCGAAACCGGCTTCGGCATCGAAAACATCTTCCGTTTGCTGCGCGTGGATTGCATCTGGCGTCTGACGCATCACCGCGCCGTCCCCGGACTGTCGATCCCGACCTTCACGGTCAATTTCAGTCTTAACCTCAAATTTTAAGCGTGAGTATATATTAGGTACCTCTTCAGGTACGCAGCGTCCAAATCCTCTCCGAAGAGGGGATTCAGGAGAGGATCGGAATTACGGATGCGGCCACAGGCCGCAATAAACGGACCTCGAGTTCGATGCCGCGATCGTCGGAAAGGGTACTAAAAAACTACAATCGCCATTTTAGACTACGGCCCCGCCTCGAAGTGCTACGCTGCAATTTCCCGGTCGTTTCGGCGGCAACTCCCGGAAATATGATTACTTTTGCGACTCAAAAAACAACAAAATGATACGGGGAGTCCTGTTCGATATGGACGGCGTACTGGTAAACAATACCCAGGCACACGTCAAGGCATTCGAGATATTCTGCGAGCGTTACGGCGTCGAAGATTGGCAGCACAAGCTCCAGACCGCTTTCGGCATGGGCAACGACGACATCATGCGCCTGATCCTGCCCGAAGAAATCATCCGCGAAAAGGGAATGAAAGCGCTCGGCGAGGAGAAAGAAGCCATCTACCGCGAAGTCTATGCTCCGGAAATCCGCCCCGTACGGGGGCTCGTGGAACTGCTCGAAGAGCTGCGCCGTCGCGGAATCCGCTGCGCCGTCGGTTCTTCAGGCTGCCGCGAGAACGTCGATTTCGTCCTCAGCAACTGCGGTATCACCGACTACTTCTCCTGCATCGTCAGCGGCGACCGGGTGACCCGCTGCAAGCCCGACCCGGAAATATACCTGCTGGCAGCCGAAGGACTGCACCTGCCTTCGGCCGAATGCCTTGTATTCGAGGATGCCCGGGTCGGCATCACTGCTGCCCGCCGGGCCGGAGCAGGCCGCATCGTGGCCCTGGCAACGACTCTACCCCGTCATACGCTCGCAACCCAAACGGAAGCCGATGTCGTCATCGACGATTTCGCCTCGATAACCGATCTCAATACTCTGCTATTATGAGCCGTGCCCTCGCCACCATCGCCCTGCTGATCCTTTCCAATACCTTTATGACATTGGCTTGGTACGGGCATATCGCTTTCAAATCCAAAATAGAGCGCTTCGGGATGCTGTCCATCATCCTGCTCAGCTGGGGGATCGCCCTGTTCGAATACTGTTTCCAAGTCCCGGCCAACCGCATCGGCAGCTCCCAACTGGGAGGCCCCTTCTCGATCTGGGAGCTCAAAGTGATCCAAGAAGTCATCTC
>OKWF01000123.1_pt1 | contig 10252 bp, 14 predicted proteins | sample 1607031 | NCBI WGS metagenome assembly OKWF01 (sample SAMN04414079, study PRJEB24778) | human gut metagenome | material: faecal | host: Homo sapiens | reverse complement strand
TGGAGTTGGAATTGAGAAAGAAGATTTGAAACACATTTTGAACGGCTTTATAAGTGCGATAAAGGTCGGTCTGAGAAAGGTAGCGGTCTTGGTCTTTCCATTGTCCATCAACTTGTAGAAAAAATGGGCGGAAGCATAGCTGTTGAAAGTATACCGGGAAAAGGAACTGAATTTTCTTTGCGTTTTCCCTTGGAGATTTAAGCGGGTTCCCGTCTTTATGGCGGGAACCTTTGTCATTTTTGCCGGATTTCAAATTGCAAGGTTAATGCAAGGTTGCGGCAAGGTTAATGCAAGGTTGGCGTGATAGAATACCTTACAGAACAGGAGGTTTTGAATATGGATACAAATTACATCATTGAAACAAAAAATCTGACGAAGCAATATGGCTCACAAAAGAGTGTGGCTGACTTAAATATCCATGTGAAGCGTGGGAGAATTTATGGTCTGCTGGGCAGAAACGGAGCCGGAAAAACCACTACCATGAAAATGCTGTTGGGCTTAACGAAGCCGACTTCCGGGGAGGTCAAAATCTGGGGAAAGTCTTTGCAGGGGAATGAAAAGAAGTTGTTGCCCCGTATCGGAAGCCTGATTGAGTCCCCTGGCTTTTATCCCAATCTGACCGGCACAGAGAACCTGCGTATCTTTGCTACCCTGCGGGGCGTACCAAACAATCATGCCATCAAAGATGCTCTGGATCTGGTAGGACTGCCTTACAAAGATAAAAAGCTCTTTTCACAGTATTCTCTTGGTATGAAGCAGCGGCTTGCCATCGCCCTTGCCGTTATGCACGATCCAGAACTTTTAATTTTGGATGAGCCGATCAACGGTCTCGATCCTATCGGTATTGCAGAAGTACGCTCCTTTATTCGGGAGCTTTGCGACGCAAGAGGAAAAACCATTTTGATTTCCAGTCACATTCTTTCGGAGATTTCCTGCTGGCTGACGATATTGGAATTATCGACCACGGCGCATTGCTGGAAGAAGAAAGCCTTGCTGAGCTGGAACAAAAAAGCAGTAAGCATATCCGGTTTACGCTCTCTGATACTGCACAGGCGGCAAGAATTTTTGGAACGCAATTTCCATGAAAACCATTTCTCCATACAGGACGACCACAATCTGCGCCTGCACAATCTGGATCTGCCTGTGGGGAAAATTGTAACTGCCTTTGTAGAAAACGGATTGGAGGTATCGGAGGCGCATACTTGTGAAGAAAGTCTTGAAGATTACTTCAAGCGTGTGACAGGGGGCGAAGGAATTGCTTAAACTAATCAAATGCGAATTTTTGAAATTAAAACGGAAGCCCTTGGTATTTATTTCTCTGCTGCTTTCTGTTTTCATGCCATTGGCTTATGCTTTCTTTCTGGCAGATGTAAACACTGATGTGGATGCTGTAAATGGAGTGATGTCCAGCCTGTTCCAGCTCAGTGCTTATTTGCTTTTGATGCCGCTCCTTGTGATACTGGCTTCCAATCTGCTGTTTGAGGAGCTGGACAATGACACACTAAAAAACCTTGTTACCATACCGATAAACAGAACCAAGTTGGTGCTGTCCAAGATGCTGGTTTTGCTATTGTTTGCCGTTGGCTTTATGGCAGTTGGAGGATTGGTAAATCTTGCGGTTTTGCTGTTTCAGGGCTGGGAGCCGGTTGGGTTTTGGACCTTGTTTGGCGTTGGGATAGAAGAAGGGCTGATTATGTGGGTAGGCGCACTTCCATGTATCCTGCTCGTTGTTCTTCTTAATAAAAACTATATCGTGTCGGTCGTGATTACCTTTTTCTATACGACTGCAAATTATATCCTTTCGATGAGCGATGCGTTCCTCACACAGCCTTTTGGTTTGAATATCGGAACCCTGTTTCCGGGACCGCTGGCTTTCCGCTGGACCTTCCAATTTTATGACCAAAGCCAGACCAGTGCGGAATTGGCAGACTTGTTGGAACGGATCAGTCCGTATTTTCTGAATGGTGTTCAGGTGTTCGGTGTGATTGTTGGGGAAGCCGTTGTATTTCTTGCGCTGATTGCGTTGGTTTACCGGCGCCAGGAAATCTAAGGGGGTGTAATTATGTGGAATTTATTAAAAGCAGAATTGCTCAAGCTACGCCGGTGCCAAATACTTTGGGTGGGGCTGGTGGCGCTTGCACTCTGTCCGTTGGTGCAATATGGGAGCCAGCTGATTGTGGAGGCGGAGTACCGAAATCCAAACTATGATTTTTCCACTCTGTTTGAGAATGTTGTCTGGGGCAATACGCAGATGTTTTTTCCGATTTCACTGGTGATGATTGGCAGCTGGCTGATTGACAGAGAATCCACCCATGATACGCTGAAAAACATCATGACAATTCCTGTTTCCATGCCGAAAATGCTGGGAGCTAAGCTCTTTTGGGTCGGGATTTTTGCAGTCCTGCTGGGAATATACAGCGTTGGCGTTACCTTGATTACTGGATTGACGGTTGGATTATCGGGACTGACAGTGGAAGTGTTTTTTCATGGAGGTACACAGATCGTGTTGGCAGCTCTGACGACCTATTTGGTCTGTATGCCGCTGATCTTGATTTTTGGGCAGATCCGAGGGGCATATCTGGGAGGTTCCATTCTGGCGTTTTTCCTTGGATATAGCATGCTGTTCTTCAAAGGCGGTATCCTTGCCAGCATCTATCCGTTTTCTGCTGCGCTGATTTTAGTGGGCTTTGACATGAGTGGATATGCCGGAACAACCACAGCCCCGAATCCTTTGCTGGCAGTCATTGGGGTTGGCATCATGGTTCTCTGGGCGGTGCTGTTGTTACTGATGTCCAGTAACAAAAAAGAAATAAAATCCCGTAAACAGGCAAATTCCAAGGGAAAAGGAAAGCGTGCTGTACGCAGGAAAGGAAGGTGATACCTGTGAAGAAAATAGTTCTATCATTATGCTTGATACTGTTGGGCGCTTCTGTGCTTTCCGGTTGTACAAAAGATGAAGTTCTCGATCAGTATAACAATATTGTTCAGTCTGCTGGTTCCATAGCACTTACCGGAAATTCATCCTTACAAGGTACGAAAGAAAAAGGAATTGATGATTATACAGGAAGCTATACAGCCAACTATGAGGATTTTTCAGATACAGAGTATTTGTTCGGCGGAACTTCCATAAAGCGTGAAGCGGGTAAGGATCTGTCTATTGACTGCGCGCTGGAGGTTACGGATGGAACTGCAAAAGTATTTTGGATTTCTGGAGCTGATGAAGAAGTCACTTTGCTTGAAACAACCGGAACATATAGTGATACAATTACACTCCCTGAAGGTGGAAACTATATCGGCATTGAATGTGAAAATTTCACTGGAAGCATTGAATTGAATATGGAGTAACATTCTGCCGGACGACGGCAAAAGAAAAAAAGCCGTCGTAAAGCAGACACATTTCCACGCGCCTATGAAGCGGTGGCTTTGATTTCAGAGCCGCCGTTTCTTTTCGTTTATCCTAAACCAACGACGACCTAACACCGTGTAAATCCACGGCGGCACATAGGAGGATGCCGCCGTGTCTATGTTTGCCTTTTTTCACAGTACCCATGACCTGCACCAGCTAAAAAAGCCTGTTCCCAGCAGCGGAGCAATGCGGTCAGAAGTATGCACTATACCATGTAATTAAACAGCAAAATATATTCCATGACGCTCGTATGGCTTTATGCCGTCCGGGCGCTTTTTTGTCCCTATGGAGCCGGAACATCGGGTCAGCATGGCCCGAACTTTATCCCCGGTGCCGCGCCCCACCACCCCATTCAGATTTTCCCAAAAAAGTCTGAATGGAGGAAGGACAGATGGAAGTTACCATCAATTATAACGGACAAGCTGTGGCCGTGGAGGTCACGCTGGAAGTCTATGAATTTCTTGATCGGGCAGATCACAAAACGGAGAACCTGTTCCATGAACAGCGGCGGCATTGGGATGGCCGGGAGTTTGACGAGTACATCATTACCACCGAGGGTGTAGGAGCCTACGGCGAAACGCCGGAAGAATACCTTTGCCGCATGGAAACGCTACATGAGCTGATGGCAGTTCTGGACACCTGTACCGAGGCCCAGCGCCGCCGGTTCCTGCTCTATGCGCTTGACGGGCTGAGCCTTGCAGAGATCGGTGTGCTGTGCGGCTGCTCCAAAGTGGCTGTGTATCAAAGTGTGGAGGCGGTCAGAAAAAAATTTATAAATTTCTTTGAGAGCAGGCTTAACGAATGACCTGTTTTCTGGCTACCAAGTGAAAGGGATCATTTCCCTTATCTCAGCGAGGGGCGGACAGCGGACGAGCTGCCCGCCTCTCCGATTTTCAGGAGGTAAGCCTATGAAAACAATCAATCTGCGGTGGATGTATCCCCACTACCGGCATGACGAGTTTGTGGATGTTACGGACGAGGTATGGGCAGCGATGTATCAGGCCCAGCGGGAGATGGAGAACTATGAGCGTCGGAAAGTCTACCACCGCGCCTACTACTCTCTGGACGCATACAGCTGGCTGGAAAATTACGCACTGGAACACAGCAGATCGCCGGAAGATATTTTGCTGGAACGAGAAGAAATGACCACCCGCCTGCACCTGATAGCAGCTCTGCCGGTGGCTCTGGCTCATGCCACTCCGACACAGGCCCGCCGTGTTCACGCCTACTACATTGCCGGTATCAAGCAGCCGGAAATCTCCCGGAGAGAGGGCGTCCACAGCAGCAAGGTCAGCGTTTCCATCCGTCGGGGTCTGCGGAATATTCGCCGCTGCTATGATGACCTTTTTCAAACAGAGTGAGGGCGTGCCTATGCAGACCATCAATCTCAAACAATATTATCCATTTTGCAAAGAGGACATTTTTGTGGAGGTGTCCGATGAGATCGTCGAAGCGTTTCTTCTGGATAAGAGAGCCGAGGCCGCCAGAGAACGCAAGATGTTCCGGTATAAGGCGTTTTACTCCCTCGATTGTAACGATGGAATCGAAAATGCCGCCATCGGCTGGGCGCAGCCATCGCCGGAGGACTACCTGATAGAAAAAGAAGAATTAGCCGAATACGAAGAACTGATACGGCGATTGTATGAAGCCATTTCTTCCCTGCCGCCTATGCAGGCTCGCCGTGTCCACGCCCGCTATATGCTGGGTATGAAAGTGAAAGATATTGCCGCAATGGAGGGTATCACACCATCACAGGCGGGAAAATCCATCCACGCTGCACTGCGGAGGCTGCGCCGGTACTTTGCGCGTCAGAAATGGACGGTCAATCTATAAGCGTTTCCAAAGAAAAGAGGTGCATGACATGAACGAAAAAATTACAGCCCAACCCCCAAAAGAAGAACGGCAGGAAGTCCTGAAGGAGATCCGGCAGCTTGAAAACCGCAAGAAGATTTTGGAGAACAAGCAACGAAACGAAGAACGCAGGGTTCGCACCCGCCGCCTGATTGAGCGCGGAGCCATTTTGGAGGGGATTTTCCCGCTGGCTTCCAGCCTTTCCGGCGCAGAGGTCAAAGCATTTCTGATTGCCCTGTCCCATCTTCCGGGGGCTGCGGAATTGACTGCAAACCTGCCAAAATCCGGGGACACGCCATAAGTCCCTTGTTTACAAGGGCGCACTTATACACCGTTGCCGGTGCTGTGCGCCCTGCCGGGGGCATTGCGTACTTCGTCCGCGATGGGAAGCTACGCTCCCCAAACCCCTTGTGCGCTCTGCACAGCCAAACACCCGCTTTGCGTTTGTCCGGCTCCACAGAGCCTGTTATCCCCTCACTGAAAGGAGGTGTTCCCCATAGATTTCTGTCATATCCCCGTCAGTATCATCAAGCGCAGCGCAGGCCGTTCTGCTGTTGCCGCAGCTGCTTACCGCAGCGGAACCAAGCTGACAAATGAATGGGACGGAATGACCCACGACTACACCCGGAAAGGCGGCATTGTCCATGCGGAGATCATGCTGCCTGCCCACGCCCCGCCGGAATTTGCAGACCGTTCTATCCTCTGGAACAGCGTGGAGCAAATCGAGAAAGCAAGAGACAGCCAGCTTGCCCGCGAGATTGAGGCAGCTTTACCCCGTGAACTGTCCGGCGAACAACAGCTTGCCCTTGTGCGTGCCTATGTGAAGGACAACTTTGTAGACAAAGGAATGTGCGCCGACTTTGCTATCCATGACAAGGGAACCGGCAACCCTCATGTCCATATCATGCTGACGCTCCGGCCGTTGAAAGAAAATGGACAGTGGGGCGCAAAGTGCCGCAAGGCATACGATCTGGACGAGAATGGACAGCGTATCCCGGATGGGAAAGGCGGCTGGAAAAATCATCGGGAGGATACGACCGACTGGAACGATAAAGGAAATGTGGAGATTTGGCGGGCAGCGTGGGCAGCCTACACCAACCGGGCACTGGAATCTGCCGGTAGACCGGAGCGTATTGACCACCGCAGCTACAAGCGGCAGGGCATTGATAAAATTCCCTCTGTCCATCTGGGGCCAGCTGCCAGCCAAATGGAAAAGCGCGGTATCCGCACCGACAAGGGGGAAGTAAACCGACAGATCGTCGCCGACAACAAGCTGCTGAAAGAAATCAAAGCTCGCATTACCCGTCTTTATCGCTGGTCGAAAGCGGAAGCGGAAAAACCACAAACGCAGCAAAGCAGCTTGACCGCCTTGTGGGAAGCCCAACAGCAGTTGAACGCTCCCCGCACCCGCACCGGCAAAATCCGGGCTTTGCAGGAAAGCGCTGCACTATTCAGCTTTTTGCAGGCAAACGGCATCCAGTCTATGCAGCAGCTTCATGAAAAAATCGCTGATATGAACAGCCGTTACTATGACCTGCGCGGAAAGATCGTCAAGGCCGAGCGCCGGATCACTACCCTTACCGAGCGCGGGGAGATGTGGGAACAGTACAACCAGTACAAGTCCATCCACAAGCAGCTTGCCAAAGTAAAGCCGGAAAAACGGGAACAGTTTGAGCAGCGCCACAGCCGGGAACTGATCCTGTATGACGCAGCAGCCCGGTATCTGAAAGAACTGAAAGACAGCGGCGAGGCAATCACCCCGAAGGCATGGCAGCGGGAAATCGACCAGCTGGCCGCCGGAAAGCAGACGGACACGCTTGCCATGAAATCCATGCGGGAGGAGTTGAAAGCAGTGGAACGGCTCCGCAAAACCGCCGAGCAGCTGTCCCGACAGGAAAGGGACAAGTCTCACGACCGTGGGCCGGAGCGGTAAAGGCTACCGCGTTTTGGCGTACCCCTGTCAAGTGCGTCGCGTTTCACGACATACTTTTGCATACAGAAAAACCGCCGTACAGGTTTCCCCATACGGCGGCAGACTGTTTATTTGCCGAACAAGTCGCTGTGTGTGCCGGTGCGGGCCAGCGTCAGCACCAGAACATCATCCTCTATGCGATAGACAAGCAGCCAGTCCGGGAGAATATGACATTCCCGATGGCCTGCCCAATCGCCGGACAGGTCATGGTCACGGTTCTTATCCGGCAGCGGTTCGCCCATTGCCAGCAATGCTACGACCTGCTCCAGCAGCTCAATCTTCAAGCCACGCTTGATGGCTCGTTTGTAGTCCTTTTTGAAACTGGTCGTGTACTTGACGGTATATTTGGTTTCTTTCATCTTTTCAGGTCAGCAAACAACTCGTCAAGGTCATTGTAGCCCTTTACAGACGGGTCTTTTGCAATCCTTTCCGCTTCCAGCATGGCAGCAACCGTTTCTTTGTTCGGCTGTTCCAGCCTTACTTCAAAGGGAATGCCGCCTTCACGAAGCGACTGGCGCACAAAGATGTTAAACGCCGTAGTCAGGTTCATGCCAAGTTCAGTAAACAGTGCGTCCGCCTGCGCTTTCAAATCTGCGTCCATGCGGATACTGATGTTTGTGGTATTTCCAGCCATACGATCAACCCCTTTCTGCTGGCAATTATAGTATATGCCATTTGCACGAAGAAAACAATACTTTGCACGAATATTTAACAATAAATTCATTTAAGGAGGTTACCAACTTTATGAAAGAAATCATTTATGAAGAACAATAAGTCTGAACCTATCCCCGTCATGGATTACCGCCAGTACCGCAGAGTGCGGAGGCTGGTGCATGAGTGCTGTAACTACATCGACGGAAACTGTATCGCCCTGGACGATGGGGAAGAATGTGTCTGTGTCCAGTCTATTTCCTACTCCCTGTTGTGCAGGTGGTTTCGGGCGGCGGTATTGCCGCAGGATAAGGAACTGGAAACGGCGCTGTTCCACCGGCTGAATGCTAAGAAATGCGCCGTATGCGGGGCGCTGTTTACCCCCGGTTCTAACCGGGCTAAATACTGCCCGGAATGTGCCGCACGCATGAAGCGGATTAACGCCGCAAAGCGCAAGCGGAAACAACGGGAGAAATGTCACGCTTTAGGGGCTGAAAAACCCTTGTAAATCAAGGTCTTTTTTGAGGGTGTCAAAGGCAGTCTGATAGATTTATCCTCTGACCCCTAAAATAGCCTTAAAATGCGTACAGAATCCCAAAAGAACCCCTAAGGAGGAACCCTATGTCAGACAATCGAAAATATTATTACCTGAAACTCAAAGAAAACTATTTTGATGATGATTCCATCGTGCTGCTGGAAAGTATGCAGGACGGTGTGCTGTATTCCAACATTCTGCTCAAGCTGTACCTGAAATCGCTGAAACATGGCGGGCGGCTCCAGCTTGACGAGGACATCCCTTACACAGCGCAGATGATCGCTACCATTACCCGCCAGCAGATCGGCACTGTGGAGAGAGCCTTGCAGATCTTTTTGAAGCTGGGTCTTGTGGAAGTGCTGGACAGCGGCACATTCTACATGAGCAACATCGAACTTTTAATAGGCCAGTCCTCTACCGAGGCCGAGCGAAAGCGGGCTGCAAGGCTTCAAATAAGGCTCTTTCTGCGCTCCGGACAAGTGGCGGACATTTGTCCGACATTCGTCCACCAGAGATAGAGATAGAGTTAGAGAAAGAGATAGAGATAAAGAGAGAGATAGAGAAGGTACGCCCTGAAACGGGGCACCCTTCCCACACCTATGGCCGTTACCAGAATGTTTTCCTGACGGATGAAGAACTGGCAGACTTGCAGGTCAGCTTTCCTGCTGTATGGGAACAGTACATCGAAAAGCTGTCCGAGTACATGGCTTCTACTGGCAAGCGTTATCAGAGCCATGCAGCGACCATCCGGCGTTGGGCCGGTGAGGACGCTAAAAAAACGGTCACACCCTCACGCAACCGGGATTACAGCGTAAAGGAGGATGAAACTGTATGATTGAGATTACCGCAGAAATCCGGGCATTCATCGACAAGGCAGCTGCCGGTGTGGAATTGGCTGAGGACGAGTATATAGACCCGTCAGACGGGCTCATTCACTGTAAGAAATGCGGCGGCCAGAGGCAGACCGTTGTGCCATGCTTCGGGAAATCCGGCTACTTTATGCCGCACTGCATCTGCCAGTGCCAGCGGGAGGCTGAGGAGCAGCGCAAGGCTGCTGAAGAACGGCAGCGCCGCATGGAGCGTATCAAACGCCGAAAGGCACAGGGCCTGCAAGACCGTTATCTGTACGACTACACATTTTCCAATGATAACAGGCAAAACCCATTGATGGACAAGGCTCATGCCTATGTGGAGAACTGGAAAGAGGCATATAAGAGCAATATCGGGCTTTTACTGTTTGGAGATGTGGGAACCGGCAAGTCTTTTTTCGCCGGATGTATTGCAAATGCTTTGCTTGACCAGGATGTGCCGGTGCTGATGACGAACTTTCCCACCATTCTGAACCGCCTGACCGGGATGTTTTCCGAGGACAGGTCGGAGTTTATTGCCAGCTTTGACGAGTATGACCTGCTTATCATTGACGATCTGGGAGTAGAGCGCAGTACCGAATATGCTATGGAGCAGATGTTTTTCGTCATTGACAGCCGCTACCGCAGCCGCAGGCCCATGATCATCACCACCAACCTGAAGCTGGCCGAACTCAAAAACCCGCCTGACCTGGCCCACGCTCGTATCTATGACCGTATTCTGGAACGGTGTGCGCCGATTCTCTTTGACGGGAAGAATTTCCGGGAAGAAAATGCCGGTGCTACCCGACAGGCAGCAAAAGACATTGTAAACAGTAAGCACGACTGATTTTTTACCGGGCGGCACAGACCCGTTCGGAGAAAGGAGCGCCATGAACAAAGAACCCCGTACTATGCAGGTGGCAGACGCCGCTACTGCGTCCAGAGCGCCGGAAAACACGCCGACGATGGTAAAGAAAATCGGAAAGACA
>OKWF01000122.1_pt1 | contig 10266 bp, 6 predicted proteins | sample 1607031 | NCBI WGS metagenome assembly OKWF01 (sample SAMN04414079, study PRJEB24778) | human gut metagenome | material: faecal | host: Homo sapiens | reverse complement strand
TAATATTTTATATAATATAGAAATAGAAGGTATTTCGTCAGTTAATGATAATAAACTTAGTGATGATTTTTTATGCAGATATAACGGATATTCTTAAACAAGAAGGTATTGAAAATGGTTCTATAGATGTTCGTATTAATAGAGCTGCTCCTATATTTGCTGGATTTAGACAAAATGTTATCGGAGAACTTAATATGTTTATTAATCAATTAAATTATTTATTTGATAATGATAGTAAAGGTAATTGGGTTCTTCGTAAAGACACCAATGGTTTAATTGAAAGAGTACATTTTAATAAAATTACTTATGATGATAAAGGTAGAGAATGTATTCTTGTTGAAGGCAAATGGCTTGATAAAGAAAAGACTAAATCTAATCCTAAAGCTGGTAAATTAAGTGGAAATTTCTTTAGCTTTCAAAAACTATTTAATACAAAAGATTATAAAGCTGGTGAAGAGCTTGAACGTGCATTACTTCTCTACGGGGAAACGTCCGTAGGCGAAGCCGGAGGACTTATTCAAGTTAAAGGAAATACTGCTACTTTAAATATTAATAGTCCTCTTATTAGAATTGAAAATGGTAAAATCGTTTTTAACGAAACTCAAGAAGTAAAAAGTATTATAGATAATATTGTTGAACAATGGATTAAATCTTTTAATAAAGAGATTGTAGCTCATGGCAAACAATATCAAAATCTTCTTCAAGAACTACAAAAAAGTAATGAAGATTTAGTTGATTTTGTTCTTAATACTGCTAATGCCTATATGCAATTAGATGATATTCTTGAAGGAGATGTTAAATTTTATAAAGATGCTAAAGATTTTCTTAAACGCGCTAAAGAAGTACAAGCTGGAGGAACTGCTTACGCTGGATTTGATATTAATGATACTCTTAGTGCTAAAATTAAAGAAACTGTTGGTTATAATGGAGCTAAACAAGAGATTAAATTCGGTAATACTACAATAGATAAATATGCTAATGTCTATTTCCCCGTAGAGGGTTATACGATAGTACATGCTGCTGGAAAATATGCTCGTAATGGTTTTAGAGCTGTTACTATTAATAATACTGTAAGACCAAGTAAACAAGCTAATAATATTCAACAAGAATTATTTAATTATCTTAAAGATGAACTTGGTGAAGTCGCTGCTACTAAGAAAGCTGCTGAAATTGCTAATGGTTATAGAGAAGCAAGTAAAACTAATGACGCACAATCTTTTATTACTATTGAAGAATTTATGCGTAGACGTTATGCTGATGGTACTTTTAAAGAATATGAAGATATATTTCAACAGCTTTATGAACTTAGAACTGGTCAACGTAGAATTGAAGATATAGATATTAGTAAAATTAATTCTCGTATTCAAGTACAGAAGAATTTCTATTATGATCATAAGTACGATAGTTATACTGGAGTACATTATCCTCGTCAAATTAAAAATGCTGAATTTGTTCTTATTCCTGAACTTCTTGAAGGAACTCAACTTAAAGAGCTTTATAATTTCATGTACAAATATGATATTGGACAAGTTAATACTAATGAAACAAGTAAAGCTGCTAAAAAGAATGTTTTAACTTTTTGGGATAATGATGGAAATATTAATCCTAATTTTGAACAAGATCTTATTTCTAATAATGAAAATGCTATAGAAGATTACTATTATCGTTTTCTTTATAAACAGCAAGATGTTCCAGAGCATATGAAAGATGCTCAAAATAAAGCTGGTGTGCAAATTACTAAAAAGATTTGCGATAATGCTAATGAATCTGTTAAGCCTTATATTAATACGTTCTTTAAGAATTATTGCGCTAATATTAAAGAAGATTTTAAGAAGCTTCTTTTTAATATGGGTTGGAAAGAAGATAAAAATGGTAAATTAGTTAATATTGATAGCGATAAACAAACATTAGATTTTACTGATTTTTATAAGAAAGCTCGTATTGAAGCTCAACGTCTTGGTATGGATTCTAATTTTATCGAATATTTAACTCCTGATGAATTTGGTAATCCTGCTATGCCTAACTATATGAATAATGTTAGTAGTAAACTTGAAAGTATAGCACAAGCTATATTTAATAGTAGTATTACAAGACAAAAATTTCCTGGTTGGCATGCTGCACAAGTTACTCAAGTTGGTCATGGTATGAAAGTTTTAGATAATAATGGTAAACTTAGAGAACTTAAATATCACCCAAGAGTTATTATTAATAAAGAAACTGGAGTTGAAATAGAAGAAACTGAATATGATAAACTATCTGATGAAGATAAAAATAAATATGAAGTTAAACAAGAAGCTTATGCTGAAGTTATGATTCCTCGTTGGAGCAATCTTATTCCTAATACTTCAGAAGCTCTTGAAATGATACAAAAAGAAGGTCTTGATATTCAACTTGCTTATCGTATTCCTACTGAAGGAAAACAATCTGTTTCTATTGTTAAAGTTGTTGGTTTTCTTAATTGATGTTTATTGGTAGTACTATTATGTTGCCTGATGAATGGGTTACCCAACTGGTTCTGACTTTGACGTTGACTCTGTTTACGGCATTTGTCATTCGCTTAAAGTTGTAAAAGATAAAAAATGGTAATATTAAAAGAATTAAAAAATATTCTGCTGACGATTTTAAAACTGATTATGCTAAATATAAGTATTATATAGAAGATAATATCAATAATAAAATTTCTTCTGATATTGAAGATGAATTTCATGAAGATAAATATAAAGTACTTCAAAAACGTCTTCGTGATGTTGTTAAAAAACTTCGTACAGAAAAAGATAATAGAGATAATCTTTATAAAGAACTTACTAATATTGGTAAAGAAGCTGGACTATTAACTTTTAATGAATTTTCTAAATTAGATGAAGTTGACAAATTACCTCGTGTTGTAAGAAATAATAATATTCTTGATGCTATGATTGCTATTATGGCAGACAATAATAGTAGGGAAGAGAATTATTCTCGAAGTAATTTTGATAGACTTTCATCTGCTATGAAAGAAATGGATAAAGCTCGTGGAGCTGATTCTGTTAGTCGTAGTGTTTATAATCCTTTTGACCAAATGGATTTTATGGAAAAACGCTATGGGTGGAGCTTCTCTTAAAGCATTTTCTGTTACACGAGATACTTTTAATAGTGTTAACAATTATGCTAAAGGATATTTAGGAAAAGGCCATGAAATTATTGCTGAATATGATTTAACTGAAAAAGATGCTAATGGTGAATTTATTTATGATGCTGAGATGATGATTAAAGCGTATGGTTTATATAATGAAACTACTAAAAAAGGAGATGTTATATTATTAGATAAAGACGGTAAGAAAACTAATGAAGTTGGTAAAGCTGTTACTGCAAGAGTTAAACATTATAGATTAGCTAATAGTTATAATAATCGTAATGTTGTTGGTGAATTAATTACTGTTTATAGTTCTCAAACTACTGCTCATATTCTTGATGCTATTAAAGAAGGTTCTATTTTTAACGAAAATGAATTTACTTTTGGAACGTTTAAAACTCTTATAGATACAGGTATGGATTATAGAACTGCTATTGCATTCTTAATGCAACCTGCTATTACTACCATTAATGAAGTTAATAATGAAAGTAATAGTTTATATCTTACAGGAGGTGGTAATACTGTTCAGAAAGCTGTTAAGAGAATAGCTGCTAAAGCTGGTTTTAAACTTGGTGCTACTGATATTACTGACTATTCTAACTATGAATCGGTATTGTTAGCGTTGAACTCCAACGAACAATTTAGAAATACGTATAAAGAGCTATTTGGGGCTGAAATTTCAACGCAAAAGCCTATACAGGAACAACAATTCACGTTGAATGCAAAAGTGCTAAAATCACGCTTAGAATCGTCCAAAATAACTAATATTTCTGAATTATCACAAAAAGATAATGATATTAAAAAATGCTGTTTTTGATATTGCTGTTTGTTTAGCTTTTAATAAGATTAATAAAACTACTAAAAATCTTGAAAAAGTTCTTCGTTGTTGTAATCCTGATAATTTTGGTGCAAAACAAACTATTAGAGAAACTCGTACTATTGTTGATAATGTTATTGCTTATGGATTTACCGATAATGAAGTTGGTAATACTGTAATGTGTGGAAGTAAACGTCTTATTGAAAAACTTTATCCGGGATTTATTAAAATTGAAAAAAACGAGGTTAGTAATTTAGATGAATTAGTTAAAGGAGATATTGATGTTGAAAATAGCGTTTATCCATTTTTAGCTGCATTTTTTAAATATGCTACATTAACAAGTGTTGATGTTAATAAACAATTGTTTCCAACTGAAAATGATGTTTATAATGCTGTACTTAATGCTGTTCAAGTTAAATTAGGTGTTACATTTACCCCTAAACAATATAGAGAATATAAACAATATATGATGAATATGATATATTCTCAAGTTCCTATAATTAATACCCCTTTAACTGTTACTAAAGAAGGTTGGCTAAATGATAATAATGAAGCTATTGTTAAATCTACTGAAAACGATACTAATTATTGGAATGCTGAAATTTCTCGTATATTTGGTTTTGAAACTACTCAAAAAATTAATTTTGATATTAAAGATGTATTTAATCCTACAAAAGAAGAACTTGATAAATTTAACGCTCTTACTCCTGCTCAAAAAATATCTTGGATTCAAACACATATTAACGGAGATTTAGGTATTTTTAATTATCTTAATGTAAATCTTAATAATCAATTTGAACTTAAACGTAAAGGATTTACTCATCAAAGTATTAAATTTACAGATTCTGCTGAAAATATGGACGATATTTATATTGAATTTGGCACAAGTTTCTTTAATAAATCTCCTATATTTAGACTTGCTATTACTGATTTAATTAAATATGCTTTTGTTGTTGATGGATTTAAATTTAAAAGAGGTGCTGTTGATAAAGTTATTACTAATAATTCTTTGTAATAAAAATATAGAAGATATGGGAACTGGAATTGTTCCTGCTATTCGAGAAATATTTGGATATTATGCTAATCCTGCAGCAGGAGTTACTGATGAATTTATTGATAAATTTATTCGTAGTCATAAAGAATATTGTAAATCTATTAAACTTGGTAAACCTGAAAACAATAAAGGTATAAGTAATGCTGCTTTTCAATTTAATATTTGTAATAGAGGTAATGGATTAATATTTATTCCTTTTGATGGTAGATTTAAAACTTTACTTAATGAAATTAATGTTGAAGACGCTAAATCTCCTCAAGATTATATTGTTGTTAATAGAAGTGCTGGTGGTAATAAAATTAGTACGTTGTATAAAATAGATAAACATGAAAGCGGAGTTTATCTTATTCCTATGAATTTACTTGAACCTAATGAAACAGGAGATTATAGTGTTAATCCAAATAATAATAAATATGGAGATATTAGTTTCTATAATACTGTTATTGCTGAAGCTGAAAATATTGGAGCTAAAGAATATTTTATTGATAAAGATAATAAAGTAAAATTAAAAGATAAATATAAAGAATATATTATTCCTCGTTATAAATTTAATTTAGAAAATAATGCTATAGATAATGTTAATGAATTTCAGAATGTTTCTGTTAATGGTACTGAAATACAAAAAGCTGAACTTAATAAACTATTTAAAGATATAGAGGCTTATATTCAATCCCCCGTAGAGGAGAGAGGTGATTATGGAGTTATACGTTCTGATTCTTTTTATATTAGCGAACAAGTAGGAAAAACTGATATTATTACACAAAGTATTCCTACTGAAGCTGGTAATGTTCTTGTTACTATTAAAAGATATTCTCCGTCTCCTGCTTTTAAATCTAATTTACATAAAGATTTAGTTAATAATGTTTCTTCTAATAATACAGAAAATATTCAAAAAGTTAGAATTGAAGAACGTGATGCTTATAGAAGTGCTTTAGCTTCTAAGACTGAAGCTCACAAATATTATAGAATTGAACATATTACTGAAGAAAGTGTTAGAGAAGAATTTGAAAAACAACAACAAGAAAATAGAGATAATTTTAATGATGAAGCATATGCTATTACTACTGATATAACTGATGATTATATAGATAATGCTAATAGAATAACTGAAGTAGATGAAACATCTGTTGCCATGATTGCTGCTCTTAGAAGAGCTGAAAAACGAGGTGATGATATTGCTGCTAAAGCGCTTCGTAAATTAGATATAAAAGGTATAAATTCTTATCGATCTAAAGATATTAAAGATAATAGAAGAAATATATATCATATTCTTAGTGATTATATTAGTAGTTATGCCGATATGATTGATAAACAAATGAAACATTATGTTATAGACGATAAAGAATATAATATTGGAGAACCTGATCTATATGAAGTTTTAAGAAGTAATCCAGATGAAGTTCCTAATATAGTTAAATTATTACTTGAAGCTATTACGTTTGGTGATACTTTTGGAAATATTATGAGTCTTCCTATTGATGGTATGGACGAAGATACTAAACGATATATTCAAAAGATTCGTGATTCTATAAATAAAATTCGTAATTCTTCGATTATTAAACAAGGGTTTGATAATATGTTTAATAAATATATTGCTAATGAATTTGCTAATAATCCTAATATACGAATGAATGTTGTTAATCTTAAAGATACTTTTGGTGATTCTGGTTGGTGGGAAACTAATATTGGAGATATTGCAATGTTAAGTAATAAACAAGTACAAGTTATTGTTAAGATTGTTAATAGAATTATGAATCAAGCTGCAATGCAAGATGCTCCACGTAAGAAAAATGAGTTTCTTAAAAGATTTGATAATATATTAGATAAAAGTGGTAGTTTTAGATGGGAAAATATTATTAATTCAAATGGACAACTTATTAGACCTTATACTGCTAAATTTCTTACCGATAGAGATAAATTAGTTGACGCTGTTAAAGATGCTCTTGATAGATATGGTATAGATAGTAAAGAATATATTGCTGCTAAACTTAAACGTGATGAATGGTATGCTGATAATGTTGAACAACCTGTTGTTCGAGAATATTATGTTAAAAAGAATGCTTTAATTAGAGAAATATTTGAAGCTGCTCCTGAAGAATATCGTCAATATATGGAATATATTCATGAGAAATTTATTGATGATCAACCAGATATTGCTTTAACTACTCAAGAACGTAATAGAAGAAAAGAAATTGATAAGAAAATTAATCAACTTACTTCTGAATATAAAGATACTGAAACTCTTAAATCTCCTGAAGAAAGAGAACGTGCTATTAAATTAAGAAATTTTATTAAAGCTAAATCTGCTCTTGATAAAGAATATTTTGACTATAATGATACAGATGAATTTAAAGAAAATCTTGAAAAGAATTTAGCTATTATTAAACATTATGAAAAAAATAATCCTACTCAAACTTTAGATAAACGATTAGAAAATATTGAATATCGAAGTGCTTATGAATGGATTAAAAATAATAGTTATTATATTCTTAATAAAGAAGCTAAAGATAAAATTAACGAAGCATTTTCTATACTTAAAGATGAAGACAATTTAAAAAGTGCTAAAATTAAGAAAATAATAGATGATGCTAATGCTTATGATGAATTTGGTAATGTTGATGCTCGAAAATTAAGTGATAAAGATATTGCTACTATAAAAGAACTTACTAAACATAAATATGATTTTAGTTATGATAGTAACGCTGGAGAAGCTATATTAATAAAAGATATTCCTAATAATCTTCCTATATTTGATGATAATTTTTATAGAATGCTTCGTGACCCAAGTGAAAATGAAAAAGAAGTTAATCCTCGAAGAATTAAAATTATAGGTAGAATTAACGAATTATTAGGAAAAACTATTACAGCTATTGAATTTGGTGGAGATGGACGTATTCATGCTAAAGATATATTTACTAAACTTACTGAAGAAGAAAGAGAAGAACTTGCTAATTTATATACAGCTTTACGAAATATTAAAGGTAAACGTAAACCAAAAGAAATTCGTCAAAAATTTAAACAAGAAGTTGAATTTAAAACTAATGATGTTGCTTTTAATAGTGAACTTACTTGGGCTTTAAGTAATTTAAAAGGTACTAAAGATTTTGATGTTTTTATTAGTATTTTCTGTCAATTAGATAGTAGTGGTGAAATTATATTAGATGATAATGGTAATTATACTCCAAATAATGATATTTATGGTTATATAGAACCAAAAAATGATAAATATATTAATAAAAAAGAAAACTGCTGCAAGAGAACTTATAGAAAATAATATTGATTTTTGTTCCTAATGAATATTATTATGCTGCTATGAATGAAGCAAGTAATAATGGTAATTTTAAAGAATGGTTTGATGCTAATCACGTTTTATAATCCTTATAAACATAAATTTGAACCTCTTCGAGTTTGGACTGATATGAAAGTTAATCCAGAAGGTTCTCTTAAAGGTACTTATAGTTATGTTCCTACTAATGAAAAATGCTGAAAAACAAGTTAAAAGATGAAATATGTAAATAAAAAATATAAAAAATATAGTAATAATTATAATCGTGATAATGGACATTATAATAATTATGTTACTTTAAGTCCTAAAGAAAAAGAAATGCAAAGTTTACTTCAAGAAACTATGGATTTCTTTGCTGAACATAATAAACATAATACATTTGTTGATCAAGGTTATATTCCTCGTAGACGTAAAGTTGTTACTGATACAAAATGGGCTGTTAATCAATTATTAGGGGTTACTGGTTTAGAGTTTAGAAATGATAGTGAAGATAGATGGAATGCTAAAGTTGATTATGCTAATGATTATGAAGTAGAAAATGACATGCTTAAACTTCTAAAAGGTAAAGGTTATCAAGAATTAGAAGAAATCCGTCCTAAAGGAATTGGAGAAACAGATGAAAGTTATCGCAAATATCTTCAAGATACTAAAAAGAAAAATGAAGAAATTAAAAAGAGTAATCTTGAAATAGATAAACAATTATTTGATAAAGATTATCGTAATGTATTTGCAGAAGCTATTTCTAATCAAGTTGTTATAAATGCTCGTAATAAAGCTAAAAATTGGTTATATTTACTTCAAGAAGATTTGAAAAATACTGAAGCTGTCAAAATTAGTAAATTTACTGGTAGACCTGTTATTAATAAACGTACAAGTGTTGATATTCAAGATAGTTATCATACAATTAGTCAAGATAATACTTTAAAACAAGTTTATGGTTTTACTCGTCGTCTTATTTTTGAGCAATTTAAAGAAAAGTCTAAATTAAATAAATATGCAGATTTAGCTCGTAATATTACTTCTGCTAAATATATGATTTTTAACGTTACTGGAGGTATAGCTAATATTGGTACTGGTTTTGCAAATATCATGGGTGAAGCATTTGCTGGAGATAATCTTAGTAAAAATGATATTAGAGAATCTATCGGAATGTATATGAATAATTCTTTACGAATGATTGCTGATATGTATAAAGATAAAAGTGATAATTTTGCTGTTGCTCTTACTAAATATTTTAAAGTTGTTGATTTTGATGCAATGACAGAAAGAGTTCGTGGAGAAACTGCCGGAGAATATGCTCGTAGAATGCGTAATTTAATGTATAGTTTACAATCTGGTGGTGAACATTTTATGCAAAATACTGTTTTATTTGCTGTTCTTAAATCTAATAAAATATTTGATGATGTAGACGGTGTTAAACGTTGTGGTAGTTTTTCTGAATATGTTTGGAAATTAGAATACGATGCTATGGTTTCTGTTATTTCTAAAGATAAAGATTTACTTGAAGAATTAAAAGAATTTAAACGTATTATTAGACAAGATAAAACTGAACAATTTAAAATATGATACATTTAAACATAATATTATAGAAGATTTCCTTAGAGCACATGCGAGTAAAGAAATAATTCAAGAATATATTCATGCTAAAAACCAAGCTATTAAAAAAGCTAAAGAAGAATGGAAAACTAAACCTGCTATTATCGATTTACTTGAATTAAAGAATGGAGAAATTGTTCCAAAAGCTGGAGCGGAAATTACTCCAGATATGATTAATGATATAAAAAATAAAACTGTTAATCTAAACAAGAAAATTCATGGTGTTTATGATAAACTTGGTGCTGCTCTTATTGAATTTACTTGGTGGGGTAGTTTAGTTATGCAATATCATAAACATTTATATCCTGGTGTTATGAAACGTTTTCGTCGTCGTGGATATTATAATGAACAAACTAATACTATAGAAGTAGGTTCTTATGTTGCTTTTGTTGATTTTCTTG
>OKWF01000121.1_pt1 | contig 10306 bp, 10 predicted proteins | sample 1607031 | NCBI WGS metagenome assembly OKWF01 (sample SAMN04414079, study PRJEB24778) | human gut metagenome | material: faecal | host: Homo sapiens | reverse complement strand
GGCGCCCTCGGGCGGCTTTCGACGCGGGCCGTCTGCGTGCGATGGCTCCGTATAGCTTCCGGTTGCTGGCGACCGATCTGATTTCTTCCGTTTACAACAATGTTTCCCAGCTTTTCGTCGGGAAGCTCTATGCTGCGGATGTGCTGGGCTTTTTCAACCAGGCGCAGAAACTCAAGGAGCTGCCCGTGACATCGACCATGCAGGCCGTTCAGAGCGTGACTTTTCCCGCGCTTTCCAAGATCGCGGACGACGAGCGTAAATTCGCCGAGAGCTACCGGCAGGTAGTAATGATCGTCGCTTTCGTGATGCTGCCGATGATGGCCGGTCTGATTGTCGTCGCTCCTGAAATGGTGGACAGTCTGCTCGGGGAGAAGTGGATGCCGATGGTTCCCTATTTTCAGGTTATTTCGCTGGCCGGAATGTTCGCTCCGATCGCTACGGTTTCGAATAATGTGCTGAAGGTGAAGAGCAACGGTCGGATCATCGTGCGGCTGGAAGTGGTCAAGAAGGTAGTGATGACCCTGGTCCTGATCCTGACGATCCCGCACAGCGTGCTCGCCGTGACGTGGGGCCTGTCGGCGATGGCTTTTTTCGAAATGATCCTCAATTTTGGCGCGACGACCCGGTATGCGGGGCTGACGGCAGGTCGTTTTCTGCGGACGTTGCTGCCTATAGCTTCTGCGACGGCGGCGATGTTCGGTGTGGTTTGGGCTTTCGGACACTTCACCAGCTTCGCACCTCTGCCTACGTTCCTATTGAAAGTGGCGGTCGGCGTGGTCTGTTACGCTGGGTTCGGAGCGTTGTTCCGGCTCGAAGCGATGCGGGTCGCGTGGGAATTAGTAAAAAAGCTCTTCCGGTAAAGGAAGAGCTTTTTTATATCCGGTTTAACCGTTTTCGATCAATGCGAAACCATGTCGAATTTGTTCGGGTATCGCCGGGTACCGGAAACGGAGAAGGCTATTATGCGTAAACCTTCGGGGTTCTTTCGCCGCGCAGTACACTCAGGGCGTTGAGCATCAACGCACCCATTTCGTCTTCGCCCGGATAGATGAAGATCGGGGCGAGGAACGAACAGTGTTCGCGGATTACGTCGTTCACCGGTTCGTTGTACGCCACGCCGCCCGTAAGCAGGATGGCATCCACCTGACCTTTGAGAACCGCAGCCATCGCGCCGATCTCCTTGGCGATGCTGTAACTCATCGCGTCGAGCACGGCTTTGGATTTCTGGTCGCCCTTTTCGATGTCGATGCAGATCTGTTGCACGGAGTTCTGGTTCAGGTGAGCTACCAGACCGCCTTTGCCGGCGAGCATCTTCAGCACGTCGCGCTGGCTGTACTTGCCCGAAAAGCAGAGGTTCACGAGCGCTCCGGCAGGCACCGTGCCTGCACGTTCGGGTGCGATCGGGCCGTCGCCGTCGAGGGCGTTGTTGGTGTCGATCACCCGTCCCTTGCAGTGGGCCGAAACCGAAATGCCGCCGCCCATGTGGGCAACGACCAGGTTCAGGTCTTCGTAACGCTTGCCTACCTTCTCGGCATGGCGGCGTGCGATGGCTTTCTGGTTCAGGGCGTGGAAGATCGAAATGCGGGGGCATTCCGGAATACCGCTCAGGCGGGCGATGTCGTCCAGCTCATCGACCACGACCGGGTCGGCGATGTAAGCCTTCACGCCGGCAGCTGGGCGATCTGCTCGGCGATCAGGCCGCCGAGATTGGAGGCGTGTTCGCGCTGGGCGTTCACCAGGTCGTTCTTCAGAGCTGCGTTTACTTCATATACGCCCGATTCGATCGGCTTGATCAGACCGCCGCGACCGATCACGGCCGAGAGGGACTTCACGTCGAAGTTGTTCTTTGCGAGTGCTTCGAGTACCATCTCCTTGCGCCAGTCGAGCTGGTCGATGATGCGCGGGAAACGTGCGATCTCCTCGGCCGAATGGCGCAGGGTGAGCGCCAGCGTAGGCTGCTCGTCGTCATACAGGGCGATCTTCGTCGAAGTCGAGCCCGGGTTGATTGCTAAAATCTTGAATCCCATAAATCCGATACCTGAATTATTTAGCGGCCAGACAAGCCAGTGCGATCGAGTAGAGTTTGGTGAGGCTGGAGTCGCCGCGCGAAGTCAGCACGCAGGGAACTTTGGTTCCCATGACCATCGCTGCGATCTCGCCGCCGCCCATGTGCGTGGAAGCCTTGAAGAAGACGTTGCCCGATTCGATGTTGGGGAAGAGCAGGCAGTCCGCATCGCCTGCGACGGAAGAACCCTTGACCTTCTTGATCTCGGCGGCTTCCTTGTAAAGCGCTACGTCGAGCGACAGCGGACCGTCGATGACGACGTTACCCAGCTGTCCGCGATCGCCCATCTTGGCGAGCAGAGCGGCTTCGGTCGAGGAGAGCACGCTCGGCAACAGCTGCTCCGAAGGTGCGATGCAGGCGATCTTCGGCGTCTTGATACCGATCAGGTTGGCGATGCGCGTCAGGTAGCCGATCAGGATGGTTTTCTGTTTGAAGTCGGGCTGCGGAATCACCGCTACGTCCGAGATGACCAGCAACTTGGGATAGTTCGGCATTTCGACTACCGCTACGTGGCTCAACGTGCCTTTCGGGGGGAACAGACCTGCGTCCTTGTTCAGGATGCCGCGCATGTACTTGTCCGTGGAAACCAGACCCTTCATCAGTACGTCGGCCTCGCCCGTAACGACGGCATTGACAGCCAGATTGACGCACTTCACGTCGTTGCTCTCGGGGATTATTTTGAAAATGTTGCAATCGATATTCTCTTCCTTGCAAACCTGCTCGATGATCTTGGGATCGCCGAACAGAATCGGCTCTACCAGACCTTCCTTATAAGCTGCATAGACGGCTGCCAGCGTGTGGGCGTCCTGACCGTAAGCGACTGCAAGGCGCTTCTTACCTTTTTTCTTGCCTCTTCGACAATTTCACTCAAATGTTGCATGGGTTGTGTGTTTTTAATATAATTGTTTGGTTATTTATTGACGATTTCGTAAGTGTCGGTGGCGATGACCAGCTCCTCGTTGGTCGGAACGACGGCCACCTTGACCTTCGAATCCGCTGCGGAAATGATCTTGTTTTCGCCGCGAAGACCTTCGTTGATCTTCCGGTCGAAGTGCACGCCCATAAATTCGAGGCCTTCGCAGACCTCCTTGCGGGTTTCGGGTGAGTTCTCTCCGACGCCGCCCGTGAAAACGATCAGATCGACGCCGCCCATTTCGGCCGCGTATTCGCCGACGAATTTCTTGATGCGCAGGCAGTACATGTCGCGGGCGAGGATCGCACGCGGATTACCCTCTTCATAGGCTTTGTCGATGTCGCGCATGTCGCTCGATACGCCCGATACGCCGAAGACGCCCGATTGCTTGTTGAGCATGTTGTTCACTTCGGCATAGCTCATTTGCTCCTTTTCGCCGATGAAGGTGACCGCGCTCGGATCGACGTTGCCGCAGCGGGTGCCCATGACCAGACCATCGACCGGCGAGAAGCCCATCGAGGTATCGTAGGACTTGCCGTTCAGCACGGCCGTGATCGAACCGCCGTTGCCGATATGACAGGTAATAATCTTGGAGTTATTGATATCCAGACCGGCGAGTTTGGCGCCTTCGCGGGCGACGAACTTGTGGCTTGTGCCGTGGAAGCCGTATTTGCGGATGCCGTATTTCTGGTAGTACTCGTAGGGGCAGGGCGTACATGAAGTTGGTTGCGGGAAGCGTCTGGTGGAACGAGGTGTCGAATACGGCTACCTGTTTCACGCCGGGAAGGACTTTTTCGATGGAGAGGATGCCTTCGAGGTTGGCCGGATTGTGCAGCGGGGCGATCTGGAACAGCGAGCGGATCTTCTCCTGGACCTGTTCGGTTACCAGACAGCTCTCCGGGAAAAATTCGCCGCCGTGCGCTACGCGATGACCGACGGCCTTCACTTCGTCGAGCGACCGGATTACGCCGTGCACGGGGTCGGTCAGGGCCTGAAGCACCAGGCTGATGCCCGTCGTGTGATCGGGAATCGGCTGGTGGAGCTCGAACTTCTCCTTGCCGACGGGTTTGTGCGTGAGATCGCCTTCAGGAAGGCCGATGCGCTCGACCAGACCTTTGGCGAGCAGTTTGCTGGACTGGGCTTCCATGTCGATCACCTGATATTTGATCGAAGAACTGCCGCAGTTGAGTACTAAAATGACCATTTCAGTTGTTTTATAAAAAATTATTTTGTTGTTTCCTTGTTCGTTGTCAGCGTTTCAGCAACCGTCCCAATGCGGTGCCCAGCAGGATGCAGCACACGCATACCGCGAAATTAAGTGCAACGCAAAGTCCGGCCGCCGTGTAGTCGCCGCTTTTGAGCATCCGCACCACGTCGGAAGAGAAGGTGGAAAAGGTGGTGAATCCGCCGCAGAATCCTACGCTCAACAGCCACGACGCAGTACCTGCGCCCAGTATCTCCAGTAAAAAGCCCATCAACAGCGATCCGGCGGCATTGACCGTGAAAGTGCCTGCCGGGAAGCCCAACAGGGACTGTTCGACCAGCCATACATAGGATACGAGGTACCTCGACATACTGCCCAGGGCCCCTCCGATTCCTACTGCCACGATCTCGCGGATCATTTCGTCGAAAATGCGTTTTTACTTAAGACTTTGCAAATTTACGCAAAATTTAATTACGGATCGTAAGGTTTTTCGGAATTTTTGTGATGAATTTTGGATTATCTGTGGTTAATTTTCGTATTTGTAGCCCCTTTACGGTCGAGATATGTCCGTTTCCGATTTTTTTGCCGGATTTTGCGGACGTGGACATCGATCGTACGGTCGCCGACGACCACCGTATCGCCCCAGATACGGGAGTAGATCTCTTCCCGGGAGAAGAGTTTTCCGGGAGAGGAGGCGAGCAGGGCGAGCAGGGCGAACTCCTTGCGGGGCAGTTCGATACGTTCTCCGTCGCGGATTACCAGATGTCGTTCCCGGTCGATGACCAGCGAAGCCGGCTTGTCGGCGGCGACCCGTTTGAGAATCGCCTGGATGCGGCTCAGCAGAAGTTTGGGCTTGATCGGCTTGGGGATGTAGTCGTCCGCCCCGGCGCCGAATCCTGCGAGTTGTTGCTCCTCTTCGCCGAGGGCCGATAGAAAGACGACCATCGTTTCCTTCAGCGCCGGGTCGCGGCGCAGAGCCCGGCAGGTTTCGATGCCGTCCATCACGGGCATCATCATATCGAGCAGGATCAGGTGCGGCCGGTGTGCCGCGGCCTGTTGCAAACCTTCGGCTCCGTTACGGGCCGTATATACCTCATAACCCGCCTTTGTCAGGTTGTAACGGATGAATTCGAGGATGTCGTCTTCGTCGTCGATGAGCAGGATGCGATGACTCATAAGAGCGTGCGTAATTTTTGCGAAGATAATAAAATTATCGGCAAATCCTGTGCGGGGGCCGGAAAATGGTTATATTTGCAAGGTTTATATGGTTTTGCAAACCGTAAGATTAAAATCAAGACAAGATGGCTACTGAAAATTCTACTCTTCCTGTTTCCGAGGAGCATCTCAACTCTTCTGTGGTTGAGGATACGCAGAACAATTCCGTGCCTGCAGATGGCGGGGAAACGAATGCCGCAGTTGCGGACGATACCGGCGTACCGACGCAGAGTCGGGTGGACTTCGCCGATGAAGATGCGGCGCTGGCTGCCGAAAATGCGGGGCTCGACCTGGGCGAGGCTTCGCCCGAGGAGGAGGCTGCAGGCGGAGAAGCGGCCGGCAGCGACCTGGCAGGCAAGTCGAAGGAGGAGTTGCTGGCGATTTTCGCCAAGATGCTCGAAGAGCGGCCGGTGCAGTCCCTGCGCCGGGATGTGGAGGCCCTCAAGATAGCGTTCTACAAATTGCGTCGGGCGGAGTCCGATGCTGCGCGACGGGCTTTCGTCGAAGCCGGCGGAGCGGAGGGGGATTTTGTGTCCGAACCGGATCCGGCGGAGCTGCGTTTCAAGGATCTTTTCCGGGAGTACCGCCGTTTGCGGGACGAGTCGTCGCCGGACTCGAAGCGGCCAAGGAGGAGAATCTCAAGATAAAGTTGCAGATTATCGAGGAACTCAAGGAGCTGGCCTCGTCGGACGAGATGCTCAACCAGACTTTCAATAAGTTCCGGGAGTTGCAGCACCGCTGGAAGGAAACCGGCGTGGTGCCCCAGCAGAATGTGAAGGATCTGTGGGAGACCTACAACCTGCACGTGGAGAATTTCTACAATTTCATCAAGATCAACAAGGAGTTGCGCGATCTCGACCTGAAGAAGAATTACGAGCAGAAGCTGGCTCTTTGCGAACAGGCCGAAGCGCTGGTGCTCGAACCGTCGATCGTCGAGGCGTTCCACAAACTGCAGAAGCTGCACGACGAGTGGCGTGAAATCGGCCCTGTGGCCAATGAATATAAAGAGGTGCTGTGGAATCGTTTCAAGGAGGCTTCGAGCCGTATCAACAAGCAGCATCAGGAGTTTTTCGAGAATATCAAGCAGGAGCAGCTCCGCAATCTGGAACTCAAGAGCGAGCTTTGTGTCAAGGCCGAAGAGCTGGCGCAGCAGCCGCTGACTTCGCGCAAAGAGTGGAACAAGGCGAGCGAGAAGCTCTTCGAGATACAGAAAGTCTGGAAAACGATCGGATTCGCTCCCAAGAAAGATAACAATGCCATCTACGAGCGTTTCCGCAATGCCTGCGACAAATTCTTCGAGGCCAAGCGTACCTACTATGCCGGGTTGAAGGGCGAGATGGAGCACAACCTCCAGCTCAAGACCGAGTTGTGCGAGGCGGCCGAAGCGCTGCGCGACAGCGAGGAGTGGAAGAAGACGACCGATGAGTTGATCGCATTGCAGGCCAAGTGGAAGCAGACGGGGGCCGTGTCGCGCCGCTATTCCGACCAGATCTGGAAACGGTTCCGTGCGGCGTGCGACGCTTTCTTCGAGCGCAAGTCCCGACATTTCGCTGCGGTGGACGATCAGTACGGGGAGAATCTCCGTCGGAAAGAGGCTCTGTTGGAGGAGATGGCTGCGGCCGATATTCTGGCGGGCGGCTTCGAGATGATTCGTGATTTCCAGCGTCGCTGGGGCGAGATCGGGTTCGTGCCTATCAAGCAGAAGGAGGCGATTCAAAAACGTTACAAGGAGGTGGTCGATAAGATGTTCGATACCCTGCGCAGTTCGGAGCGCGATCGTTCGATGGACCGCTTCAAGGAGAAGGTTTCTTCGCTCAAGGCTACGGGCGACCGGCGTCTGCGCACGGAGCGCGACCGGCTTTACAACAAAGTCCGTCAGTTGGAGCAGGACATCGCCTTGTTGGAGAACAACATCGGGTTCTTCTCCAAGTCGAAGAACGCCGAGGCGATGATCGCCGAGGTGCGGGCCAAAATCGAGCGGGCCAAACAGGAGATGCAGGCCGCTATCGAAAAAGTGAAGCTCATCGATCAGGAGGAGAATAAGGAATAACCCGCCGAAGACGGTGTGCTATAACAGGTAAACTACTTCGTTATTATCGGTGTCACGGCTCGATCATGTACGCCAGTGCACACTCTTCGCCGTGAACCTCGATGCCCTGGTATTTTTACCTGTTCCTGCACACTTGAAAGGGGATGCGCCGAATTTCTCAATTTGACACATCCCCTTTCCGGTGAGGAAACTTCTTTGTGGGGATAGCGGTGTATTTTATGTGAGTCCGACCCTCGGAGCGGGAAGGTTTCCGGAGCGGTCTTCGAAAGCGGTTCCGGAACGATGTTTTAATAGGCAAGTGGAGAACCGGGCGTTCCGGCTTAAGGGTTGAAACGGAGCCGGATAAACGACGGTGCAAACAAAATAATTCGAAACAGATAATGAAACTCAGCAAACCCAAGTACATTTTCGTGACGGGCGGCGTGGCTTCGTCGCTCGGTAAAGGCATTATTTCGGCGTCGATCGCCCGCTTGCTGCAGGCACGCGGCTATTCGGTGACGATTCAGAAATTGGATCCCTATATCAATATCGACCCCGGAACCCTGAATCCTTACGAGCACGGAGAGTGTTACGTGACCGAAGACGGTGCGGAAACCGACCTCGACCTGGGGCATTACGAGCGTTTCACTTCGATTACGACCAGCCATGCCAACAACGTGACCACCGGTAAGATTTATCAGTGCGTGATCGACAAGGAGCGCAAGGGCGAGTACCTGGGCAAGACCGTGCAGGTCATTCCTCATATCACGGACGAAATCAAGCGCCGCATTCAACTGTTGGCGCAGCGCAAGGAGTACGATGTGATTATCACCGAGATCGGCGGTACGGTGGGCGACATCGAGTCGCTGCCCTTCATCGAATCGGTGCGTCAGTTGCGTTACCAGCTCGGAGCCCGCAATACGGCGCTGGTTCATCTGACGCTCATTCCTTACCTGGCCGCTTCCGGCGAGTTGAAGACCAAGCCGACCCAACATTCGGTCAAGACCTTGCTCGAGAACGGTTTGCAGCCCGATATTCTGGTGCTGCGCACCGAGCATCCGCTCTCTGCGGAGCTCAGGCGCAAGGTGGCGCTCTTCTGCAACGTGGATGCCAACGCGGTGATGGAGTCGATCGACGTACCGACGATCTACGAAGTGCCGCTGGTGATGCACCGTCAGCATCTGGACGAGGTGGTGCTCAGCAAGCTCGACCTTCCGTCGGAGCAGGAACCCGACTTGAGTTCGTTGCAGGCTTTCGTCGATAAGGTGAAGAATCCCAAGCGGACGATCGACATCGCCCTGGTGGGTAAATATACGGAACTTCCCGATGCTTACAAGTCGATCTGCGAGTCCTTTATTCAAGCCTGGTGCGGTGAACGACTGCAAGGTGAAGTTGCATTACGTGAATTCGGAGAAGATAGACGCTTCGAACGTCGGGGAGAAGCTCGGCAAAATGGCCGGTATTCTCGTGGCTCCGGGGTTCGGCAACCGGGGAATCGAGGGGAAGATCGAAGCGGTGCACTTTGCGCGGACTCACCGTATTCCGTTCCTGGGAATCTGTCTGGGTATGCAGTGCGCCGTGATCGAATTCGCTCGCAACGTACTGGGCTTCAAGGATGCCACCTCGACAGAAATGGACCCGGCGACGAAGCATCCGGTCATCGACCTGATGGAGGAACAGAAGGGCATTACCGCCAAAGGCGGCACGATGCGTCTGGGAGCTTACCCCTGCTCGCTGGAGCCGGGATCGAAAGCTGCGCAGGCTTACGGTACGACTCAGATTCAGGAGCGTCATCGCCACCGCTACGAATTCAACAGCGAATACCTGAAGGATTTCGAGAGCCACGGAATGAAAGCCGTCGGTGCGAACCCCGATACGGGGCTGGTCGAAGTGGTCGAAATTCCCGACCATCCCTGGTTCGTCGGTACGCAATACCATCCCGAATACAAGAGCACCGTACAGCGGCCTCATCCGCTTTTCGTCGCGTTCGTAGCTGCGGCGCTGGCGGGAAAAGACGATAAGAAAAAATAGTTTGCAACCTTGCTTCGGGGTATCCTCAAAGAATTTAGATTACGCATGGATAAAAAATCAATCGCCGGAATTGTCATCGTGGCCCTGATCTTCCTGGGTTTCACGTTCTATAATTCGCATCAACAGAAAAAGTATCAGGAACAGCTCATGGCGTACAACGCCGAACAGGCGCGTATCCAAGCCGAGCAGGATTCGCTCTTGGCGCTCAACGCTCCGCTGCCGACTGCGGATTCTGCGGCTATTGCGGCTGCGGGAGAGCGGTTGTCCGGGGACAGCCTGCAGGCGCAGCGTCGGATCATGCAGTTCGGAGAGCTGCTGGCTGCGGCGCAGCAGGCCGAAGCCGAGGAGTTCACCGTGGAGAACGAGGTATTGAAGATCGATTTCTCGACGCGTGGCGGCCAGGTCAAGGATGTTACGCTGAAGGATTACACCAAGTATGCACCTCGTGACGAGCGGAATCAGCCGGTGCGGCTTTTCGATCCGGCAACGGCCAATTTCGCCCTGACGTTCTATGTGAAGAATGGTCATAACAACGTGTTGGTCAATACGGCGGATTACACCTTCAATCTGGTGTCGATGGAGAAGGATGCCGACGGTGCGCAGCGCATCACGATGGATCTGCCGGTGGCGCGTGACGCCGTGTTACGGTACGAGTATGTCGTTTATAACATACAGTCGCCGGCGCGGGATTATCTGGTCGATCTGAATGTCTATCTGAAAAATATGGCGCCGCAGATGGCCAGCCAGACGACTGTCGGCATCGACTGGAGCAACCGGTCCTATCAGAATGAGAAAGGGTTTCAGAACGAGAATACCTATACGACCATCTATTACCGGGCTCCCGGCGAG
>OKWF01000120.1_pt1 | contig 10348 bp, 14 predicted proteins | sample 1607031 | NCBI WGS metagenome assembly OKWF01 (sample SAMN04414079, study PRJEB24778) | human gut metagenome | material: faecal | host: Homo sapiens | reverse complement strand
TCCCGAAAACCGGCCGCGAATGCGACGACGAGATCGAAGACTGGTCGAACAGGTATTCGTCACCGAAGACGAAGGGATCGCAGCCCTGCTGCGCGGTATGATCGAGCGGCCCGACCGCAACGAAATGCTCCGCCGCTCTGCGGTGCGGCAGCTCTTCATCTTCGGTAAGCACGACGGCTATATTCCCCTCGAAAAAGCCGAAGCACTGGCGGCGGCCCATCCTCAGGCTCGCATCGCCTGGCTCGAACATTCGGGACACATGGGATTCCTCGAAGAACCCGAAATCACGGCTCGGGCCCTGTTGGATTTTATGGGAACGGAAAACGAACCGGAATCCCGATAGCGAAAGTTTCCTAAAAGGGAAACTTTTTCATTTTTATTTCTCCAGACGCAGATGCAGAATCGGAAACGGCCGGTCGGCATCGTCCGTTTCGCTACGCCCGACAACCGCAAACCCCATACGCAGGTAAAAACCCACCGCCTGCGGATTCTGTTCATTGACATCGACCGAATCAGCTCCCTGGCGGGCGACGGCCCACTCCACCAACTTGCGTCCGCAGCCTCTGCCCCGGTATTCGGGCCGAACGAACAACATGGCGATATGACTTCCGTTCAGACCGATGAACGCCACGATACGCCCCGCATCCCGCAGGCAGCGAAGTTCGACCGCCGGCAGGTAGCGGACAGGCAACAGAGAACGCAATTCCCGAATATCCGCCTCGGAGAGAAAATCATGGGTAGCCCGCACGGAAGCCTCCCACACTTCGGCCAGCTCTTCGAAATCGTCCGGTCCGACCTTTACAACGCTCATCTGTCAATGATTAAAATATATCCGACGATCGCTTATTCGCGGCACTGGCCGCGTTTATGATTCCGAACTGTTCCCAAATCCCTTCCTCCGAAAGAATCTGCATTGTTACGCCCGGCATATAAGCGAATTCATTATCAACCGATAAAAAAGACGATCCCCGCCAGATGCGACAACAGCGCCAGGTCGATAAACAGATGCCAGACCAGATGGTGGTAGCGGAATCCCTTCTTCGCATAAACGATCGCTCCGGCCGTATAGAGCACCCCGCCCAGCAGGATCAGCAACAGCAGAGGCAGCGAAGCGTTCCGAATCAGCCGGGGCAGGAAAAAGATCGCCGTCCAGCCCATCACCAGATAAATCGTCAGGCTCAAAGCGGGATGGAACGCCGGGCCAGCGTCTTATACAGAATACCCAGCAGAACGGCCGTCCACTGCAAAACGGTGACGAAGACACCCTGCCAGCCGCCGATCACGAGCAGCGGCTACGGGGGTATAGTTCCGGCGATGGCGACGAAGATGAAGATATGGTCGAGCTTGTGGAAAACGGCCTTGTGCTTCGAATCCGGGCGCATCGAATGGTAGAGCGTCGAAGCGAGCAACATCAGAAAGATCGAAATGACGCAGACGCTTACCGACACCGACGCCAGCACGGGCCGGGCATCGTGCAGATAGGTCCACACCGCAGCGAAAGGCAGCAGACAAAGGGTCAGCGGCAGCATCACGGCATGCGAAACCGTGTTGGCCACCTCCTCGCCGTAGGTGGGTACGTAGGGCAAACGGACTTTTTCCTCTTTTTTCATAGACGACGTATAATTCTGTTCTACAAAGATACGTTTTTTATACAACTGCATCGGTTTTTGCACAAGATTATTCCGTGAAATCCCCGACGGCGCTTTGCGATGCCGAAGATTTTCGCTACTTTTGAAAAACAGTAAAACTTTCCGGAAAATGGATTTGACCCGTTATGACAAGCTGCGCAGCGCGATCCGCCGAACGCTCTCGCCCGACGAGGCGGCCGCAGCCGACCGCGCCCTGGAATATGCTGCCGAACATACCGCTTCGCAGGTACGGCACGACGGCTCGCCGATGCTGGACCACGCCGCCGAAGTAGCGCGGATCGGGCTGGAGGAGATCGGGCTGGGAGGCGACTCGGTCGTGGCCGCCATTCTCCACGACGTAGTCCGCACGGCCAGCCGGCAGGACGAAGAGACATTCCTGCGGCTGACGGACGAGATCCGGGACCGCTTCGGCAAGGAGGTGCTCGGCATGACCGTAAGTCTGAGCCACATCTCCGATATTCGCCTGAAAGCCTCCCGGGAGCAGGCGGAAAATTTCCGCGAGCTGATCGTCTCCTATTCGGAAGATCCGCGCGTGATCCTGATCAAGCTGGCCGACCGGCTCGAGGTGATGCGCCGCCTTGAAATTTTCCCCCGCGAAAAGTGGCGCAAGAAGAGCTGGGAGAGCCTCAACCTCTACGCCCAGATCGCCCACAAACTGGGTCTATACAACATCAAGAGCGAACTCGAAGACATCGCCCTGCGCTACCTCGAACCCCAGGACTACCAGCATATCGCCGACAAACTGGCCGAAACCGAAAGCGAACGCCGGGCCTTCATCGCCCGCTTCCTCGAACCCATCACGCAGCGGCTCGACCAAGCGGGGCTGCGCTATCACGTCAAGAGCCGCACCAAGTCGATCTTCTCGATCTGGAACAAGATGCGCAAGCAGCACGTCCCGTTCGAGGGGGTATATGACATCTTCGCCATCCGTATCATCCTGGACTGTCCGCTCGAAGAGGAGAAGCAGCAATGCTGGACGGTCTATTCGATCGTCACGGATTTCTACACGCCCAATCCCGAGCGGATGCGCGACTGGATCTCCATCCCCAAATCCAACGGCTACGAATCGCTCCACACCACCGTCGCCACCAAAGAGGGACGGTGGGTCGAAATCCAGATCCGCACCGAGCGGATGGACGCCGTGGCGGAGCGGGGCATCGCGGCCCACTGGCGCTACAAAGGCGTAAACGCGGGATGGACGGGAGCGAAATGTGGATGAAACAACTCCGGGAGCTAATGGAAGACAAGACCCGTCCGCTGGCCCAGAACTTCGACGCCAAGCCCTCCTCGGGCGAAATTTTCGTCTTCACCCCCGGCGGCGACCTGCGCAAGCTGCCCGAAGGAGCCACGGTGCTGGATTTCGCCTTCGACATCCACACCTCGCTGGGGCTCACCTGCTCGGGCGGCAAGGTCAATAACCGTCCGGCGGCGATCCGCGACGTACTCCACAACGGAGACATCGTCGAAGTGCTGACGCAGAAGAATCAGAAGCCCAAAGCCGACTGGCTGGGGTTCGTCACCACGTCGAGGCCCGCACCCGGATCAAGGCCTCGCTGCGCGAGGAGCACACCAAGAACGCCCGTCTGGGACGGGAAGAATTGGAACGCAAACTCAAGAACTGGAAACTGCCCCTGACCGTCGATGAAGGGGTCGGCATCCTCTGCAAGCACTTCAAACTCCGCACGGGAACGGAACTTTACGCCTCGATCGGCACCGAAAAGATCGACCTCATGCAGATCAAGGAGCTGCTTCAGGCCCATCTGTCGGGCGAAGCGGAGGAAGAGCGCCGGGCCGCAGCAGCAGCCATCGAGTCCGAAAAACGACGCAAAGCCGAAAAAGTTTCGACCCAGAGCAGCGGCGACGCACTCATCATCGACGAAAAGATCGGACAGCTCGACTACAAACTGGCCAAATGCTGCAATCCGATCCACGGCGACGAAATCTTCGGCTTCATCACCGTAGGTGCCGGCATCACGATCCACCGTACGGACTGCCCCAACGCACAGCGTCTCCGCAGAAACTACCCCTACCGGGTACTCGAAGCCCGCTGGCGCGACGAAGCGCAGGGCGCGTTCCGGGTGTCGATCCGCGTGGTGGCCAGCGACACGACGGGGATGATCAACCACATCGCCGAAGTAATCAACCGCGACCTGAAGTTGAGCATCCCGCTCGATGAACCTGTCGCCGGGCGGCGGCCTGCTCTCGGGCGTGATCCACGTCGAAGTGCCCGGTACGGGCATGGTCGATATGCTGATCCACTCGATCCTGCGGATCAAAGGCGTGCAGAAAGCCTACCGCGTCAATAACTGAAAACGCCCCGAAAAGAGAAAGCCCGCCTTTATCAGGCGGCTTCTTCGTCGCATCCGACGGGTCGGCAACCCGCCAGCGCATCATAAAAAGCAGTAAAAAAAGATACAAAACAGCCCGCAGAAGACCACCCTCGACCTGCAAGTGTATCCTGTCATAAAAAAGAGTGTGTTGAAATGAAAATTTCAGGCACGATCCTAAAGGGTGTCGGAATGGATGCAAGGCAAGGCATTGAGGGTAAGGGTGACAGTCTTTTACTATGGCAAATGACTTAACCCGTATCCCGATAATAACTACCGTTGTGTGTCATTCGGACACACCGCCATACACCTGTTCGGGTCCCATGTCCGGAAATTTACAACGGACCTCCGCCGATCGGACAATCCGCACTCCCGCCCGGAAATCCGAGCCGAGCCGCAGAAAATCCAGACAACAGGTCAAAAATTCGCACGAGGAACCCGGAACCAAGCTGCACGGGCAACCGCTTCCCTACCGGTCCCGCTCACCGACATAGACACAGAGGTTGGCCAATGCGTCGCGGTATTCGGAAGGTTCGTATTCGGAGAGCACGGACATCGCCCGCGCGAGGTATTCCTGCATGACGCGGGCCGCCTTTTCCATACCGCCCTCGTTCTCGACGATGTGCTGCAAATATTCGACCGACTCATCCTCCTCGTGGCAACGGGCCAGCCGTGCCTGCAACTCCCTGCGGCGCTCCTCGCCGACCGACTCGAGCACCGTGAGCAGCGGCAGGGTCACCTTGTGTTCGCGCAAGTCGTTGTTGGAGGGCTTGCCCGTACGGGCCGTGCGGGTATAGTCCAGAATGTCGTCCTGAATCTGGAACGCCTTGCCTATCGACTCGCCGAACTTGCGCATGAGCGCCTGTTTTCACGGGACGCACCGACGGCCAGCGCTCCGGCCGAAGCGCTCACCCCGATCAGGCAGGCGGTTTTCTTGTAAATGATATCCAGGTACGACGCCCGCGTCATCTCCTGCCGGTTCGCCTTGTCGTTTTGCAGAATCTCTCCCTCGCAGAGCGTGGCGATGGCGCCGCAAACATGAGTCACCAGGTCGAACTGGCCGCTCTTGAGGCCGAGATCCATGTTTTTGGCCAGAATGTAGTCCCCGACCACGACCGCGTTGCGCGACTGCCAGCGGGCATTGACCGAAGCCCGGCCCCGGCGCATGTCCGATTCGTCGATCACGTCGTCGTGGATGAGCGAGGCCACGTGGATCATCTCGACCAACGTGGCTGCGAGCAACGTGCGCAGCCCGCCGCTGCGCTGCCCCGCCGGAGCGTTGAGCGCCGCAGACAGCAGCACCGTCATCGGACGAATCCCCTTGCCCCGCGCCGAGAGCGCATAATCGAGCATCTCGGAGAGCAACGTGCCGTCCGCCGTGAATTTCTGCCGGATGAACTGCTCGAAGGCTCCAGATCGCCCTCGACCGGCTTGCGGATCATATCGAGTGTTACCATAACCGAACTTTATGTTTACGTCGAAAAAAGTTTTGCCGAATACAGACCGATCGTTTTCCCCGCCGGAATACAACCGTCCCGAGCCTGGGATCAATCCGTGCAAAGGTAGTGATTTTTCGCTGAGTCGGGGAGGAAACTCAATGTTTTTTCGTACCTTTGGCAATCGACAAAAACATTCCAGATGACCCGCTTCAAAGAGATTCTCCCGAAAGTGCTGCCGACGGGCGCGGCCCTGCTGCTTTTCTTCATCGTCAGCGCCCTCTATTTCGCCCCCCAGTTTCGCGGCGAAGTGCTGCCGCAGCACGACGTGCAGCAATACGAAGGCATGGCCAAGGAGATCTGGGACAACCGTGCCCAAACGGGCGAAGATCCCCAGTGGGCGGGGCGGATGTTCGGCGGCATGCCCGCCTACCTGATCAACGTGGCCTACCCGGCACAACTGGTCAAAAACACGGCAGGACAGATCGTTAAAATTATAAACACCCCTGCAGCCTTCGTCTTCTTCGCCATGGTTTCCATGTGGCTGATGCTCCTGATCGTCGGGGTGAATCCCTGGGTCGGCATCATTCCGTCGCTCATGTACGGCCTTTCGACCTACTTTTTCCTCATCATCGGTGCGGGTCACGTGACCAAAATGTGGGCACTGGTATATGCCCCCCTGATGATGGGCGGCGCATGGCTTACGCTGCGGAGCAACATGTGGCTCGGCGGAGCGCTCACGGCCCTTTTCGCCTCGCTCGAAATCGGCGCCAACCATCCGCAGATCACCTACTATTTCCTGCTGGCCATGGCCGCGCTGTGGATCAGCGAAGGAATTGTCGCCTCCGAAAAAGCACCTGCCTTCGTTCGCCCGCCGTACGGCGGTACTGCTAGGCGCAGGCATTCTGGCCGTCGGCTCGAACTTCGCGCCTCTGTGGTACACGATGCACCACTCGAAGCAGACCATCCGCGGAGGTTCGGAACTCGCCGCCGGCGAGGAAACCTCCCAGGAAGGGTTGGCACTCGATTACGCTACGGCGTGGAGCTACGGCCGTGCCGAGAGCTGGAACCTGCTGATCCCCGACTTCATGGGCGGCGATTCGGGTCGGGCGTTCACCCGCGACGGCGAAGTGGCCAAAGCCCTTAAACCATACGGTCTGGAAAGTTTTGCGGAACAGTTACCGGCCTACTGGGGCGAGCAGCCCTACACCGCCGGACCGACCTACTTAGGAGCCGCCGCCCTGTTCCTGGCTCTGCTGGGACTCCTGCTGGCATCGGGACGCAACAAGTGGTGGATCGCAGCCGTCAGTCTGCTGACGCTTTTGTTGGCTTGGGGACATAATTTCATGGGATTCACCGAATTTGCCTTCAAATACCTGCCCGGCTACAACAAGTTCCGCACCGTATCGATGGCCCTCGTGGTGGTCGAATGGACGGTTCCCCTGCTCGCGGCGTTGGCTCTGATGCCCCGTCTGGCGGGGAGAGGTGCCGCGTCGAAAACTCCTGCGGGCCCTCGCCTGGGCCGGAGGCATCACGGGCGGTTTCTGCCTGCTCTTCGCCGTGGCCGGAAGCGCGATCTTCGACTTCGGCCGGACGGAAGCCGCCGATTTCATGAGCCGCCAATACTACCAGATGTTCCAAGCCGCAGGTATGCAGGAAGCCATCGCACAGGGCGCTCCCGAAGAGTTGGGAGAGGTGACGGCCGACGCGATGGCCGCCGACCGGGCCGCGATCATGCGCTCCGACGCCTGGCGTTCGCTGCTGATGATCGCCCTCGCGGCGGGCAGCGTGCTGCTCTTCGCCCTGGGACGGATCAGACGGGGCTGGCTCATAGCGCTGCTCGGCGTGATCGTTCTGATCGACCTGGTGCCGGTCAACCTGCGCTACCTGCCTCAAAGCCGCTTCGTCGCCGCACGACGCCAACAGATACAGCCTACGGAAGCCGACCGCGCGATCCTGCGCGACCCGGAACCCGGATTCCGGGTGCTGAACCTCACGGTCAGCCCCTTCAACGATGCTACGACCTCCTACTTCCACCGTTCGGTGGGCGGCTACCACGGCGCCAAACTGGCCCGCTACCAGGACTTGATCGAGCGTTATCTTACGTCGATGGACGAGGGCGTACTCGACATGCTCAACACGCGTTACCTCATCCGCTTCGACCCGGCGGGACAGCCCGTCGCCGAATTGCGGGCCACAGCCAACGGCCCGGCCTGGTTCGTGCAGGAGGTCGTCGATGCCGCCACTCCCGAAGAGGAGATCGACGCACTGGGGCGCATCGACACCAAAACGGCGGCTGTCATCAACACCCGTGAGTTCGATATCCGCCCCCTGATCGGCGGCGAAGGGGAAATCCGTCTGGAGGAGTACCGGCCCAATTATCTCCGGTACGAATACACGGCCACTGCGCCCGGTACGGCGATCTTCTCGGAGATCTACTACAAGGACGGCTGGACAGCCTATATCGACGGCATCGAAACTCCCTATTTCCGAGCCGACTACCTGCTGCGGGGAATGGAGCTCCCGGCCGGTACGCACACGGTCGAATGGCGGTTCCGCGCCCCCGGCTGGAACGTCGCCGAAGGCGTGACGCTCGCCTCGTCGCTCGCGATTCTCGCAGGCATCATTGCAACCGTTATACTCGTTTTACGCCATGAAAGACGACAAAAGACTCAAGCGTAAGGTACGCAATTCCTACATCGTTTCGAACATCAGCATCGCCCTGGTGCTCTTCCTGCTGGGATCGGTGGGATACCTCATGACGGCCGCCATGCAGGTGGCCCGCACGTTGCAGGAGAGCGTCACCGTCACCGTCGAGCTCCGCAACGGAGCGGACGAAAAACAAAAAGAATCGCTCCGCAAACGGTTCGAAGCCAACGAGCTGGTGAGCCATGTGGAATACAGCTCCAAAGACGATAAACTGAACGACACCGATTTCCGGCAGATGTTCGAACAGGAGTTCGAGGCGATCCTCGAAGAGAATCCGCTGCTCGACTCGTTCGAATTGACCCTGTCAGCCGATTCGGCGGACCCGGACAAGCTCGAAACCTTCATCGCCCAAATTGCCGAACTCGACGGCGTGGACCGGGTTTCCTATCCGGCACAGACCGTCGAGCGGCTGCATGCCACGATCGCGAAGATCCGGCTGGTGCTGCTACTCTTCGGCGGAGCCCTGCTCGTCATCTCGCTCATCCTGCTGAACAACACGATCCGGCTGGCGATCTTCTCGAAACGCTACCTGATTAACACGATGAAGCTCGTAGGGGCAACCAAATGGTTCATCATGCGACCGTTCCTGGGCAGCAGCATCACACAAGGCATTCTGTCGGGAATCATCGCCTCGGCACTCTTCCTGACGGCCGTTTACGGACTGAACGAGGCGGTTCCGGAACTGATGTCGCTGGCCGAAACCATGAAAATCGGAATCATCGTGGGCGGCATGGTGTTGGGCGGCATCCTGATCTCGCTCTGCTTCACGTTCTTCGCCGTCAACAAGTTCGTCAACATGAAATCCAACAAGATCTATCTCTACTAAAAATCCCCGTACCATGAAAAAATTCAAGGAGATCAACGATAAAAACGATCCGAAGATGCCGCTCTCGCTCAAAAATTACATCCTGTTGCTCGCCGGACTGATCGTCATCATTCTGGGCTTCGTCCTGATGGCCGGCGGCGGCAGCGACTCGCCCGACGAGTTCAACTACGCCATGTTTTCCTGGCGCCGCATCACGCTCGCCCCGATCCTGGTGATCGGCGGCTTCATCTTCGAAATTTACGCCATTCTCAAACGATTCTGAATCCGGACTTCTCCGACCGCCGGAAGCCGGGTTGAAACCCGCGCATCCCCCGATACCGAAATATCCCCGAGAACTGTAAAATGGAAACCATTCAAGCTATCATCCTGGGCATCGTCCAGGGCCTGACCGAATTCCTGCCCGTATCGAGCAGCGGCCACCTGCAGCTGGCCAAAGAACTGCTGGGCGTCGATCCCGAAGTGGAGGACTCACCTTCGATCTTACGCTGCACGCCGCGACGGTCTTGAGTACGATCGTCGTGCTCTGGAGCGAAATCAAACGCTTGGTCGTGGGACTCTTCTCCAAACGATTCAACGCGGAACAGGCCTACGTGCTGAAGATCATCCTTTCGATGATCCCGGTGGTCATCGTGGGCTTCACGCTGGAGCCTTTCCTCCAGTCGCTGGTCGAGGATCTTCCCAACCACGGGATCCTGCTGCTGGTCGGAGCGATGCTGCTGGTCACGGCCATACTGCTGACTTTCGCCTACTACGCCAAACCCCGCCACAAGGAAACCATCTCCTACCGCGACGCCTTCATCATCGGTCTGGGCGCAGGCGGTCGCCACACTGCCGGGTCTGTCGGCGCTCGGGCACGACGATCGCCACGGGACTGATCCTGGGCAACCGCAAGGAGAGCGTGGCCCAATTCTCCTTCCTGATGGTGCTGGCCCCGATCCTGGGCGAAACCTTCTTGGAATTGATGAAGGGCAACCTCGGCGCGCAGGCGATCGGCTCGGCGCCGCTGGCGGCCGGTTTCGTCGCGGCCTTCGTCGTGGGGGTGTCTGGCCTGCAAGTTCATGATCGAGATCGTCAAACGCGGCAAACTCGTCTGGTTTCGCGCTTTACTGCGCGGCGGCGGGTACGGTGTCGATCCTCTCCTATGTGCTGTAAGACGATGGAAAGTACCGATTTTGCAGCGGGTGAACTTCGAGGAGGGCTATGTCGCCGTGATCGACAAGCCCTACCGTTGGAGTTCGACCGACGTGGTGCGCAAGGTGAAGTTCGAGTTGCGCAAGGCGGGTTACCGCAGGATCAAGGTCGGCCATGCCGGTACGCTCGACCCGCTGGCCACGGGCGTCTGCTGGTCTGCATCGGACGGGCGACCAAGCAGGTCGACGCCTTGCAGGCCGAGCGGAAGGA
>OKWF01000119.1_pt1 | contig 10395 bp, 8 predicted proteins | sample 1607031 | NCBI WGS metagenome assembly OKWF01 (sample SAMN04414079, study PRJEB24778) | human gut metagenome | material: faecal | host: Homo sapiens | reverse complement strand
GGTTCCCGACTCCTTCCCCGTTTCACGTTGCGGGGTGGGGAAACTTACTACGCCCGATATTCGTTTCGGCAGTCGGTCGTTCGAGCCGGGCTGGATCACACACTCTCTGTTGCAACCGTGTGCCGGATGATCTCGCCTGCTGGAGCCGGAGGGCGGGAAGTCTGTGTTGAGAAGTACTATACAGGGATATTGGGCCGAATCGGGAGTCAGTCGATTTCGATCGTGCGCTCTTCGTCGCCGCCGACGGCGATCCGCACGGTCATCACCTCTTCGGGCAGCAGCTCTTCGATCTTCTCGGGCCATTCGACCAGACAGAGATCCCCGGAGTAGAAATATTCTTCGTAGCCGAAGTCGTAAGCCTCTTCGAGCCGGTTGATCCGGTAGAAATCGAAGTGATAGATATTCTTCCCTTCGCGGGTCGTATATTGATTGACGATGGCGAAAGTGGGACTTGTCACCGTGTCGTCAGCTCCGAGCCGGGCGACGATTTCCCGGATCAGGGTGGTTTTGCCCGCCCCCATTTCGCCGCGGAAAACGACGACCGAGCGTCCTTCGAGCGCGTTTATGACGGCGGCCGCTGCGTGCGGCAATTCGTCCAGAGAGTCGATGTGGATGGTCTGCATGATTTATTGTTTGGGTTTTAGTACGATGTAGGGAACGAGCATCTCTTCCATCGAGATTCCCCCGTGCTGGTAAGTATTGCGGTAGTACCGTATGTAACGGTTGGCGTCGTTGTTATAGACCAGGAAATCGGTGTTGTAAGCGAAGATGTAACTCGACGACAGGTTGATCGACGGCAACTGGATGTCTTCCGGGCGGGTGATTTCATATACCTCGCGGGAGTTGTAGGCCAGGTTGCGGCCGGTTTTGTAGCGCAGGTTGGCCGAGGTTTCGCGGTCGCCGGTCACCTTCACCGGGTTGTCGATGCGGATCGTGCCGTGGTCCGAGGTGATGATTACCGTGTGTCCGCGTTCCGAGAGCAGGCGCAGCAGTGTCAGCAGGTCGGAGTGCTCGAACCACGAACGGGTGAGCGAGCGGAACGAGGCTTCGTCCTCGGTGAGTTCGCGGATGATGTCCGTTTCGGTGCGGGCATGCGAGAGGATGTCCAGGAAGTTATAGACGATCACCGAGAAGTCGGCGTCGTAAATCCGCTGGATGTTGTCGATCAGCTTGCGGCCCGCCTCCGGGCGCACCAGTTTGTCGAAGGTGTATTTGTAGTTCTTGCCGCTGGAGGTCATCAGCCGTTGCAGAAACTGTTCTTCGTATTGGTTTTTGCCTCCCTCCTCGTTGTCGTTGAGCCACTTGTTGGGCATCAGCTTGTCGATGGCCAGCGGCATCAGGCCGGCGAAAATGGCATTGCGGGCGTACTGGGTCGCCGTGGGCAGGATCGCGCAGTAGAAATCGTCGGCCGCGATGTCGTAGTAGCCGCGCAGCAGGGGGCTGATCGAGCGCCACTGGTCGTAGCGGAAGTTGTCGATCAGCAGCAGCGTGGTCTTGGGATTCTCGTCTGCCACCGGGAAGATCTTCGACCGCATGAGCGTATGCGACATGACCGGGGTGGTTTCGTCGCGCTTGTTGATCCAGTCGTAGTAGTTCCGGCGGACGAACTTGCAGAACTCCTGGTTGGCTTCGTGCTTCTGGTATTCGATGACCTCCTTGATGCTTTGGTCGGTCGAATCGGAGAGCTCGATCTCCCAGTTCGTGATCCGGCGATAGACGTTGCACCAGTCGGCGAAGCTGTCGGCCATCTGGAGTGCCGAGGAGAGGCGCCCGAACTCCGCCCGGTAATCGGCTGTGGTCTGTTCGGTGACCAGTTGCTGGGAGTGGACGTTCTTCTTGATCGAGAGCAGCACCTGGTTGGGATTCACGGGTTTGATGAGGTAGTCGGCGATCTTCGACCCGACGGCCTTGTCCATGATGTTCTCCTCCTCGCTCTTGGTGACCATGATGACCGGAGTAGTGGGGCGTATTTCCTTGATTTTCGGCAGGGTTTCGAGTCCTGTCATACCCGGCATCATCTCGTCCAGGATGATGAGGTCGTAGTTGCCCTCCGTCGCCATGTCGATCGCGTCGTATCCGTTGTTGCAGGTATCGACTTCGTAACCTTTTCCCCGGAGGAAAAGCACGTGGGGTTTCAATAGTTCGATTTCGTCGTCCACCCAAAGTATTTTGACCATATTCGCGGTTTTAGTTGAAACAAAGATAGTGAAAGCCGGGAGAAAACGGGACCCTGTCCCGGTTTCCCGAGGCGCATCCTATCTAAGACTATGTCAAAGATAGTGAAAGGTTGCGGGTTTGTTCGCCGGGATTGCCGAACCGGATCCTATCTTCTACAAAAATAGTGATTTTACCAATTATACAATGCGAATTTCGGGTAATTTATTGTGCCCGACGGACGAAACTTTCGGGCGGCGGTGTCCGGTTCCGGCTATCGGGTTGTTTGATAATGCGTTGCCTTTTTCCGGATATTCTTCGGTGCGGTCCGGCTCCGGTCGGCCCGCCGGGTATCGAAGCGCGGTTTTATGGCCCGGTATTTGAGTAAGGGGTTTCGAACTGCGGCGCGACGCGGGGGGAGGTGAATTGCAAAAAAAATGTTCTACTTTGTTGTGATATAATCAAATAAAACTTATATTTGCAGTCCCGAAATAGAGTTTAACTTATAAATATAAAGAGTATGACAAAGGCAGATATCGTTAGCGAAATCGCTAAAAGTACCGGTGCTGAAAAAGTACAGGTCCAGGCTATCGTCGAGGCTTTTATGGAGAGCATCAAGGGTTCCCTGGCGCAGAACAACAATGTATATCTCCGTGGTTTCGGTAGCTTCATCGTGAAAAAACGCGCGAAGAAGGTGGCTCGTAACATTTCCAAGAATACGACCATTACGATCCCGGCCCACAACATTCCGGCCTTCAAGCTGCAAAGAGTTTTGCGGCAAAAGTTAAATAAATAATAGAAACTTTAAACAATTACAGTTATGCCGAACGGAAAGAAACATAAGCGTCACAAGATGGCGACCCACAAGCGTAAAAAACGTCTTCGCAAGAATCGTCACAAGAAAAAGTAGGTAGCACGCCTTAGTGCTAATTAAGGTAGATAAAGCTAAAAGGGTGCGAGGCCCTTTTAGCTTTACCTGTTTTCCGATTCCCGCTCCGTTCGCAGGGCGGGATATGTCGGATCGTCGGGAAGGAGAGGACGATGTGTTTGTGAACGTATCACCGTATATCGAATCCGCTCCCGAAAAGCCAAAAGAGGCTTTTTGCGAAGGGAATGTGCCGCAATATCGTCCTCTACGGACCAGGCGAGTTGAAAACAATGGAAGCCGGGCTGTGCTTCCCGAACGTCGAACAGCCGCAAACCCCATAATGTCAGAATCGTCGCCGCGGTCTGCGGGACGAAAATATATATGAACCGAGAATTAATAGTCAATGTAAACCCGACCGAGATTTCGATCGCCCTGTGCGAGGACAAGGTGCTGGTCGAGCTCAACAAGGAGCAGTGCCAGACGGGATTCGCCGTAGGGGATATTTATCTGGGCAAGGTGCGCAAGATCATGCCGGGGCTGAACGCCGCGTTCGTCAATATCGGCCATGAGAAGGATGCCTTTATCCACTATCTCGACTTGGGCTCCCAGTTCTCTTCGTTGCAGAAGCTGGTGGCGAGTTACCAGCCCGGCAAGCGGGGAATCCGCCTGGACGCGATGAAGCTGGAGCCGCCGATCGAAAAGTCGGGCAAGATCGGCTCCTACCTGCAGGTGGGGCAGACCGTTATGGTGCAGGTGGCCAAAGAGGCGATTTCCACCAAGGGACCGCGCCTGACGGCCGATATTTCGCTGGCCGGACGCAACGTGGTGCTGGTGCCTTTTTCGTCGAAGGTGTTCCTGTCGCAGAAGATCCGCTCGGCGGAGGAGAAGAAGCGGCTCAAGGGCATTGCAGCCGCCGTTTTGCCGAAGAATTTCGGCGTTATCATCCGCACGGCGGCTGTCGAGGCCAAGGACAGCGATATCGAACAGGATATCCGCTCCCTGTTGGACAAATGGCAGAAGACCCTGCAAAATATTCGCAAGAATCCCGCTCCGGCTCAGTTGATGAGCGAGATGAACCGGGCCAACACCATTATCCGGGATTCGTTGGGAGGCGCCTTTTCGCAGATCGTCGTGGACGACGAAGCGATGTACCATGAGATTCAAAACTACATCCGTCAGATCGAACCGCAGAGCGAGAAACTCGTAAAACTTTATAGGGGCAACGTCCCCATCTTCGACAATTTCGACATTTCGAAGCAGATCAAGTCGCTTTTCGCCAAGTACGTGTCGTTGCGCCGGGGCGCTTACCTGATTATCGAGCACACGGAGGCGATGAACGTCATCGACGTCAATTCGGGCAATCGCACCAAGGCGGAGGACGATCAGGAGCAGACGGCTTTCGATGTCAATCTGGCCGCTGCACGCGAAATCGCCCGGCAGCTGCGTCTGCGCGATTTGGGCGGTATCGTCATCATCGACTTTATCGATATGCACAAGGCTGCGAACCGTCAGTTGCTCTATGAGGAGATGAACAAGCTGATGGCCACCGACAAGGCCAAGCATACGGTGCTGCCGCTGACCAAGTTCGGGCTGATGCAGATCACCCGCCAGCGGGTGCGTCCGGTCGCCGTGCAGGATGTTACGGACGTCTGTCCCACGTGCAACGGCACGGGGCGTATCGAGCCGACCGTTCTGCTCGACAAGAAGATCGAGAACAAGATCTCCTATCTGGCCCAGGATGCGGGGCACAAATATATCAAGTTGCGCGTCAGCCCTTACGTTTCGACCTACTTGAATCACGGCCTGTGGTCGTTGCGCCGCCGCTGGATGTGGAAGTATAAGATCCAGTTGAAGATCGTGGCGGACCAGAGCGTCGGTATCGTCGATGTCCACTACTACGACAAGGAGGGCAAAGACCTGTATAAGGATTAGAGATACCGGATGCCGCAGGGACGGAGGCATGGGCTCGGTCGATGTGCCGGATGGGATTCGGCCCCTTTTACTGGCCGGAAGGCGGACGAAGTCCGGAGCCGGACAAAGGCGGAAGGTGGAAAGACATACATGTTCGGTCGCAGGTACGATCTGCAGCCGATACGAATACACGGAGTTGAATAATCGTTTGAGCGCCTTGCGGAATCGATTCCTGCAGGGCATCTTTTAGCTGGGCGGAATATGGGTCCCGGAAATAAACCGAATATCTTGCAGTTGATCGCCGGAGCGGAGCCTCTCGGCGCGATGCGTCGTGCGTACGATTCGGCGGGGCGGACCGTTCTTCTGCGCGATATGGTCGGCGGGGCTCTCTCGGTTTATGCCGCTGCCCTGATCGCCCGAACGGGCGGTACGCACGTCTTCGTGGCGGAAGACCGCGATGCGGCGGCCTACCTGCTCAACGACTTTTATGCCCTGCTCGACGAAAAACAGGTTTACTTTTTTCCGGGCTCCTACAAGCGTTCGATCGTTTACGGTACGGAGGATGCGCAGGGGGTCGTGCAGCGGACGGCGGCGTTGAGTGCCCTGCGGCGGGAAATGGCTGCGGGCGAATACCGGATTATCTGCACCTATCCGGAAGCTCTGGCCGAACGGGTGACCGACCCCGACTCGATGCGGCGCGAAACCGTGCGGGTGGAAGGTCGGCGACCGGCTGGCGATCGGAGAGCTGGAGGAGTTGCTGGCCGATTCGGGATTCACGAAGGTGGATTTCGTTTACGAACCCGGACAGTATTCGCTGCGTGGCGGTATCTTCGACGTGTTTTCCTTTTCCGAGAGCAAACCTTACCGGTTGGACTTTTTCGGGGAAGAGGTGGATTCGATCCGCCGATTCGAGATTTCCAGTCAGCTTTCCGCCGACCGGCTGAACGAGGTGGAGATCGTTCCGAACCTGAACGGTTTTGCCGGGGATCGGATTTCGCTGCCTGCATTTGCAGGAGAGGTGATTTACTGGTTTTCGATCCCGACTACGTACTGCGGCGCGTGAACGATCTGCGTCGCAAGGTTCTGGGGGAGATGGAGGAACCTGCGGAGATCGACACCCATCTGGTGAGCCGGAAGGTGTTGTTGCAGGACATGGCCGGGATGCGTTTGTTCGAATTGCGTGATAGCCTGAAGGAGCGGCCGGCCGATGCGATGGTCGCGTTCCGCACGGCTCCCCAGCCCAAGTTCAACAAGAATTTCGAATTGCTGGCCGACGACATTATTTCCAACGGACAGCGCGGTTATAAAACCTATATCCTGTCGGAAAACCGGGCGCAGCTCGAACGGCTGGAGAACATTTTCTACCAGTCGGGGCGTAAGGAGGCGCAGATCAACCCCCTGCCGATCACGCTGCACGAGGGTTTCGTCGATCACGACCTGAAACTTTGTTTCTATACCGACCATCAGATTTTCGACCGCTACCAGCGCTATCGGATCAACGGCGAGATCAAGCGCGACGAGCAGATGACCGTCGCAGAGTTGAATCAGCTCCGCATGGGCGATTATGTGGTGCATATCGATCACGGCGTGGGGCGTTTCGGCGGTCTGGTCAAGATCAACGAGAACGGCAAGGTACACGAGGCCATCAAGTTGATTTACAAAGATAACGATGTCTTGTTCGTGCATGTGCACGCCTTGCACCGTATTTCGCGTTACAAGAGCGGCGAAGGCGAAGCGCCCAAAATCTACAAATTGGGCAGCGGGGCTTGGCAGAAGCTCAAGACCGCGACCAAGAAGGCCGTCAAGGACATCTCGCGCGAACTGATCGCCCTTTATGCCAAGCGCAAGGCCAGCAAGGGATTCGCCTTTTCGCCGGATACTTATTTGCAGCAGGAGCTGGAAGCCTCGTTCATGTGGGAGGATACGCCCGATCAGCAGACCGCGACGCAGGCCGTCAAGCGGGACATGGAGTCCGATCAGCCGATGGATCGTTTGATTTGCGGCGATGTGGGCTTCGGCAAGACCGAAGTGGCGATCCGAGCGGCGTTCAAGGCCGCGACCGACGGCAAGCAGGTGGCCGTGCTGGTGCCTACGACGATTCTGGCCCTGCAACATTACCGCTCCTTCGTACATCGGCTCCGGGATTTTCCCGTGAAGGTCGAATATCTCAACCGGACCAAGTCTTCGAAAGAGACGTCCCGCATCCTATCCGAGCTGGCCGAGGGTCGCATCGACATCCTGATCGGTACGCACAAGATCCTGGGCAAGCAGGTGAAATTCCATGACCTGGGACTGCTTATCATCGACGAGGAACAGAAGTTCGGTGTGGCGGCCAAGGAGAAGCTGACGCAGATGAGCGTCAATGTCGATACACTGACCCTCACCGCGACGCCGATTCCCCGCACGCTGCAATTCTCGCTCATGGGGTCGCGCGACCTCTCCGTCATCCTCGACGCCGCCGCCCAACCCGACAGCCGATCATTACCGAGTCGCATCTCTTTCGGAGGAGATTATCCGCGACGCTGTCAATGCCGAGCTGGATCGGGGTGGACAGGTCTATTTCGTCCACAACCGGGTGGAGGATCTGATGACGCTTCAGGGTATGGTTACTCGGCTCTGCCCCCGGGCGCGGGTGGGAATCGGCCACGGCAAGATGCCGGCCGAACAGCTCGAAAAGCTGATTATGGATTTTATCTACGGGGAGTTCGACGTGTTGATTTCGACCACGATCGTCGAAAACGGCATCGACATTCCCAACGCCAATACGATCATCGTCAATAATGCCCAGAATTTCGGCTTGAGCGATCTTCATCAGTTGCGCGGACGTGTGGGACGCGGCAGCCAGCGGGGGTATTGCTACCTGCTTTCGCCCGGCGACGAGCTGCTGACTCCGGATGCCCGGCGGCGCCTGCGGGCCATCGAGGAGTTCTCAGATCTGGGTTCGGGATTCAATATCGCCATGCAGGATCTCGACATTCGGGGCGCCGGCAATCTGTTGGGCGCCGAGCAGAGCGGCTTTATCGCCGACATCGGTTTCGAAACCTACCAGAAGATCATGCAGGAGGCGATCGCCGAACTCCGCTCGGAGGGACTCGAGATGCCCGGCATGAGCGATGCCGAGCAGGGCGTGGTCGATAAGATGAGCTATATTTCGGATAGCGTGATCGAGATCGACGTCGAGGCCGAGCTGCCCGACTCCTACGTGCAGCAGCCCGCCGAGAAACTGCGCTTGTACCGGGAGCTGGATACGGCCCGCAACGAGGAGATGCTCAAGAGTTTCGAGGCCAAGATGATCGACCGCTTCGGTCCGTTGCCCCGGCCCGCTGCCGAGCTGCTCAATGTGGTCCGCCTGCGGTGGGAGGCCGTGCGGCTGGGTATGGAGCGCGTGAAGGTCAAAAACGGCTTGATGATCGTCCATTTCGTAGGCGACGACGATTCTCCTTACTACAAGAGCGATACGTTCATGGAGCTTTTGCGCAAAGTGACGCAGCGCCCCGACCGATTTGTTCTCAAGCAACACAATAATCGCCTGGCGATGACCGTTAGGGGGATTAAGGATGTCGCAGCGGGATACGAGGTGCTTAAATCTTTGTAGAAAGAGCTGGGGAGTATTTTTGATGTATGGACTTGCCCGAACGCGACCGATATGCCTCGTCTTTTTCCCGAAGTTCCTCCCTCGGGAGAGGGTCGGAGGACGGCATAACGCTCCGCAGGGTTGTGGGGTGCCGCCGAAATCGGTAAGAGAACGGTCGTGGTAACCGAAAAGTATATAACTGCTATAAAAACTGAATCCGGACGGTTGTGAACGATTCGTGCCGCAGTGAACTTGGAGAGCGGCCGTGCCGGACGGAAAGAACGAAGCAAAAAAATTCAACGATGAACCTGACGATCGACATGGGTAACACGCGGGTCAAGTACGCTGTATTTGACGGCGGTACCGTCGTTTCCGACGGATGTTCGGAAGAGTTCGACGAAGCGGTGATAGATCGGATTCTTGCTGCTCATCCCGGTATTACGCAGGCTATTGTTGCGACTACGCGCGGTCCGGTCGATGACACCGTCGCGCTGGTGCGTCGCCGCATCGGGCGCTGTCTGCGGCTCTCACCGCAACTTCCTCTTCCCATTCGTAACGGTTACACTACGCCCGAAACTCTGGGTGAGGACCGTCTTGCGGCTGCCGTCGGCGCTGCGTCGCTCTACCCGGGCCGCAATCTGTTGATCGTGGATTTCGGGACGGCCATTACCATCGATCAGGTTTCTGCCGACGGGGTTTTCCGGGGCGGTAATATTTCTCCCGGCGTACAGATGCGCTTCCGGGCCTTGCACGATTATACGGCGGCGCTTCCCCTGTGTGAATCCTGTGAGGACCAGACGCTTTTGGGGCGTTCGACCGTCGAGGCGATCCGGCAGGGCGTGATGAACGGCATTGCCTTCGAAATCGAGGGGTATATCGCCCGGCTGTTTCCGGAAATCGATGCGTTGTCGATAATTTTTACCGGCGGGGATGCAAAATTCTTTGTTAAACGAATTAAAAATACGATATTTGCACATTGTGATTTGGTCTTTCTGGGGCTGAACCGAATTTTAGAGTATAATGCAAGTGAAGAAAGCCGCCGTTAAACTGTGCCTCGCGCTGGCCGTCATTGTACCGTGCATGGCATGGGGACAAACCAGCAGTATCAACGCTTTTTCACCGTATTCGATGTACGGTCTGGGTGAACTGCGGACCCCGGGAACGCTTCAGACACGTTCGATGGGCGGTGTCGGCGTCGGTATGCGTAATGCGGCTGCTGTCAATTTGCTCAATCCGGCGGCTTACAGTGCCGTGCGCCCCAAGTCGTTCCTTTTCGATTTCGGTCTTGAAGGGCAGTGCTTTTACAATTCCCAGAAATATTACGGGCAGACGCTCAATACAAGTTATTATACGGTCAATTTCCACGACATTGCGTTTCAGTTGCCGATTGCCAAGCATTTGGGGTTGGGCTTCAGCCTGACGCCTTACAGCAGCGTCGGTTACCGGATGAAACAGGAGGTGGACGACGATGAAATCTGGGGTAATATCGGCCGCGTGCAGTACCAGTGGGACGGCGACGGCGACGTGACGGAGGTGAAGCTCGGTCTGGGCTGGGAGATCTTCCGCGGATTCTCGATCGGAATAGCTGCCCAGTACTATTGGGGCGACATTCAGCGGATTTATAAAACCGCTATTTTGGAGAATATAACCGGAGGAGGTCTTATCGCAGACGCGACGGGAACCGAAACCTACAGCGTTTCCCGTTTTAAGGGACAGTTCGGCGTACAGTGGTCCCCGATCAGCAACCGTCGGCGTATTCTGACGATCGGTGCGACCTACGATATCGGCGGCGACTTGAATCCGAATGTGACGACGAAGGTGCAGACCGGCGATATTTTCAATACGGTCGCTATGGATATGGGAAATCGTCTGGGGCTCAAGCTGCCCC
>OKWF01000117.1_pt1 | contig 10530 bp, 13 predicted proteins | sample 1607031 | NCBI WGS metagenome assembly OKWF01 (sample SAMN04414079, study PRJEB24778) | human gut metagenome | material: faecal | host: Homo sapiens | reverse complement strand
CTTAAGTGCAATGTTTAGTGTATTCTACACTTGCAGCACTTTCTATAAAAAATAAAAAAAGGAGAGTAAGAGATGTATTCATTTGAAGAAAGTAGTAAAAAGCGGATCCGGAACTTGCCAAAGCGATGGAACTTGAGACGAATCGTCAAAATGATCATATCGAATTGATCGCTTCGGAAAACTTTGTAAGCAAAGCGGTTATGGCAGCGATGGGAAGCACTTGTACCAACCAAGTACGCAGAGGGTTATCCGGGAAAACGTTATTATGGCGGATGCCAGTATGTAGACATGATTGAAGATCTGGCTAGAGAGCGTGCGAAAAAACTGTTTGGCTGTACGTATGTCAATGTTCAGCCACACTCCGGAGCACAGGCAAATATGGCAGTATTCTTCGCTATTTTGCAGCCGGGCGATACATTTATGGGAATGAATCTGGCACACGGTGGACATCTGACACACGGTTCACCGGTCAATATGTCAGGTAAGTATTTCAATGTCGTACCTTACGGTGTTAATGATGATGGTTTTATTGATTATGATGAGGTACTCCGCATTGCGAAGGAATGCAAGCCGAAGATGATCGTAGCCGGTGCATCTGCATATGCGAGAGCAATTGATTTCAAGCGTTTCCGTGAGATTGCGGATGAGGTTGGCGCAGTGCTTATGGTAGACATGGCACACATTGCAGGGCTTGTTGCTGCCGGACTTCATGAAAGCCCAATCCCATACGCACACGTAACAACAACCACAACGCACAAGACATTGCGTGGTCCGCGTGGTGGTATGATTCTTTCCAGCAATGAAGTAAATGAGAAATATAACTTCAATAAGGCAGTGTTCCCAGGTATTCAGGGTGGTCCTCTGATGCACGTGATTGCAGGTAAGGCTGTCTGCCTGAAGGAAGCACTGACAGATGAATACAAAGAGTATCAGAAGCAGGTTGTGAAGAACGCAGCATGTCTGGCACAGGCACTGACTGAGCGTGGATTCAAGATTGTATCTGGCGGTACAGATAATCACCTGATGCTTGTTGACTTACAGAACCTTGACCTGACCGGTAAGGAAGTGGAGAAGCTTCTCGATTCTGTTCATATCACAGCGAACAAGAACACGGTACCGAACGATCCAAAGTCGCCATTTGTTACAAGTGGTATCCGTCTTGGTACACCGGCTATCACAACACGTGGTGCAAAAGAAGATGATATGATTTTGATCGCAGATGCAAATCAAGGCTGCAGTCATTGACAAGGATAATGACAAGGCAATGGCACTTGTAAAGAGCATCACAGACAAGTATCCATTGTATGCATAATACGCATAATACGCATAAAGAACGAGATCAAATCGTATACTAAGTAAAATCAAATGCAAAACCGGGGGCTGCGCGAGAGGGAATCCGTTCCCTTGACATGTGGCTTCCGGTTTATTATGTCTTAAGAAATATCTTAATAATACAGAAAGAAATAGCTTGCTCATGGTTGTATGAGATTTATAGATAAGTACGCTTGAATAACGGAGAATGATATATGGAAAATCAGCAGAAAAATTCCGCCCCGGAGAACAATTCGGACAACCGGAATTCGAATAATAATAAGAAAAAGCCATCCAAGACGGTGGTGATATGGATCGTATCCATTCTATTGACATTTATGATCTGGCAGGGAATTACGGCGATACAGCAGTCCAAACAGGAGAAGATCACGTATGACACGTTCCTGCAGATGCTTGATGATAAATTAGTTACCGATGTGAAGCTCTACAATGACCGGATCAGCTTCACGCCGATCTCGAAGGAGACGGGTGCGGAGATGGACAAGACGTATTATGTGATCCGCATCAGTGATTACAAGATCGTGGACCGTCTGCAGAAGGCGGGTGTGCAGTTTGAGGAAATGGATGAAGGGAAAAAATGCAGTCGTTTCGACGATTCTCTCGTATGTGGTAATGATCGGTGCCTTCTATCTGCTGATGTCGTTACTGATGCGGAATATGTCCAAATCCGGCGGCATCGGAAAAAGCAATGCGAAGATGTATGTGGAGAAGAAAACCGGTGTGACATTCGCGGATGTTGCAGGTCAGGAGGAGGCAAAGGAATCCCTCTGCGAGATGGTAGATTTCTTAGATCAGCCGGACCGATACTTAAAGATCGGTGCGAAGCTGCCGAAGGGTGCCCTGCTTGTAGGGCCTCCGGGAACCGGTAAGACACTGCTTGCCAAGGCGGTTGCCGGCGAGGCGAATGTTCCGTTCTTTTCGCTGTCCGGTTCGGAGTTCGTGGAGATGTTCGTCGGTGTCGGTGCGAGCCGTGTGCGTGATCTGTTCCGCAAGGCGAACAATATGGCACCATGTATCATATTTATTGATGAGATCGATGCGATCGGAGGAAAGCGTGACACGCGTCATGGCGGTGGCGATTCCGAGCGGGAACAGACCTTGAATCAGCTCTTATCGGAGATGGATGGTTTCGACAGCTCGAAGGGAATTATCGTGCTTGCAGCGACAAACCGCCCGGAGGTGCTTGACAAAGCATTGCTTCGTCCGGGACGGTTCGACCGGAGAATCATCGTGTCAAAGCCGGATATGCAGGGACGTATCGATACACTCAAAGTACATTCGAAGAATGTGAAGATGGATGAGACGGTAGATTTCAAGGAGCTTGGCACTTGCCACATCCGGGGCTGTCGGTGCAGACCTTGCGAATATCATCAATGAGGCGGCGTTAATGGCAGTCCGCAACAAGCGGGATTATGTATCCCAGAAGGATCTGATCGCTTCGGTGGAAGTTGTATTCGCCGGAAAAGAGAAGAAAGAGAAGCTGCTCTCACCAAGAGAGAAGAAGATCGTTGCCTACCATGAGGTTGGACACGCGCTTGTTGCTGCATTGCAGAAGAACACACTTCCGATCCAGCGTATCACGATCGTACCGCGTACATCCGGCGCGCTTGGCTATGTATGGCAGGTGCCGGAGGAAGAGAAGCAGTTACAGACGAAGAAAGAAATGGAAGAGGATATCGTGACATTTCTGGCGGGGCGTGCCGCGGAGGAGCTGAAGTTCGATTCCGTTACGAATGGTGCCTCCAATGATATTGAGAAGGCGACGAGCCTGGCGCGGACGATGATCACGATGTACGGTATGTCCGAGAAGTTCGGTATGGTGCAGCTCGAAGGAGTAACCGGAGAATACTTGGATAACCCGCCGCGTACTTAACTGTTCTTCCGAGACAGAGACGAAGGTCGATACCGAAGTCAAGAACATGATGAAAGCAAGCTACGAGAAGGCATTACAAGTTACTTAAAAAGAATATGCCGACACTCGATGCGATCGCACAGGTACTCTACGAGAAGGAGAACCTGAGCGGTAAAGAATTCATGGAATTATACGAGAGATACCAGAATGTAAAGCTTACGGAAGCGGAGAAGGTACAGTAGGGAGAAAATTATGGAATACAATTTCTTTGCGACGGTGGCGCGCATGAAATATATTGAGCGCTGGGCGCTCATGCGGAACACATACCCGGAGACATTGTCGGAACACAGCCTGGAGGTAAGCATGCTTGCGCATGCGCTCTGCGTGATCGGAAATGTGCGGTATGGCAAGCATTTAGATGCCGACAAGGCGGCGGTGATTGGACTGTATCACGATGCGTCCGAGATCATCACAGGCGATATGCCAACACCAATCAAGTATTACAACAACCGGATGAAGGATCTCTTTCATTCTATCGAGGATGAAGCGTGCGAGAAGCTGATCGGACAGCTTCCGGAAGATCTGCAGACATATTACCGGGACTACTTCTTCAAGCAGGGCGATGATACGGAAGAGACGAAGTATCTCTGGAAGCTCGTAAAAGCGGCAGATAAACTCTCTGCATTGATCAAGTGTATGGAGGAAGAAAAAACCGGCAACCGCGAATTCGTCAAGGCGAAGGAAAGCACGGAGCAGATGGTGCAGGAGCTATCAAAGAGCTACCCGGAAGTAAAGGACTTCGTGCAGGAATTCCTGCCAGCCTATGCGAAGACACTCGATGAGTTAAGTTAGAGCATAATGCGTTTGCTTTTTTCGATAATTGGAATCATCAAGTCCATATAGAAGAGGGTTTCAACGCTGTAAGTGAAGAAACCATGATATTTTCTGCTGTATTCCGGATATTGGTGAGACCATATCGTGATAGAGGGAATTTTGCCGGTTGGCATGTATGTGCTCCAGGGATGTTCCCTCTGCGGTTGTGTTCTCGCAGTGAATCGTGAATTTATCATTTTCGGTAGTCGCAATCGCGATGTGGATAAAATTCTCACTGGAAGGATTGGCAATACATGCTTTCAGACAGTTATCAAGCATATTGCCGAGAATCACACATAAATCATAATCATTGACCGGAATCCGGTTATATGTTACCCCAAGCTTAGCAACAAACTGAATATGATTTTTCGCTGCAAGTGTATCATAGTTTGTCAGGAAAGAATCAATGACCAGATTACCGGTATTGTATTTGGAATATGTTGATTCGATATCTCTGACAGCTTCTTTTGTGAAGGCTTTTAGTTTGTCGTATTCGGCGTTATCCACATACTCGTTGATGCAGAAATACTGCTTTTTGAGATCGTGGATGATCCGGCGGCTTTGCCGATAGGATTCACTGAGCTGTTCGTATTTTTCCTTCTGAAAACAAATCTGCTCTTCCATCTGGGCATTTGTATATTTTAATGCAGTCGATGCATATTCTTTCTGAATCAGAATGTAGTTTATGATATTTAACAACGCCAGACAGCAGATCAGAAGTTTGTAGAAAAATACTGTATCAATCTCGAATATCTGTTGAATTGGCAAACACACGTAGATAATAATAGATATAATAGGAGTAGATAAAACTAAAAGTTTGTATTCCGTAGAGACGGTTGTCGATTTTTTACGCAGGAGGATAGACGAGAGCAGACACAACAGGAACAGGGAAGACTTGGAACCGATATTCATGACACTGTACATAAATGTAGTGTCACTTTCTGCATAGAAATCCGGGTTCAGTTTCGTAAAAAGGAAGGTAAATATGGCTTCTCCAAGTGCTGCAAGCGTCTGGAACAGCAGCGTCATGTATAGCTTTGCTTTCAGACTGCTTGTGAAAAATAAGCAGAGGATAAACGTTGTACCCAGACTGATAAGCGTTGCGGTAATTTCTGATTGCATGGTAGGAAAATGGCTGTTTAATACTTCACATCCATACAGACAGCATTCGCAGCCGACAAGGACACAAAGATATAGTGGGGCATAACGTTTCTTGAAATGATGTAGCGTGTTCATCAGAAATGTAGTTAAGATGAACATATCAAAAGATATGTAAGTATCGTAAGTGCGTATTGCATATTAGACTCCTTGGTGTGTATAAAAATCCGAGTGCAGGGCAACAACCTGATTCAGGTAGCGGTCCGTGATCAGTTTCCGGTTCCGTCTGCTCATGGAGACTGAGGCACCGTTGTCAAAAATAATCGTGCAATCCTTCAGATAATGAATATGGGAAAGATTGACAAGAACTGTGCGGGAACACATCATAAACATTGTTTCATCCAGCATGGAACTCCAAGTGGTGATCGTCCCCTTCGCAGGAACCACATCCTCCCGCATATGAAAACATAATTCTTTGGACTTCGCATTTTTTACTTCGATGTAATAGACATCTTTTAAGTTCAATGTATATTCCCGGTCATAGCCATCTACAACGGAAATCAATGATAGATTTTTCGTGTACTCTTCGAGGATATCCGATAGCAGTTGCTTCATCTCGACTTCCGGGACTGGCTTTTGAAGGAAATGGTAGGGGTGGACGGCAAAACTGTCCTGCATATACTTTGGATAGTTGCTGACAAAAACAATCATTACATGATGGTCGAAATTTCTCTTGATTACATCGGCAAGCGTGATTCCGCTTCCATCCGGCATTTCGATATCCAGAAAGAGCAACTGATAGGGCGCTCCTGTGGATTCCCGGTAGCGTGTCAGAAGTGCCTGTGCACTTGTATAAGTATCAATATGCAGATCAATATTGAATTGGAAAGAGCATATATCTAAAAGATGACATAATGGCTCGAATTCTTTTGCTTCATCATCGCAGATGGCTATATTCAGTGTCATTTATTTTTTTTCCCCCTTTGAAACATGTAATGTCCTATGATTCAAGCAACGTGCGATACATTGATTGATAAGAACGATGCACAAGCAAATCAATATCATATGATAATAGAGTTGCTGTTTCCATGATAGCATGAGGACTGCAAATGCGTAAATAAAGAATAACAGAAAGAACAATATTTTTTTGATTTTTGTTCTTTCGGCAGTGGTGTAGTGCTTGTGTGCATTTCCAACTGGAGCCAGAACCCAGATCATAACAGTAAGCAGGCTGATAAGAAGAATATAGAGTCCGGGCATAATCAAATATGGTAACCGGGATAAAAATAGAGTCAGAAAATAAATGGAATAAGAAAGCAGGAAGCAGGAGTAAGGACTTTTTTGCATGGGCACCGCCTGCCAGCATGCGTATTGGAACCAGGATAATAATATATACAAGCGATGGGAGAAAAAAATCGAGGAGTCCCCCAATCAATAGCAGACTGCAATTAAACAAAATCAGATCCAGCGCAAAATCAAGGCAATAGAAATAAATGTCTTTCTTTTGAGATTCTATAATTTCGTTTGTCACAAGTATATCGGTTATCTTCTTACTTATTTTTTTAGAGAGTATCATTTCATTTATCCTTTCATTTTTTACAGTATAGCAGAGAACGTCGGACAGATAGAAAAAGGGATACGAACGGTCAAAAATAAGGGATGAACGAACATTCATCCCTTATTTTTGACCGTTCGTAGCAGATTTCAACAGGAAATCATAAAAGCATGTTATAGTGCGATTACCATATTGATGGAAGACAGAAGAGAAGGAGGAACTTATGAAAACAAAGGTTAAGAAGTGGCTTGGGAAACATGGAAATGTCATATGTGCAGTTGCGGTTTCGCTGGCATCGTTATCATCCCTTTGTTGTAGGGGAACTTGGTATCAACCAGAGGAACCGGAAGGGGTGAAGGAGTTTGCAAAAAATCATGTGAAGTAGAAATGGGAGGAAGAAGCTTATGAGAAAAGGAAAAATGAAAAAGTCAATTGTAACAATAGCGATGGCAATGATGCTGTCTGTAACAGCTGTGGTGGGATTTGGGACGAATGCAAAAGCGGCAAATGTGAGAAATGAAACATATTCGTTTAATAATGGCAATTCATCAGGCGAAACAAGTCCTAGAGAAAAGCAAGATACAACTAAGGTTTATGTATATCCCCAAAGTGGACCAACAATTAAGTATGCTGTTTATGGTGCAACAAGTCAATATGGTTCTTGGACACCGCGATCAGTATATCATCGAATTCCAACGGGGGTTCAGGCAAGTATAAACAAATAATGTGAAAGGAAGAAAAACGAAAATTAATGCAAAACTGAGCATGCTTAGAATTCAGACAATTAATCAGGATACGAACGGGAGTTGGAGTCCTGATTCAACGAGAAACTATACGATTTATGGATAATGTAATCTACGATCTGTGTGTCGGTAAGCTGGCACATAGATCGTATAAATGGGAGAATTTCAATGAAAAAAATCAAATGGCTATTTGTAATGATGGTATTTGTGACAGTTGGTGCAGTTTGTATAGCTTTCATAGTAAAGAACGAAAAAAATAAGCAGGCACCAATGAGCGATATTATGAAAAAATGAGTCTGAAGAAGATAATGAGAAAGAATCAAACGGGAGAAACAAAAAAGAAAATCAGACAGATTCCAATGATTTACAGAGAGACATAGTTTCAACAGGGAAGCATAATATATGAATTTTTGTCTGTAGATATTGTGGAAGAGACGGAAATCAAAACTCAGACAAAGTATCCCGCGGCAAATTTTTATGATGAAGTTTTCCCGGATTCGAATTACCAGGCAACTGTCAGGGATTGGAAAACTATGGTGGAAGAGGCACCAGAGTTGAAAAATATATTTGAATCAAGTTTCGACTATTCATATGATGAGTACGAAAAAATATATGATAAATATGCAGATATAATTAAGAAAAATACATATGAAGCGCATCCAAACACGCGTTATTATTTTGTTCATATGCGGGTTACAAATACTTCAGATGACAAAAACAGAGATGTGGTAATGAATGAATTGAGAACGATTGTAACAAATGGAAACAAAAAAAACCAGTTCAATTAATGAAAGTATTTGTTATTTTTTCTTCTCCGCAAAATATTAGAGGGGAAGAAAGAGCCCAGTTTTTTTTTCTGGTATAACATGGCTCCGGGTGAAGTGCTGGAGTGTACGGTTGGGTTTCAGGTTCGGGATGATTGGATTTATCCTTCCGATCAATATGTGTATGCAGGATTTGTTAGCTCAGAAATGTATAATCAGTGGGTAAATCCGGTATTATCTAAAACAGTTGTGCCATTATATGATCTGCCACAATCCGAATAAATAGGGTGATGTCTGATTTTAAGGAGGAGAGGTATGTGAAAAGAAGAGTGATCGTGTTTTTGATTCTGTTAGGTCTTCTGTTATGGGTAATTCGTGTCGTGAACTTGAACCGGGAGAAAGAAAGCGACGTGATGTATATGGAGCTGGGACAGAAATTTTTATTATGGAGAGCTTGCAATTCAGGCGGATGACTTTCTGCTTTTGAATGCAGATGAATATGATGCTTATTTTGGCGTGGAAGATGATGTGACAGATGATGAAAAAGCTGTATGTGTGCGGTTTACAGTTCGAAATGATTCAGACAATGCAATATCGTGGGATGATGTTTTTTCCGTGATGGGCGAGGGGGTTGTTTGTGAAGGCTGGGGGAGTGCTTATAATCCATATATGGGGGCAAAACTGAACAAGTTCTACAGTGAACAGTTAGATTCAGGAATGCAACAGGATATATGGATTGTAACTACGGTGTCTCGTGTGTGCTTTCGTGAGAAAACATGGGAGAATCTTTCAGACATGGAGTTTGAATATGTGGTGTCGCTGTATCCAGATGCCGTCCGCATCCGGTTAAAAACAGGGAAGAATTATGGAGGAGCGAGCCTATGAAACCAGTCATTAAATTTGAGTTTTACAGAGCTTTTCGGTCGCGTGGATTTTATGTGGCATTGCTGTTAGGAACGGCTCTGGCAATCGGCGATATCGTACTCTTTCATAATGCATTTCGGGATACGATAGATGCAAAAGTTGTGATGCAGACATGGATTGGGACAGATTATCAGTTCGTGACGAACAGTCTGTTTTATGCGTTACTTCCGATTCTGGCAGCATTACCATATGCGGGAACTTATTATGAAGACATCAAAACAGGTTATCTGAAGAATATTTTACTGCATACATCCAGACGTGGGTACTATATGGCAAAATCATTTGTTGTGTTTGTGATGGCAGCAATCACTGTGATGATTCCGTTGCTGTTAGATTTGATGGCGGTTATGACAATATATCCACTTCGTATGCCGGAACGACTGGAATTTCTGGCAGCTGGAATTCTGGATGTGAATTTGTTTTCTGGGCTGTATGAGACGAACGGTGCATTGTATGCATTGGCATTTATCCTTTTAGATGGTCTGTTTGCAGGACTTTTGGCGCTTGTTTCTGTATGCGTGGCAGAACGGGTCGAGAGTATGTTTAGTGCGATTGTAATTCCTTTTGCTTTCTATATCATGTGGAGTGCAGTTATGATGGAAAACAATGATGGCAGATTCTCTGTGATGGAAATGTTGAACCCGTTACAATCGGTTGTTTTCAGCGGGCTGCAGGTCGTGCTTATGGCAGTCGGTGGGACGCTGATTATTATACTCTGGCTGTTCTTAAAGGGAAGGAGAAAAGACGTGTTATGATAGAGGTTGAATTAAAAAATATATCGAAGACGATACATAAAACGCCGATTTTGCATGATATCAATCTGAAATTCCATTCGGGAGCAATTTATGGCCTGAAAGGGAAAAATGGATGTGGGAAAACCATGCTTATGCGAACTATTTGCGGATTGATGATACCAAGCACAGGAACGGTCAGTATCAACGGAAAAGTACTCATGAAGGATATCGAGTTCCCGGAAAGCATTGGGGCGTTGATTGAGAATCCGGCATTTCTGCCGCAATATACAGGATATAAGAATCTGTGTATGCTGGCATCGCTTCGCAGTGATATAGACAAAGAGGCTGTGGCGGAAGCTATGCGGCGGGTGCAGCTTGATCCGGAGGATAAGCGTGTATATCGGAAATATTCGCTCGGAATGAAACAGAAGCTTGGAATCGCAAATGCAATTATGGGAGAGCCGGATATTATTGTATTAGATGAACCAATCAATGCGCTGGATGAAGCAAGCGTGGAGCAGGTAAAGAAAGTGCTGGTGGATTTGCGGGAACGGGATCATCTGATTATCATTGCCTGTCATGATCGGGAAGAACTGGAGTATCTGAGTGATGAGATCATTGAGATCAAGGACGGTACAGTTGTGTGTAAGCAGAA
>OKWF01000116.1_pt1 | contig 10532 bp, 17 predicted proteins | sample 1607031 | NCBI WGS metagenome assembly OKWF01 (sample SAMN04414079, study PRJEB24778) | human gut metagenome | material: faecal | host: Homo sapiens | reverse complement strand
TGAACAAATGTACCATATTTGCAGAATATATTCAACAATTTTTTAAAATTTTATTTCTTATTCTCTGTATGGCATTATCTATTGACTTAACAGGTTTTTGCAATCTTTCCCCGATTTCAGCATAACTAAGGCCTTCTATGTAAAGTTCAACTACATTTTTTTCAAATTTACTGAGGTCATTATCCATACAGGTCTGAATCTTAATTACCTGTTCTTTCGCTATAATCATCTCTTCAGGATTTTTCATACTGCCATCTACTAACGTATCTACAAGCTTAATATCCTCATCGGATCCATTATCATTAATTGTCTCTTCAAAAGAAACATAACAATTGAGTGGTCCATTTTTCTTTTCTGTTATATCTTGTAATTGTGGACCTTATATGCCTTGATACGCATAAAGAAGCAAATGTCATGAACAATGCGTCTCTATCCGGATTATAGTCCCTTATTGCCTTAAAAAGGCCAAGCATGCCCTCCTGGAGCAAATCTTCATTATCGGCACCTGCAAGATAATATGAACGCACATTTTTTCTTACAAGATTTTTATATTTTTCAATAAGATAATCTGCAGCTTTTTCATCACCTGAATGATATTTTGCCACAAGTTCTTCATCAGAAAGTAATTTGTAAGTATCAGTAATTGCCATATATTACATCCTCTGTCTGACTATTTCATAAGCAAGAACGCCTGCTGCAACCGATGCATTAAGCGAATCAATGTTACCCTTCATAGGGATTGACGCAACATAATCGCATTTTTCTTTTACAAGTCTGCTGACGCCTTCTCCTTCGTTACCGATTACAAGTCCTATCGGTCCCGTAAGATTTAAGTTATACATAGTCTCGCCGCCCATATCGGCACATACAAACCATAATCCTTCTTTTTTAAGTTCCTCTATTGTTGCGGAAAGATTGGTAACCTTGGCAACAGGTGTATAATTAAGTGCTCCCGCACTGGTCTTTGCAACAGTTGCCGTAAGACCTACCGCACGTCTTTTTGGAATAATTACACCATGTGCTCCTGCAAGGTTCGCTGTTCTTATTATTGCCCCAAGGTTATGAGGGTCTTCTATTCCATCAAGTATAAAAACAAACGGTGGTTCACCTTTTTCTCTTGCGGCATTCAGAATATCTTCCACTTCTGCATAATCGTATGCTGCCGCATTGGCTACAACTCCCTGATGATGACCCGTCTTTGATAATCTGTCAAGAATTTCCCTGTCAACATATCTGATTATTGTGTCTGTCTTTTTAGCTTCACGGATAATTGTCATTACCGGTCCATCTTTACATCCATCAAGCACGTAAAGTTTATCAATGGTTTTGCCTGATCTGAATGCTTCAATTACTGCATTTCTTCCTTCAATGGTAAATTCTGTATATCTCATGAGATATGTTCCTCCTGAAATCCTTTTTTTACAAGTTCCATAATCCTGTCAAACTTTTTTCTGAAGATAGAGGTAGCCGATTAACGCTTCAAATCCGGTAGCTTTTCTGTAATCGGAGGTTGACGCATTCTTGGCTTTGGTGCTGGAATGGGCATTACGTCCTCTTTTGTATGCCGCTTCTTCATCTTCACTCAGCATATCCATTATTGACTCAATAATCCGTGCCTGGGTTGATGCTTTGGCAAGGTTGCTTGCCTTTTTATTAAGTTTGTTAACAGGTGCATTGCCTCTGGTTACAAGATTGGTTCTTATAATCAGTTCATATACGCAGTCGCCAATATAGGCAAGTGTCAGAGGAGAATATAAAGCAACGTTTACCTCTCCTATCTGAAATGCCTTTTCCATTGCCTCAAACATTAATCTATCCTCACACTATTTCCATACAGTTCCTTCTCTGGTATCCTTTATCTGTATGCCTTTTGCCGCAAGTTCATCACGGATTGCATCTGCCTTTGCAAGTCTTTTTCTTTCTTTGCAGCTTTTCTTTCTTCAATCTTTGCAAGAATGTATTCTTTAAGTTCCGAATCCACAGAACTTTCCTTATCATTACCATGGTCCTTTAAGAGATCAAGTGAAAGCACTTCGTCAAAACTCTTTATAAGTTCCAGCTTGGTCACATCATTAATATCACTTCTTAATACATCATATATAACGGTTATTGCCGAAGATGTATTAAGGTCTGAGCATATTGCGTCTTCAAATTTTATTTCTAAAACCGGCAAATGCTTCTTCATCCACACTGCCATCTGCCTTCAGTTCCCCAATTTTCTTGATAAGTTTATTATATGCCGTTGTCATATTATCAAGAACTTCATAAGAAAATTCAAGGGGTTTACGATAGTGTGACTGTAAGCAGAACAATCTGTATACCAGTGGATTATAGCCTTTTTCCTCAAGAGTGATACTGTAAGGAATTCACCTTTTGATTTACTCATCTTTCCCGATTTATCGTTAAGATGATGAACATGGAACCAATAGTTGCACCACTTATGTCCGAGATATGCCTCACTCTGGGCGATTTCGTTGGTATGATGTGGAAAAATATTATCTACGCCGCCGCAGTGGATGTCCATATATTCGCCGAGGTGCTTCATACTGATGCATGAGCACTCAATGTGCCATCCCGGATATCCTACACCCCATGGGCTGTCCCACTTAAGTTCACTGATTGTCAAATTTGGATTTTGTAAACCAGAGTACAAAGTCTGCTTTGTTCTTTTTATTAATGTCTTCGCTTACGTCATCCCTGACTCCGACCATAAGTTCTTTTTCCGACTGGCTTGAAAAAACATAATAATCATCAAGCTTAGATGTGTCAAAATATACGTTGCCTCCTGCAATGTAAGCATAATCTTTTTCAAGAAGGACTTTAACCATATTAATAAATTCAGGAATACAGTTAGTCGCAGGTTCTACAACATCAGGTCTTTTAATATTAAGCTTACGGCAGTCATCAAAGAAAGCATCTGTATAATATTTAGCAATCTCCATTACAGTCTTATGTTCTCTTTTGGCACCTTTAAGCATCTTATCCTCACCTGTATCGGCATCACTCGTAAGGTGTCCCACATCCGTAATATTCATTACACGTTTTACATCATAGCCTACATAACGTAAAGTTTTTTCAAGAATATCTTCCATAATATAAGACCTTAAATTTCCTATGTGTGCAAAATGATATACTGTAGGTCCGCAGGTATACATTGCTACCTTTCCGTCAACATTAGGTATAAACTGCTCAACTTTTTCTTGTAAGTGTATTAAAAAAATATACTTTATTTTCCATCGTATTGCTCCTGTTTCTCTTTTAATTTACTTAACTGTTTCTGAATGTCATCAAGCTCTGCTCTTACAGGATCCGGTAAATGAATCTGATCAAGGTCTTTGTTAGGAAGCCTTATATCATCACATTTAACCACTCTGCCCGGTATTCCCACAACTGTTGAATTAGGAGGAACTTCCTCAAGAACTACGGAACCTGCACCTATCTTGGAACCTGCACCTATTGTAAATGAACCGAGTATCTTGGCCCTGTACTTATCATAACATTATCACCGATAGTAGGGTGCCGCTTGCCATGTTCCTTGCCTGTGCCTCCGAGAGTTACTCCCTGATAAATCGTAACATTATCACCGATTATAGTTGTCTCCCCGATTACAACACCATGTCCGTGATCGATAAAAAAGACCTTTTCCAATCTGTGCGCCCGGGTGTATTTCAATTCCGGTCTTTCTTGCAGCCTTCTGCGAGATTTTTCTTGCTTTATAAAATTTACCTTTGAGGTAATATTTGTGTGCCTTTCTGTATTCCCATATAGCCCAGAAACAAGGATAAAGAAATACTTCCCTGTTGGATTTCATTGCAGGGTCCCTGTCTTTTATGACCTCTATGGATTCTTTAACATATTCTCTGAATTTCATGATATCTCCTTAATATTAAGAATTTCTGCTGCAACATCCCTTACAGGATCCACAGTCAGCAATTCTGTCATTCATAATATCATTATATACAATATTTAGTATTTTCTCTACAAATATTATAAATATCTACATTAATTTTACCTCGAATCTTTTGATTTTTAAGTTTAACAAGTGGTCTATAAAGATAATCTTCAATATCATGTAGTCTTACAACAAACGGTAAGTATTTATTACAAACACCAATTTGTTTATCTCTACAATAAAGAATACCATCTTTTAATTCATAACCATATTTACCATTTGCAACGGTATGTTTTGTATGAATACTTATATCATCTATTCTTTTATAGAATAAATCAAGTATTTCAGTAATAGTTCCAACAGTTTTCATCACTTTTCATAATCTCTAATTCCAACAACGTTGCATGGAAAGGTAAACCATTTTTAGTTCTTTCATAGAACTTAACAGTTACAGACTTTCCGATAGGTGGATTATTAAGAATATCTAATCGTTCATTAACAGTACCAGTTAAAGTACAACTAAATACTAAATCATTAATATCGTTCTTGAGAACTAATCTAACATTAAATCCTACTCTATCATCAGGATTCCCAGTGTGTTCAACACCAATACATTCAAATTCAGCATCGTCGAACTTTTTGAGTTTCATCATTGTAGCAGGACGAGAACCAAATTTATAATTCAGTATGCAATCTCTAATTATGGCTCCTTCAAAGCCACAATCAATGCATCTTTGCATATAAGCTAACGCTTGATTATCATCATAATGGTATCACTATTAAGAATAATAAGATTAAATTTATCCCACATACTATGACCTTCGGGAGTTAAATTTTCCCAAATTCTACCAGCCATTACATTATGAGATACACTACTTTTCTTACTACGATATTCTTCCCAAACACTAAACCTTAGTTTATCACGTTCTCTATTAGTTAAATCGGGAATGCTTAAATCAAAATTAACAAACTGAAGTTTCTCATGATATATATTCTTAGGATTACGAGCAGCTCCACCAATAGTTGTTACTTTTTCACCACGAATATAAATCTCACCATCAAATACCATATTAGCATATTCAGGAAAACTATCATAAAAATCATTAAATAGTTGCTCGATATGCCAAATACGATAAGTAAGACCTTCTTTAGTTTTAATTACAGTATGATAATGTTTATCATCACGAACAAAACCTTCAAGACTAAATAAATCAGTAGGTGTAAATTCTTCAAGCATAACAACTGCTCGAACACCATTGATTTTAGGTTGAGCAATACAAGGATATTCGAACTTACCAATAGCAAACTTTTGTGCTTTCATAGGTTTAACACAATTATTTGCATCAGTATTATATTTAGGTAATCTCTTATCTATTTCTTCAAATAAATCATCTGCATTAGTAAGATAATCCAAAGGATTAATACCTAAATCAGAAAGACTTTTATAACCTTGTTTCTTATGTCTTTCATAAACACTTTTAAGCTCAAATTCAGCTTGTTCTCTATCAGTTTTCTTACTCTTAGCTTTAATTACAGGAGAATAAGATGATGTTTCAGCACCATTTACTTTACCATAATAATAAGCTAATCGTAGAGATACTGTACCGTCAGAATTAGTAACTTTTTCAACTCGACCCCACCAACGAACTAAACCGCCAGTTAAATCTCGTTTATATAAAACTTCATTAGGAATCATATCTTATTTTTTAACTTTTTCTTCAACAACAATAGCGTATTGCGGTTCTCCAATACGAATCATAAGACAATTCCAACTTTCAAGAGGAGTCTTATGTTCAGTCATATCTGTAAGATTGAGTGGTTTAGCACAAAAACATTTATACGACCTTTCAATCTTATTATTAAGAGGATTCTTAATAGTTTTAGGATGTGGGAGGATACGCGAAAGAATAGGATTGATAGCTTCTAATGTTTCTTTGTCATTAGCGCTAATATAAGTATCACCATCAAGAATAATTTGTGTATGTTTAAAACCATATTTATCCACAAATCTATTAATACTTGATTGGTCAGATAAACGAGAAAAATCATTCATTAATCTCGTATAAGTTTCTTCATCCATAGGACAAAGATAAATCTTATTACCATTATCAAGAGTATTGATAAGATAGTTTTTGATTTTAATCTCCATAATAAATCTTTTTTAGAACATTATCAAAATGTTGGAATACTTTACGATAACCATAATCTTTAACCATATCAGATGGGTCTTTAGATTTATAATTATTCGTAAAATAAATTGGAATAGTATTATATCTACCTTGTAGTAGATGAGCTGCATTAATTCCAGCAGCATCAGTATCGAAAATAGTAAATAACTTTCCGCTTAAAGAGTACGACACCAATAACTTGTAGATGTCAGTAGGTAATACGATAGTTTCAGAAGCAGCAGGTATAAACAAAATATCATTAATACCTTTCTCATCACAAATTTGTTCAAAAAGTATTTTATCTTTATAACCTTTTATAAGAACAATATAATTCGTTGGTTTAAGTTGATGTAAACACTCAATAGGACAACGATTATTAGTAATAAACTTAGTTTGACTTTTAAGTCTTTTTGGAAAATAAAGTTTATACTTATTTGGATTAACATTATAAACATAACAAGGGTCAGTACCACTATAACGATAAGGTGTTTGCCATTCATTAAGTCTATATCTATCAACAATAAATACTTTTGTATTTAGATTACTTTTCTTAATACCATATTGTTCCCAATAAATATAATCTAACTTATTTGGTTTACGAACATCAAAAGTAATTTCAAGATTTTGATTCTTAATATGTTCTTGTTCAGTTCGATTAAATTCAATATTAGTAACAATCTTATCAGAACAACGAAGGATTATATCATTACATATATACACAAACCCTTCGCTTGTTTTACAATTCTTATTAATAATATAACCTACAAACTTCAAATATATCACCTCTAAATCTACCATCACCAAAATCTCTACATATCAGTTTATCACCATAATACTTAAAAGATAATGAAGGATGTTTATTCATTTCTTAAAGGATTTCGTATTCTATCATTAGGACTACTAATGTTAAATCGGATTACATCTTCGGGAATACCAAAATATTTACTAAATATTGTAACTTGGTCAAGTGTATTAAGTATGAAATCTCTCATGTAATCAGTAGTGTAACTTGTGCGGCTCGGCCTGCGGCCTCGCTACCCGGTGGGGGAGAGGGTTGCACGCCCACTCGTGACGTATTACCGACAAGTCTAATTTTAGCATTACCCAAAAAAGAAGGAGATAATAGAGTTTTACCTCCATTACCTCCTTTACAAGTTCCTGTTTTAGTAATATGATAAATACTACTTCGAGTACCTATCAAGAATGTTCTGAATATCCGACGAAACAACAGTAGCACCGGGAGCGGGAGCAGGAGCACCTGCGGCAGCTTCACGATTCTTCGGAGTATCATCTTTTGCAAGATGAATTGTTTCACCAGCTTCAAATTCAATCGACGGACTTTGACCGGGAATAACACGTTCAACAAATCCACGATTAACAAACGAAGGAAAAGCTAAGAACTTATGCGTGTTATAATCTGCAACAAGTTTCATAAACAGTTTCACATTCTTATAAATAGGATTTTTCTCATCATCACCAACAAGGAGATGTTTGAAATATTCAAAGAAAGCAAGATACTGTTCACAACGAACCTTTGCAGGAGCAGCATAATCGAGTCCCGGACATTTACCAGCATTAACCGGATAACCTTTAAGACCCTTAAACTGATTTGCGATATGACGAAGCTGTCCATATACCTGCTGAATAATGTTAATAACAGTCTTTTCTTCAACAGGTTCGCCTTTCTTATTAAGAGTAGTAACCGGCTTAGCAGTAAATGTATAATAACGGTCTTTCGGATTTGCGTCAGTTTTGCACTGCTTAAATTCGATAACAAGTACGGGGAATTTACAACCAGCATATTCCCATGTACTTTCGACACCTTTATCATCCAGCAAAGGTACTTCACGAATATCAATACGAACATCGTTAATAATACCCATACAAAGATTACCAAGTTCAGGGTCGGGCTTAAAAGCTAATCTCCGTTCAACAACCTCTTCTTCAAACATTAATGTTGTCGAACTAACTTTCGATTTACTTGTGTCTGCCATAATAATAATTAAAGTACTTTAAGTTATTAGACTAAAAAGAGGAGCTACTTATTCAATAACTCCTCTTTTTATAATGATAGCAAATGATAGATTTGTTAAATACTTTTAGGTATTAACAATTACAACTCGGCTTCCGGCTCGGTTTCGGGCTGCGGTTCCTCTGCCTGCTTCTCGTCCTCCAGCGTTACCTCTTTTGGGTCTACCAGCACATACACTTTCTCGTAGATGGTATCATCAATCTGAACAGGAATAAAGTCACCATTCTCGTCCTTAACTTCCTCAACACCATACTCAACTCGCTTAGTAGCAAGAACAGCAGTACACATCTTACCGTCACGGCCTTTCTGAGTTTCAACCTCTTCCATAAGACCCTTATCAGCAAGAACCCGCTCACCTACGGGAGCAGCATCCTTATCCTGCATAAGCATCTGCGACCAAACACCAGCATAATTAAACGACTGAGGACGACCAGTACCTTTCGTATTACCAGCACTTGCAAGTTTGCAACCCTCGCTACCTGCCGAAAGAGCAATAAAGAAACGCTCATTAATCGAATCAGCATTAGGCATAGCAAACATAACAACACGGTCGCCATGACCACAACCGATAAGTGCAGAAGCCGAAGCATTCATCGTAAACTTGTTCATACCACGAGCAGTAGTAATTGCCGGACGAATATCATTCGACGACTTCGTACCACGGTTTACAGCGGTCAGACCAGCAAGTTTAGCAGCAGAAAAAACAGACTTTTTCATAATTGTAATTTGTTTTAATTTATGAATATTTTATGAATGATAGATTAATGATAGATTTGCATTACTTTATTCTGTAACAGGAACTTCTTCAAATTCAGTATCTTCAGCTTGACGATTTGCAATAGATACAGCTTGATGTAATTCACTATCAACGTAAATTCCATTCAACTTATCACTTGCAATAATTCTACCACCAAGCATGATAGACATTTTAATAAGATGAGTTTCCGGATGGGCATTCCAATTAGCTTTACCTTTACTTTCAGTACCGTCAGATTTAGTACCAACGTACAAACCTGCGTCAATAGCTTGTTGTAAAGTATAAGGTATTGCAATACTCTCATCACCACGAGTAAGTTCTACAAGAGCTCGACGAGTAGCATACCTAATAATTGGAATTTTACCTTCTTGTACTTGTTTATCAATATAATCAGCAGTATGACCATCATTGATTACAACAAAATCATCTTTCGTTTCTTTGTTATAATCAACAAGTTCATTCGCAAGTTCTTTTTACAATATCTATATATGTAAAAAGGTTTAGTTCCATCTTCAAGAATCTTACGTTTAATACCGGCATCCGTAAGGACTTTATTAACAACATGAATACCAGTATATACTATCTCAGCTTGAGAAGTACTAAAAACGTAAATGTTTTGCATAGCAGCCATAGGATTAAGTCCCATAGACCGCCCACGTCAACTTTGATTGCTGCTTCCCTATCAAGTGTTTTACCAAATGTAACACTTACCATAGGAGTAAAACCGAGTTCATTACCTAACAGCAAACATGTAACAATCGCACTCTTATTAACTACAAGTTCACTCGTTCCATCTTCTTTCTGAACTTGCTCCTTAAATCCTTTATTAAAAACAGGACTTTGAGCAATCCAATCTGCTAATGCTTCAGCTTGTTCAAATGAATTAATTTGATTAACAGCTAAAGTAACACTTCCATTTTTACTTCTTGTATTAACAAGAGCACCACTCACATCTTCATCAGTCTTTTCGACTGGCTTCATTTGTGGTTTATCCATACGCAAATATAGTAATTATAATTGTACCACCAAAGAAAATAGCAAGAAATTAACCGAAAATTTCACTAATATCATTAACCCATATCGGAACATTCTCGGAATCTTGCTGACGCTGGATTAACTTCTGTTTGTCCCTCGACCTAACATCTTTATCACCAATTTTGAAATCATCAAATGTAAAGATTAAATAATAACACAATTCTTATTAGGATTCATGTAATTATAAGTCTTACCTCGTGCGACACGTTGCCCATGAGTATTAGAATTACAACTACCACCAGTCGTTATAACTTGTTCGATATTTTCTATCGTTAAACCCTCATTAAGACTTTGTGCAGTAAATAAATATTTATAAGTACCATTCTTAATCCCTTCAATAGCTAACTTTTTAAGAGAAGTTTTACCTAATCGTTTAGGTTCACCATTCTTATAAGTATATGGAACGCCAGTTTCAGGATTAATTACATATCTACTTTCAATAGCACTATGAAAAGGAATACCATCTTTACTGAAATAATCAGCTAAATCAGTAACCATAGCTATTGATTCATTAAAACATATAGTAGGAACGCTATTAGTTTTAAGAATTTCAATAACAGCATTGATTTTAGGTCTGTTATGAATTAAAATATCATTACGCTGTCTAACAAAGTCCTTAAACTTTTTAGCACGTTCGTAAATATTATC
>OKWF01000115.1_pt1 | contig 10672 bp, 12 predicted proteins | sample 1607031 | NCBI WGS metagenome assembly OKWF01 (sample SAMN04414079, study PRJEB24778) | human gut metagenome | material: faecal | host: Homo sapiens | reverse complement strand
AAATTTGTCCCGTTTTTTGCAAAAACCTCGTATCTTTACGGAGAATTAATCGTATTACGAGATGTTTCGAAAAACCTGTCAGCTGACTTTTGTGCTGATTTTGAACGCTTTGTCGTGTCTGGCCCAATCCGGGCTGGTATTCGACCGGCCCGCGTGGGATTTCGGCACCATCCGCGAAACCGACGGCCCGGTTACGCATCGTTTCGTCTGCCGCAACGAAGGGGAACACCCCGAAGTGATCCTCCAGGTCACTACGACCTGCGGTTGCACCACACCCCGATATACGCGTAAACCGATTCTCCCGGGCGAGGAGGCCGAAATCACGGTAACTTACGATCCTGCCAACCGCCCCGGCAACTTTTCGCGGGAATTGGCCGTCTTTACGGCCGACCGCCGCATCGCCGCCAAACTGCGCATTACGGGTTCCGTCATCGGTCGTCCGAAGACCCCCGAAGAGCTCTATCCCATCGACTGCGGCGACGGACTGCGACTCGAAGACAATTTTCACGCTTTCACCTATATTTATAACGGCCGAACTTCGGTCGCTACCATCGGATATGCCAACCTTTCGGACAAACCCCTGACTTTGGAGCTGCGTCCCGAAGAGGCGAGCGGACTTCTTCAGGCGGACTATCCCCGCCGGATCGCTCCGAACGAACGAGGAGTCCTTACCTTCAGCTACGACCTGCCGGCGGACAATCCCCGTTACGGCACGTTGAAAGAGTTGCTCACGGTTTGTATCGACGGTCGTCCTACACGGACCGACATCTTTCTGCACGGCTTTGCTGTGGACGATCCCCGCCGGGTGGAACAAGAAAACGCCCCAAAGTGGCAAGTGAACAAAAATATTATTAATTTTGGCCCCGTGAAACGGACAGGAGCTCCGGCAGAGCGATCTCTGACACTTGGTAATTACGGCAAATCGGCCTGATAATCCGGGCCGTAGAAACTCCGAAAGGTGTCGGATGTTCGCTTCGCGGCGGAGAGCGGATCGAACCCGGCCAGGCGTGCGAAATCGTGGTGACATTCGATGCGTCGCGGCGGGATTACGGTCTTTGGTCGGAGCGATTGATACTTATCGCCAACGACCCCGCGCGTCCGATGCAGAGCATCCGCCTGACGGCCGCTGTCGAAGAGTAAGGTACGAAGAGACCCGGCCGAAACAGGAGGCCGGACGGAAAAAGGCGGGAACTCCGACATTTTCCGGCAGACAGGCGCGGTACCGACCTGTACGGACGGAGCCGAGCGGAGAGAACGGAAACAAATAGAACCTTTTATAAAAAAGTAATGTACACAATCCTTGAAAAAAGAGTGCTCGCGGAGAACATCTATTTGATGCGCATTCATGCGCCCCGCGTAGCACGAGCGGCAAAACCCGGACAGTTTATCATCGTCCGCATCGACGAATTCGGCGAACGAGTACCCCTGACCATCTCCGATTACGACGCCGAGCAAGGCTCGGTAACGATCGTCACGCAGGCTATCGGAGCCTCGACCCGCAAGCTCTGCGCCTTGGAGCAGGGCGATGCGCTGGCCGATTTCGTCGGTCCGCTGGGGCACCCCTCGGAGTTCATTCACGAAGATCTCGACACCCTGCGCAAGAAACGCTTCCTGTTCGTAGCGGGCGGCGTGGGTACGGCTCCGGTCTATCCGCAGGTAAAATGGCTGCACGAACACGGGGTGAAAGCCGATGTCATCATCGGTGCCAAGACCAAGTCGATGCTGATCTATACCGAGGAGATGGCCCGCGTAGCGGACAATCTCTACATCGCTACCGACGACGGCAGCGAAGGCTTCAAAGGTATGGTAACGGCCCTGATCAAAGACCTGATCGACAACCGGGGCAAGCAGTACGACGTCTGCGTGGCCATCGGTCCGATGATTATGATGAAGTTCGTGACGCTCACGACCAAGGAGTACTCCCTGCCGACGGTCGTATCGCTCAATACGCTGATGGTCGATGGTACGGGCATGTGCGGCGCCTGCCGCGTCACGGTGGGCGGCAAGACCGTCTTCACCTGTGTCGATGGCCCCGAATTCGACGGGTTCCAGGTCGATTTCGACGAAGCGATGCGCCGTCAGGGTATGTACCGCACGCAGGAAGAGCGTGCCCGCGCCATCGAGCAGGAGCGCGAGAACGGTCACAAATGCCGTGTCGGGCTCGACAAATAACTACCGATCCACACACAACCGGACGTTTCCGGCAGACGAGTATGGAGCGATGCTCTGCGTCCGAATGCCGAAGGCGTCCACAGAACAATGAAAGCAAACAACTATGGCAAATAAAATTCCGCGCGTTCCCGTGCGCGAACAAGATCCGAAGTCCGGGCCACCAACTTCGAGGAGGTGTGCTACGGTTATAATGTCGAGGAAGCCACGCTCGAAGCGTCCCGCTGCCTGAATTGCAAGAATCCCCGCTGCGTGGCGGCGTGTCCGGTGAATATCCGTATTCCGGATTTCATCCATCAGGTCGTGGAGGGTAATTTCGCTGCGGCTGCCGCCGTTATCTCCGAGGACAGCTCGCTGCCGAGCGTTTGCGGCCGCGTCTGCCCGCAGGAGAGCCAGTGCGAAGGCTCCTGCGTTTTTGGGAGTCAAGGGCGAGCCGGTGGCTATCGGCAAGCTGGAGCGCTTCGTCGGCGACTGGAAAATCGAGAATGCCGACAAGATGCCCGCTCCCGACATCAAGCGCAACGGACACAAGGTAGCGGTCATCGGCAGCGGTCCTTCGGGACTGGCCTGCGCGAGCGACCTGGCCCGCATGGGGTATGAAGTGAAGATTTTCGAAGCGCTGCACAAGGTCGGCGGCGTATTGGTGTACGGTATTCCCGAATTCCGTCTTCCCAAGGAGAAGATCGTAGCCAGGGAGGTCGAGGCCGTGAAGAAGCTGGGTGTAGAGATCGAAACCGACGTGATCGTCGGCCGCACCGTGACCATCGACGAACTGATGAACGAAGAGGGTTACGAGGCCGTCTTCATCGGTTCGGGTGCCGGCCTGCCCCGTTTCATGGGCATCCCGGGCGAAAACCTGAACGGCGTGGTTTCGGCCAACGAGTTCCTCACGCGTACCAACCTGATGAAGGCTTACGATACGCATTACGATACACCGATCTATGTCGGTCAGCGCGTAGTGGTGGTCGGCGGCGGTAACGTGGCGATGGATGCGTACGTACGGCGTAAGCGCCTGGGGGCCGAAGCGACCATCGTATATCGCGCGGCGAGCAAGGAGAGCTGCCCGCCCGCGTGGAGGAGGTCCACCACGCCAAGGAGGAGGGGATCGAATTCCGCATGCTGACCAATCCGACTTCGATCATCGGCGACGAGAAGGGCTGGGTCGTAGGTATCAGTTGCGTCGAGATGGAGTTGGGCGAGCCCGACGAAAGCGGACGCCGCTCTCCGATCGAAAAGGCCGGTTCGGATTTCGAAATTCCGTGCGACGTGGTGATTATGGCGCTCGGCACTTCGCCGAACCCGCTGCTCAAGATGACCACCGAAGGGTTGGAAACCAACCGCAAGGGGTGTCTGGTGGCCGATGAAAAGGGTGCGACTACCCGTGAAGGGATCTTCGCCGGCGGCGATGCCGTAACCGGAGCCGCGACGGTCATCCTGGCCATGGGCGCCGGCCGTAAAGCCGCCAAGTCCATCGACGAATACATCCGTCAAAAAAAGCATTAAACGCTTGCAAGATATGAGGAAATTTTGTTTCGCCGCATTCGCTGCTGTGCTCATCGGGACGACGGCTTGTACACCCAAAGCTCCGGAGCAATTCACGGGTAAGATCGTCGATGGAACGATGAATACCGTCACGGTAGAGTCCCCGGCCGACGGAAGAAGGGTGACTTTCACCACGGAGGATGCCGATATGCAGGAGGCTTACGGCCTGCTGCTGGGCAATACGGCGACCGTTACCTACCGGGGGAAGCTCGGCGAGACGACTCCGGCTTTGAAGGTGGTGACCGATCCCGCCTATGTTACGGCCATCGGCCGCTGGGTGGAGCCCAATCCGATCGATCCCGAGCAGGAACAAGGCATTGAAATTCGGATAAACGGCGTCGCCGCTTCGATCAATATGCTGACTCTGCGCTACGAAGCTTGGGAATTGGCGCCCGAAGGAGATCGAATTATCCTGAGCGGCGTATCGGAAGGAAGCGGCGGGCCGTATCCTTTCGAGCAGACGGCCGAAATTATCGAGATGGACGGCAAGCCGGCCCTCAAAATCGATGCGGTCGTCTGACCAAAAAGATCTGATCTAAATTGGATGCCGTTTCATATACGGCTTGGTTCGATAAAAAACTCACGCTTGAAAAGCGTGAGTTTTTTTATCGGGCGCCGGAAATCGGGATTCGGAAACAAAAGACGGAACTTCGTCGGGAAGGAGTGACGGAAACAGGCAAAAATGGTCGCAAAGGGAATCGACGAAACGATAAGCCGAAATTATTCCGTTTTACCGACCAACCGCTCGACCCGGTCGAGGATCATCTGTGGTTCTATGCTCCAGATACAGCGGTAATCGCCGTATTTACAGGGTTTCTTTCCATATACGGAGCAAGGCCGGCAGGCGAAATCGGTCTGCAAGACGCCTTCCTGTCCGAACCCGTAACCCAGAAAGCCGAGCCCGGGACTGGGTCGCTCCCCATACCGACACGGTGGGCGTAGCATGAGCGAAGCCAGATGCATCACCAGCGAATCCATCGACACCACGCAATCCAGGTTGGAAATGAGGTTCATCTCGTCCCCCAGCTTTATCTTGCCGTACAATGCCGTCACGTTCGGATAGAGTGCTTCCATCCGGCGGGCGAATTCGGCTTCCTCACCGCCGCCGCTGTGGACGAAAACCCGGTCGAAACGCCCGCTCAACAGACGGACGGCTTCGGCACTCAACTTTTCAGGATAGGTCTTGCCCGGCTGGGCGGAGAACGGCGCGAATCCGATCCATACACCCCGTTTCTCTCCCATGGGATTGGGTCGGGGGCGTTTCTCGGCCGGCCGGGGATCGGGAAAGTCGAATCCCAGGCGACGGAAGACGTCACAATAGCGGATAACGGTGTGTTTCAAAGGTTTCACACCTTCCGAACCGCGTCCCAGCCGCATGTATTTCTCGATCCGCCCCTTGTGAATTACCGAACGGGGATTCCCCGCAGGTGGAGTGCCGCACGGACCATCTTCGAACGCAGTACGTTGTGCATGTCGGCCACCGCGTCGATCTTCAGCTCGGCCGCTTCGCGGGCGAACCGAATGGCACCCCGGATACCCCGGTGCGTGCGGCGGGTTTCGATATCCAAAAAACCGACATCCAGCCCTTCGAAAAAGGGATGGAACAGCGATTTGGTCGCAACGGTCACCTTCACCTCGGGATACGCCTCCTTCAGGGCGCGGAGCGCATGGGGCAACATCGCCACATCGCCCATCGCCGAAGTACGGATCACGAGCAGGTGCCGGGGCAGCTTTTTATTTTTTCGCGGCATAAAGCACGGGATTGAGCGCCGGATCGTTATACATCTTCATCTGTTTATAGGTCTTCATGTATTTACGTCCGGCTTCAATATCCTCGATCAACTCCTCGATCGCAGTCGAAAGATCGATCTGCTGCGACAGCAGCACATCGAGTTTTTGCTGGCAGGCAGCGCGGTGCGCCTCGTCCACATCCTTGCGGAGCACTTCCTGACGCATGTGGTAGATCTTCAGGGCCAGGATCGAGAGGCGGTCGATGGCCCAGGCCGGGGTTTCGGTATTGATACGCGCTCCCGGCTGCACGTCGATATTCTTGTATTTATCGAGCAGGTAGGAGTCGATGTACTCCACCATGTCGGTACGGACCTGGTTCGACTTGTCGATGCGGCGTTTGATCTTCAGCGCCTCGACGATCGATCCGGGGATCACGGATAATGTCTTCCAGGTGCCACTGCACCGTATCCACCCAGTTCTTCATATAGAGCAGGTGGTCGATCGTTCCCTCTGCATAGGGATTCGAAAGCTGATGATCCACGTCGTCGTAACGATGGTAATCGTCGATCGCCTGGGCGAATATTTTATTCGCATTTTGAGTAAACATAGTCTATCCTTTTTATTTTGTAATTATCCGAGGAAACGATTATCTTTGCAGAAGATAGGATATATCCAAAGCCGGTTCGAACAAGTTCGGCTTGCCGATCGGCTTTCACTGTCTTTGCATACAAAGATCAAACAAAGGTAATGAATTTTTATCACAAAGCAATATCCCTGGCGGGTTTTGTATTACTGACCGTCCTCCCTGCGCAGGCTCAAGTGCGGCAAACGCGGGAAGAATACATAAACAAGTACAAAAAAATAGCCGTCGCCCACATGGAACGCTACGGGATTCCCGCCAGCATTACCATGGCCCAGGGCATCCTGGAATCCGATTGCGGCAACAGTTGGCTGTCACAGGCTTCGAACAACCATTTCGGAATCAAGTGCAAGCGTAACTGGACGGGCGACGTGGTCTATTACGACGACGATGAAAAGGGCGAATGTTTCCGCAGCTATCCTTCGGTCGAGGCATCCTATCAGGATCATGCCGAATTTCTCGACAGCCAGCCGCGCTACGACTCGCTCTTTTCTTATGCTCCCAACGATTATAAAAGTTGGGCCAGGGGACTGAAAGCCGCCGGTTACGCTACGGCTCTGGACTATGCGCAGCGACTCATCCGCATCATCGAAGAGAGTAAACTCTACCTGCTCGACCGCGAGGACGGACTTACCATTACGGAGCGCAAACCGGACACCTCACCGACGACTGGTTCTCGGGCCAAAGCAACGTCGATCAAGCCGCAGCGATTGGCTTCGGGGGCGGTCGATCCCGACGACTACCGCGTGACGGTCAATGCCCATAAGGGTTACAACGTCTATCGTACCAACGGCGTGAACTACATCCTGGCTCACGACGGAGATACCTTCGAGAAAATTTCCCGCGCTTCCGCATTTCGGCCCGCAACCTGCGTAAATTCAACGATGTAGGCAAAAATGCCCAGCCTGTTGCCAACGAAGTGATCTACATCGGCCGCAAGAAGAAGCGTTGGGACGGCAACGTTCTGCTGCACACCGTGCGCGAGGGCGAAACCCTCTGGTCGCTCGGACAGTCCTACGGCATCCGCACCAAATCGCTGGCACGTCTGAACAAACTCAAGGAAGGCGATGCGCTGACCCCCGGTACAACGATCAAGATACGATAATCAATCCTTCGATATAGCATGGAAAGCATACCCCTGCGAAAGAAAATCCTCGAAACCATCGTGAGCAAATCGACGCTCAAACAGAAGGTTTTCGACAACACGTTCGCCACATTCAACGACCTGAAAGAAACCCTGCTGGAGATGGCTTCCGAAATGGACGACCAGTTGGACGGACTCCTCGACCGGCGCGTGCGGCTCGAATACCGCGACCGGGGCAAGTTCGAAGCCCAGATACAGGTGGCCAACGACCTGCTGATCTTCCAGATGCACACCGACGTCTTCGAGTTCGAGCCGAACCACGTCATCTGGCAGAATCCCTACGTGCAGACGGACCGGGACAACTCCTACTGCGGCGTAATCAACATCTATAACTTCCTTTCGGACTCGTTCAAGTTCAACCGCAATGCCGACGAAGGCTACCTCATCGGCCGCATTTTCATCAACCGTGAAAAGTGCTACTTCGTCGAGGGGAAACAACAGACCTCGATGCGCCCCATGCAGTTCGGCAAAGCGGAGATCGATTCCGAGGCGCTGGTCCGCATTCTCGAATCGGCGATCTATTATGCCCTCCATTTCGACCTGCTGCTGCCCTCCTACGACGACAACAAGCGCGTGACGGTCGATCAGTTCAATACCAAACTCGATAATTCGAAATTCGTAACCGGCAAACGCCTGGGATACGATTTCGATGTGGACGACATTTAGAATCAGAAACAGATATAGAGAACCATGCTGAAAAATTACTCCTGCTGACCCTTCTCGGCACTGCTTTCGCCGCACAAGCGGAAGCCGCCGCTCCCTCCACTTACCGCGACATCGCCCGGCTCCGTGCGATGAACCAGCGGACGCAGGGCATCCGTCCCGCAGCCGACGGAAAATCCTATACGACTCTTCGCGGCAACGCCATCGAGCGTCACAGCTACACGAAGGACGCTCCCGGCGAGCTGCTGTTCGAATGGAAGAACGACAAAGAAAACCGCGATATCGCCGACTATCAGTTTTCACCTGACGGAAAACTGCTGCTGCTCTCGATCGGCTCCGAACCGATCTACCGGCACTCCTATACCACCGATTACTACCTGAAAGACGCCGACGGCCTGCGCCCCATTCTGACCGATCTGCCCGGTACGCGCGACGCTTCGTTCTCGCCCGACGGACGGACGATCGCCTTCTCGAGCGGCAACAACCTCTACCTCTACGACATCGTCGGGGATTCCGTGCGTCCGATCACGACGGACGGTGTCTGGAACCGGATTATCAACGGTACGACCGACTGGGTATATGAAGAGGAGTGCGCCTTCACGAAGGCTTACGCTTTTTCGCCCGACGGACAGAAGATCGCCTACCTGCGTTTCGACGAATCCCGCGTACCCGTTTTCGAGATGATGCGTTACGACGGCAAGCTCTATAACGAAGCCTATTCGTTCAAATACCCTAAGGCGGGCGATGCCAATTCGGTGGTCGATCTCTACGTTTACGACCTTAAAACGGGCGAAACGGAGCGTGTCGATGTCGGTCCCGACCGGGGACAGTACATTCTTCAACCGGAATGGACGCCCGACGGACGGCTCTGTTTCCAGCGGATGAACCGTCGTCAGAACCATTTCGAAGCGGTACTGTGCAATCCGGATGGCACGCAGCAGGTGATCTATGACGAACGCTCGCCCAAATACGTCGATCACCTCAACAAGACTTTTTATTTCCTGGAGGACGGACGCTGTTTCATCGTTCGGGAGGAGACCTCGACGGGTTATATGCACCTCTACCTGTACGGTATCGGACAAGGTGTGCTTCACCCCATTACGCAGGGTGAGTGGGAAGTTACCGATTTCGTCGGATTGCGCGGCGATAAGGTTTATTACATCTCGACCGAAAGTTCGCCCCTGAAACGCGACCTCTACCGAGTTGGACTCGACGGCAAGCACAAGGAGCGCCTCACTCCCGGCGACGCTCCGGAGTCGCGCAACCACATGGCGTGTATATCACCGGTATATACGAAAGTATCGTCGTCCCCGTCGAAATGTACGGTCGTATCGAGTGTGTTCGGGAAACAGTTCTCAAACATCCAAGCCAGCCGGGCATTTGTCAATAAGGATTTTACTCGTTTGATTTGTTTTTCTACGGCGTTGGATACGAACAAGCGTTCTTGCGGACGGTTGCTTGTGTATTGTACCCGGGTGTTGTCTTGCTGTGCTGTCGCTACACGAGTTGTGGCTGCATGGGTATAGGAGAATCCATATCCGAGAGCCAGACATAAGCAACTTACTTTTGCAATAGATTTCAATAAAAATATACTGTATGTATGGTTAATAAATAAAAAAATGTGTATCAGTTATAATTGGGAAATCGACGTATATCGTTTTAGTTTTTATCGCATGCTTCCAACTTGACCATTACAGGGAAATGGTCGGACGGTATGCGAGATTCGTAACTTCTGATTGAGATTTCTTCGGGACAATCTTTTACCGAGGCTTTTTGATCGTCTTTTTTCATACGACGATAGCTGTCGGTGAGAACGCCGTATTTCAGAATATGGAATGTAGGCGTTACGAACACATGGTCGATTCGGCTTTCGGTGTAGTTGTCAGAGTCGAAACCGTTGAATGTGCCGTTGGTCGCATAACGCAAGTCGGCTACTTCGAATGCGTCGCGGAGTGTCCCACTTTCAGTTAAGGCGAGATAGGAGCGATGGGTCTGGTCCACATTGAAATCTCCGGTGAGTATAGCCGGTAGATTTTCGCCTATTTCTTTCATTTTTGTTGTACGAGCAAGCACTTTCTACCCGGGCTTGTTTCCCTATATGGTCCATGTGGAGATTGAAAAGAGAAATTCAAATCCGGTATCTTTGTATTTGAAATGTCCCCAAGTGCAGATTCTCGGTAAAACCGCATCCCAGCCGACGCTCGGTTTTTCGGGCGTCTCCGATAACCAGAAATCTCCGTGTCCCAATAATTCGAATTATCGATTCGGTAAAAATGGCCGCATGTTCGCCTCCCTTTTTCCCGTCGTTACGCCCCACGCCTATGTAATCATATTTCGGTAGGTTCGTTTTCAGGGAGTCTAATTGATGTCTGAGTCCTTCTTGTGTTCCAAAAATATCGAATTCATGAAACTGTACCAACCCGGCTATGATGGGGCATCTATTTCCCCAACCGTCTCCTTGCAACGAATCGGCGCTGTTTGCGTTCCTCAGGTTATAGGAGGCTGCGGTAAATGTAGTTTTTTTATCGGGTTGACAACCACATAATAATATGATTATTACGGATAGGATACTTATGTTATTCTTATAGTTCATATATGATATTGATTTGTATTTCCAAAAGTACTATATTTTATTCATTCGCCAAAGAGAAAGAATAAGGCGCAGCTTCTTTGGTTGAGCCTCGTTTCAAAATTGGGTTCGTTGTCCATGAAGAATTGTATTTTCCCTCCTTCTACCAAGGTATTGTGCTTGAAATAATTGAGCGTGTGGTTCTTTCCGTTGA
>OKWF01000114.1_pt1 | contig 10692 bp, 10 predicted proteins | sample 1607031 | NCBI WGS metagenome assembly OKWF01 (sample SAMN04414079, study PRJEB24778) | human gut metagenome | material: faecal | host: Homo sapiens | reverse complement strand
CGAGGTGAGCGCCGCAGCACCGATCCCGATCAACGACCCGAAAGCCGACGCGATGTTCATCAGAGGCATCGAAAGCGCCACGCCGGAAATGGCGATCGGACCGACGCCGTGTCCGATGAAAATGCTATCGACGATGTTGTAGAGCGACGAAGAGGTCATCGCGATAATCGAAGGGATCGCATAACGGACGAGCAGCGACGAAATCCGGTCGGAACCTAAACGAAGCGGGGTGACGGCCTGTTTCATCGTTACAAAAATAACAATAACATTCGGAATAACGCCCCGACCGACCGGATTTCGTCGGCAGGAGGTTCGATTTCCGGCCGCCCGATACGAAAAAGGATTTGTGAAACTTCCGGCAAGGAGGAGGGTATTCGTCCCATTTCGGCAGAAAGAAGGTTCCGAATCCTCCGCAGCCGCCCGACATCCCTCCACGTCGGCAAAACGGTCTGACAACAGACGATCCGAAATTTCAAGAGCACCGAAGCCCCGCCTCGAAGCTGCCGGGCGGCATCCTTGCATCCGGCGCCGCAAACACCGCCCCAAGCGTCCGAAAATCAACTCCTCGGCGGAACCTCCATTATAGAACGACAGACACCCCGAAAGTCCCGAACCGAATTACGCCTGCAAGCATAATCACACCAAGATATAGGCTGCAAGAAGCTCCTCCTCCCTCCGAAGTCCGATTTCCAATGCGGATTCCCCGCAAATACGACCCGTCATCCCGGCCTTCGTCCGGATCGAAACGCTCGATCCGTAAATCCCGGAGCAGATCGAGGTTCCGCCGCCCCGAATATTTGTAAAGCGTCTCCTTGGCGCACCAGAGGGCCGGCAACAACAGCGGACTGTCGGACAACTGCCGCTCTTCGGCAGAAGCAAAGCGGACTGCCGCCCGACCGAAATCGCGGGCAAGCGGCTCGATATCGACGGCACATGGACGGTCGGAGAAGCAGACCGCAACGTATCCGGGGCAGTGGGAAACTCCGATATGGAGAGGATAATTGCATACGACGGGAGCTCCGACCGCATTATATGCGATTTCGGCATCCGGCAGACGACGGTAAACAATCGACCGCCACATCAGAAACTCTTCGCGGCGGGAAGCCGGCTTCAACGCCGCAGCCAACCGAAGATCCCGTTCGGGAACCAGCCGCAGCAACCGTTCCCAGGACAAAACCTTTTCGATACAAAGGATATTATCCATGCAGACGGACTTTGATCTTGTCGATGCGGTGTCCCTCGATCTCCTCCACAGTGAACCGCACACCGTGAGCCGTTACCGTATCCCCCTTTTTCAGGAAGTCGCACTTCAGTTCGAGCATCAGACCGGCCAGTGTTTCGGCACGCCCCTTGACATCGGCGAAAGTACCTTCGGCAATCTCCACAATGCGTTCGAAATCGCCGATATGGGTCTTGCCGTCGAACAGGTAGGTATCTTTGTCCAAACGGGTATAAAACACTTCGTCCTTGTCGCTTTCGTCCGAAATTTCACCCACTACCTCCTCGACGATGTCTTCGAGCGACACGAGGCCCTGCGTCGAGCCGTATTCATCGACGACGATCGCCATGTGGATCTTCTGGTTCTGGAAATCGGCCAGCAGGTCGTTGATCTTCTTGTGCTCCGGCACGAAATAGGGCCTGCGGATCAGTTGCTGCCAGCCGAATTCGTCGCCCCGGTCGATATGCGAAAGCAGATCCTTGACATAAAGCGTTCCCTTGATATTGTCCAAATCGCCCTCGTAAACCGGAATGCGCGAGAAACCCGACCGATGATGGTCTGCTTGACCTGTTCATAGGAATCCGTGATGGCAACGGCCGTAATATCCACCCGGGGTTTCATGATCTCCTGCACCTCGGTATTGACGAAGCTGACGATGCCCGAAAGCATCCCGTGCTCCTCCTTGGAGGCCGTGCGTGTCATATCGATCGCATCAGCCAGTTCGCCGATGGAAATTTCCTGATGGTGGGCAGCCCGCTCGCTGATACGGTTTCCGGTGCGCACCAGCACATACGACAACGGATAAAAAATCCATCGCAGCACCAAAAGGGGCCGCGCAGCAAACCGGCGAACCGCAAAGGAATCGTCTGCGCCGCGACTTTAGGCAGAATCTCCCCGAAAAGCAGCAGCAGGAACGTCACGATCACCGTCTTGAAAAGAAACTCGAAACGGGCGAAAGTGAAAAGCGAATCGATGATCTCCGAAGAGAGGATAACGATACCGATATTGACCAGGTTATTGACTACCAGAATCGTAGCCAGCAGCAGATCGGCCTTGCCCAGCAGATTCAGCATCCGCCGGCAAACCGGCGTATCGTGCCGCCGGATCTTGCGCACATCGTTGCCCGAAAGCGAAAAAAAAGCGGTTTCGGAGCCGGAAACCAACGCCGAAACCAATAGCAGGAACAAAGTCACACAACACAGCACCACGACATGAAACGTCATGCCGTGATAGATGATGGCCGCAGCACTATCTTCCAAATCCAATCCGTTTTATGTTAATCGAACAGCGACTCGGAGCGGTTTTCCTCCGCACGCTCCGCAGCACCCTTCTCCTCCTTAAGCACCTCCTTGCGGCCCGCAGGCATCTCGCGATGAACTGCGCCTTACGCGACTGATAAGCCGGTTTGGCGAGGATCTGGTCGATATTGCTGTAACGGGTCGATTTCTCGCCCAGGATCACCTGCTCCAGAGGGCGTGTCTGCGGAGTGGCCTTGCCGGGCTTGCCCACCGGTTCCAACACCGGCTTTCCGGCAGGGTCGGCACCTTCCGGGACAGGCTTGACGATCCGTGCGGGCGGAATGACCGTCTCCATCATCCGCTTCTCCTCGTCGCCCTCGAATCCCGTCGCCACCACCACCAGCTCGATGGCATTGCCCAACTGGGGTTTCTCGCTCGTACCCCAGATGATATTGGCGTTGTGAATGTTGCCCGACTCGTCCTCGACGCTGGCATGCGCCTGGATATACTCCAGAATCCGCACCACCTCCTCGTACATCAGCTCTTCGGCATTGGCCACCGAGATATTGAGCAGAATGTTGCGGGCTCCGGAAATCAGGTTGTGATCCAACAGGGGCGAATGCAGCGACGCTTCGGCCACCGCCTCGGCCCGGTTGTCGCCTTCGGCCGTCGCTACGCTCATGTGCGCGCGGCCGCTGTCCCGCATCACCTTCGACACGTCGGCGAAATCGACGTTCACCAGGTCGCTCTCGACCGTAATGATCTCGGCGATGCCCTTCGCAGCCGAAGCCAGGATGTCGTCGGCCTTGCCGAAAGCCTGCTTCAAGGCCAGACGGCCGTATATTTCAAGAATATTCTCGTTGTTGATAATCAGCAGCGAATCGACGTTCTGACGCAGCTCCTCGATGCCCCGGAACGCCTGTTCGTAACGGATCTTGCCTTCGACGGCCAGCGGCGAAGTGACGATGCCGACGGTCAGCATTCCCATCTCCTTGGCCAGCTTGGCGATCACCGGCGAAGCGCCCGTACCCGTACCGCCGCCCATACCGGCGGTGATGAAGACCATCTTGGTCCCCGACGCCTCGAAACGCTGGCGCACCACATCGAGCGACTCGATGGCGGCCTTGCGTCCGTTTTCAGGGTCGTTGCCGGCGCCCAATCCCTCGCTGCCGAGCCGGACTTTCAGCTCCACGGGACTCTTGTCGAGCGCCTGCTGGTCGGTGTTGCAGACCATAAAGTCCACGCCCTTGATCCCCAGGTTCCACATGTGATTCACGGCATTGCCGCCCGCACCGCCGACACCGACTACCATGATAATGGAAGGATTCGTGCGGGCAGCGGCCTAACTGGGTGATTACAATCGTCTGTCATATCGTTTCGTTTCTCTTGTCTTAATCGTTAAATCTCCTCGTCATCGGCGGCATTGAAGCCCTCGTTGATCTTGTCGAGCGTCCGCTTGAAAATACTCCGCCAGTTGCGTTCCTTTTTCACCGGCTCCTGCACGGGAGCCTGAGGCGCGGGCTCCTCTCCGGCATCGTCCGCCTCGGGCTCGGCCGCTGCGGATTCCGCACGGGCAGCCTCCCGACGCGCATACGCCGCATTGACCGTTTCCGCAGAGGCCGTGTCGGCGCATAGGGCTGGGGTTGCGGCCGCGACTGGGGCTGCGGAGGCTGGAATCCCGGCACAGAGGTCGGCGGGACAGGGCGACGGGGCGAAAGGCCCGCCTTGTCCTCGATCACGTTGCACGAACCCATGCCGGCCCCCTTGAGCAACAGTCCGACGACCGTGGCGAACGCAGGTTCGCAACCGCCTCGCGCGAATCTTCGCTGATGCCTGTTTCGGCGCTTGCGATACGAACGTCCATGCCGGTCACACGACGGAACAATTCGTCTATATCCTTGAGTCGGGCCGAGCCGCCCGTCAGCACGATGCCGTAGGCAACCGCTCGGCATACCCCGAATCCCGGATCTCCTGCTGCACGAATTCGACGATGTCGGTAGCCCGGGCCTCGATGACGGTGGCCAGGTTGCGCAGCAGAATATCCTTGGCTTCGCGGGCCGTGCGACCGCTCACGCGGATCAGCTTGTCTTCGGGAGCGAGCTCGGCGACAGCCGAACCGTATTTGCACTTGAGGCTCTCGACATGTTTCTCGGGAATGCTCTGCGAACGGATGTCCCGGTTGATGGCGCTCGCTCCCATCGGGATCGTCGCCACGTAACGCGGCACGCCCCGGTAATAAACCGCAACGTCGGTCACGCCTCCACCGATATCCACGACGGCCACCCCCTCCTCCTTCTCATCGGAAGAGAGTACGGCTTCGGGCGTCGCCAGCGCATTGGGGAATACCCCCAACATACGGATACCGAGCCGCCGGAGAGCCATGTCGAGCCGTTGCAGCGGCGTCTTGCCGCAAAGTATGAAGTTGAAAGTCGAAGACAACCGCTTGCAGAACGAACCGACCGGATTGCGCACCTCCTCGGCATCATCCACCATATAATGCTGCGGAATACGCTCCATGATCGTTTCGTCGTCGGGGGCCTGGACGTTGCGCATACGATCGAACAGGGCATCTACATCGCCCTGGTTCACCCCGTTCTGGGGATCGTAGGTAAAGACGTGGTCGGTATGGCGGGCACAACGGACGAACTCGCCCGAAATGCCGGCATAAGCCTCCGTAATTCGAACGCCGAGCGTCGATTCCACCTCGCGACAGCCTCCCGGATGGCATTGCCCGCCTGTTCGATATTATCGATCCGGCCGGCCTTGACCCCCTCGACCGGTTTGGAAACGACGGCTTCGATACCGAGCGTTCCGTCTTCGCGTTTCGACCCGACAGCGACCACCACGTTCGAAGAACCGAGGTCGATGGCTACCGTATAACTCTTTTTTCCACTGTGCTCTATCTATTTTTTCATTGAATCGTTTCCCAGCCTCTTCCCTGCCCGGCATATTCCGCAGGCAGATCCGGCTCCTGCATCTCGAAAACCTTACCACTCCGTACAGACAACCTGCCCGGCGTACTTCACGTTGATCGTCCGATACCGGTCCCACCCGGCTTTTCCGAGTCCCTTCCGGTAAAACCGCAGCAACTTATCCAGTTTCTGCTCGGCATCGTCCAAGCGGCCGAAAAGGATGGTATAATTGCCGCTCCGGGGCGTAAGTTCCAGGTCGACTAGCCCCGCTTTCAGTGGTGCGGGCCGTTATACTGTAACGATTCCGACCGCCAGAATCGTCGTTTTCCATCCATTTTACAAAGGTAGTCAGTTTCGAGAAATCTTCGTACCTTTTCTCCAAAATTTTTTGTCGGCGACGCTCGGCTTCCTGTTTTTCGGAAATTTTTGTCGATCGCCGACTGAATCACCTGAGCCTCATAGCGATATTTGCGGCGCAACTGCTCCTTGCGCTTGCGGAGTTCCCGCACCCGCTCGCCGAAGGACTCCGAAGATTCGAACCTTCTCTTTTTAATCAGCATCCGCCGCAGCGAACGGATATTTTCATCGTTCTTCAGCTCCCGCCGGTAAAGAGGGTATTTTTCCCGTTCCAACTCCGCGATCTTATCGTCGATCTGTTGCATCTGCTCCCGCCTGTAATCCGCAGCATACCCCACATAGGAGGCCGGGAACGGGGGACGGTAGGTACCCGTAATCACCGGCACATAAACCGACGAGGCACGGGGCACTGCAAACAGATAGCCCTCCTCGGTCACGTACGAATTATAGCCGTCGATCAACAGCCGCATCAGAGGCGTCCGCTGCCAGACGGCGACATGCAGCACGCCCGAATAGGAAACCGTAACCCGGGCGTCGGCGACGAATCCATTGCGGGCGATAAGCCGCTCCAGCGCATCCAGCCGCACGGCACCGATCTTCTCGCCGACGGTTTTGATGCCGCTGCGGGCGAGCCATCCCCGAACGGTAGCTTCCGACACCAGCCGCAACTGCGAGGTGCTGTCCACCACTTCGACCTCGATGCGCGTCACAGGCTGCTCCGCACGATGACGGCGCACTTTGCCTCCCGCATAGAGCAAATAAGCGGCCACACCGCCCCAAAGCAGTGCAAGAAGCGTATATTTCAGGTATTTCGGCATTCGTCAATGGTTGAATCTCATCCCGGCGTTTACTTCCCCCCCCGGTACGGCCGCGACGGACACGGCCTCGAAAAAAACAGATCGTCCCCGGCAGACGGCGAATCAGGCTTTTTCCCGCAATTTTTCTGCCAGTGCCCCGCAGCAGGCGTCTATATTGCCCGCGCCGAAGCTGACGACTACATCGGTATCCATCGCAGCCACCTTTTCGGCCAACTCCGCACGGTCGCAGATCGTCCAGGGTACTGTCAGCAGACGGCCGATCATCTCGGATTCCACCCCCGGAATCGGCTCCTCGCGGGCCGGATAGATCGGCAGCAGCACCACCCGGTCGGCATGCGAGAGCGCCTCGGCGAACTCGCGGTAGAAATCCCGCGTCCGGGTGTAGAGATGCGGCTGGAAAAGCGCCGTCAGCCGCCGCCCCGGAAACATCTTCTTGACCGAAGTGATCGCCGCCGCCAACTCGCGCGGGTGGTGGGCGTAATCGTCCATATAAACCTGCCGGGGCGTATTGACATAGAATTCGAAACGTCGCTTGACCCCCTCGAACGAGGCCAGCGCCTCCCGCAGACGCTCCGCATCCAGCGGCTCGCCGTCCCGCTCCGACGCGCACCAGAGCGCCGCCACGGCCGCTACGGCATTCTCGATATTGACCCAGCCGGGAATACCCAGCGTGCACCCTTCGATACGCCGCCGGGCGTCACCAGATCGTACCGGTAGTGGCCCCCCTCGAGCAGCGTCACGTTACGGGCGTAAAAATCGCACGGCTCGTCGTACGAATAGCGGTAAACCCGGATACCGGGGTTCCCGATCTTCAGATCGACACCCTGCTTGACGACCAGCGCCCCGCCCTCGCGGATCTGTCCGACGAACTGCGAAAAAGCCTCGCGCAATGCCTCGTGCGTACCGTAAATATCCAGATGATCGGCATCGGCCGAGGAGACCACCGCCACGTCGGGCCACAGCCGCAGGAACGAACGGTCGAACTCGTCGGCCTCGACCGCCAGACGCCGCCCCCGGCCGAGCACCAGGTTACTCGAAAAAATTCCGGGAAATACCACCCAGGAAAGCGCTTCCGCCGCCCGTCACCCGGTGGTTGAGCCATGCCACGAGCGTCGTGGTCGTGGTTTTGCCGTGCGTACCGGCCACCGCTATCACGAATTTCCCCTGCGAAAGGTACCCCCAGCATCTGCGAACGCTTGACGATCTCGAACCCGTTCTGCCGGAACCAGCGCAATTCGGCGTGATCCGCCGGAACTGCCGGCGTATAGACCACGATCGTCGTGGCCGGATCCCGGAAATCAGCCGGAATCAGCGCCGGATCCTCCTCATAGTGAACAACTGCTCCTTCGGCCTCGATCTGGTCCGTGAGATGCGACCGCACCCGGTCGTACCCCGCCACCCTTCGGCCTTCGTGGAGGAAATACCGGGCCAGAGCACTCATGCCGATCCCCCCGATTCCGAGAAAATATACGTTGAACTGCATTCGTTGTTTTTCCGGCTCGGCAGAGTCCGAACAGATTCGGCGCTCCCCTCGCTCATCGAAAACATTGGAAAACTCTTTCATTGATCGATTTCTTCTTTATTACACCCGGCAGGACGATTTCACCTGCCCCGCTCAGGCATTTTCCCCGCTCGGTCGCTCCCGGCGGCTCTATTTCGACTGCGGCAACTGTCTTTCGATTTCGTTCACGATCCGCTCGGCGGAATCGGGGATGGCCAGCGCCTCGATATTGCGGCTCAACTCGGACAAACGGGCCGGATCCTTCAACAGCCCGACCACCTCGTCCATGACCCGGGCGACCGCCTCGGAATCGGGGATCAGCAGTGCAGCCCCCTTGTCGGCCACGCCCGGGCATTCTTGGTCTGATGATCTTCCGCCACGTTGGGCGACGGCACGAAAAGGGTCGGCTTGGCCACCAGACAGAGTTCCGACACCGTGCAGGCCCCGCTGCGCGAAACGACCAGATCGGCCGCCGCATAAGCGTAATCCATGCGGTCGATGAATGTCCCCTGCCAGATATTCGCCGTAGGATGCTGCGCCAGAAACTCGCGCATCTCCCGCTCGTAATATTTGCCCGTCTGCCAGATCACCTGCACCGGCGAAGCACCGCCCTGCCGCAGAACCCAGGCCTTCATCATCTCGTTGAGCGTCCGCGTACCGAGCGACCCGCCCACGACGAGCAGCACCGGCAGATCGTCCCGGAAGCCGAAATGCGCCAGCGCCTCGCGGCGATCCGCACCCGCTTTCGAAAAACGTCCCCGCCAGAGGGTTGCCCGTCATCACGATCTTCTCCTTCGGGAAAAAGCGTTCCATCCCCTCATACGACACGCAGATCGTGCGGGCACGCTTGGCCAGCAGCTTGTTGGTGACTCCCGCATAGGAGTTCTGCTCCTGAATCACGGTCGGAATCCCCATCCGCTGCGCCGCCCACAGCACCGGGCCGCTGGCATACCCTCCGAAACCGACGACCACATCGGCCCCGAAGTCGCGATGGTGCGCCGGGCCTTGCGGATGCTTTTGAGCAACCTTGAAAGGCACCGCCAGGTTTTTCAAATCGAAGCGGCGCTGCAAGCCCGCAACGGGCAGACCGACGATCCGGTATCCCAATGCAGGCACCTTCTCCATCTCCATCTTGCCTTCGGCACCGACGAAGAGGATCTCGACTTCCTCCCCGAAGCGCCGTCGGAGCGCTTCGGCCACAGCCACGGCAGGATAGATATGACCGCCCGTGCCGCCGCCCGAAACAATGACTCTTTTCATATTTTATTTTCGTTTCCAGCCTCGGCAGACGCATCCCCGCCGGCATAAAATTCCTGATTTGTATCCGAAATATCTCCGAACGAATCCTTACCGCTTCCGCTGCGGGTTCCGGCCCCGCCCCGCAGACACAGCCCCAGCGCCACGCCCACCGGCAGCCACGCGAGCACCGCACCGCGCAACAGTCCCACCGCCGCACCGAGCCCGATGCCCAGCAGCAGCAATCCGTCCCTCCTTTCCGGTTTCCACTTCTTCATCGCAACATCCCCATTCGATTACCGGCCCCAACTTCCCCGGTCGAGCGAACGGTAGTTGATCGCCTCGGCCAGATGCGCCGCACCGATGTCGGCCGTCCCCTCCAGATCGGCGATCGTGCGGGCCACCTTCACGATCCGGTCGTAGGGCACGGGCGGAAAGATCGAGCCGCACCATCGCCCGTTCGAGCAGCTCCCGCGCCGCCTGATCCAGCGGGCAGAACTCGCGCAGCATTCTGGCATTCATCATGGCGTTCGTATGCACGCCCGGCACCCCACGAAACGCTCCGCCTGCACTCCCGCGCCCGATCACCCGCTCGCGGATCGCGGCGCTCGGCTCCGAGGCCGCACCTGCGAAATCTCCCCGATAGCCACCGGCGTCACCTCGACCTGCAAGTCGATGCGGTCCAGCAGCGGGCCCGAAATACGTCCCATATAACGGTGCACCGCACCCGGCGGGCAGGTGCACTCTTTGGTCGGGTGGTTGTAATACCCGCAGGGACAGGGATTCATGGCCGCTACGAGGGTGAAATTGGCCGGATATTCCACGCTGTATCTCGCCCGCGAAACCATGATCTTCTTATCCTCCAGCGGCTGCCGCAGCACTTCGAGCACGCTGCGTCCGAATTCGGGCAGCTCGTCGAGGAACAGCACTCCGTTGTGCGCCAGCGACACCTCGCCCGGCTGGGGCGACTGTCCGCCGCCGATCAGCGCCACCTGCGAAGTCATGTGATGCGGCGCACGGAACGGACGCTGCGAGAGCAATCCCCTCTCTGCGCCCAATTTTCCCGCCACGGAGTGTATCTTGGTCGTTTCCAACGCCTCCTCGACGCTGAGCGGAGGCAGAATCGTCGGCATGCGCCGCGCCAGCATCGTCTTACCCGAACCGGGCGCACCGATCATCAACACGTTATGTCCTCCGGCCGCCGCGATCTCCAGCGCCCGCTTTACGGCCGTCTGTCCTTTCACGTCGGCGAAATCCTCGGCATAGGCACTCTGCGACGCCAAAGTTGCCTCGGCATCCACCGGCACCGTCGCATCGAATCTCCGCTCCCCGTTCAGCAGGGCGATCACCTCGCCCAGGGAGTGCAGACCGTACACTTCGACCCCCCTCCCACGACCCGCCGCTTCAGCGG
>OKWF01000113.1_pt1 | contig 10716 bp, 9 predicted proteins | sample 1607031 | NCBI WGS metagenome assembly OKWF01 (sample SAMN04414079, study PRJEB24778) | human gut metagenome | material: faecal | host: Homo sapiens | reverse complement strand
AACGACCATTCCGTAACCGCCCGTCCACCCCCTTGAGCATCACGCCGAGAATCGCATCGGGCGTCTTGACCACGCCCCCCTTCACGGCATAGGGAGCGAGCCGTACGACCTCGCCTGCCGAGCGGATCGTTCTCTCGAGCTGTTCGCTGCGCAATACCGGCACCGACTCGATCGACCCGGCGCTTCGCAGATCGGCGACCTCGACCTGGGCCGAGAAGCCGGTGACACGATCCGTGATTTCCCGCTTGAAACCCATGATAACGGCCAAAGCCAGAATCATCACCGTCACGCTCAACGCCACCGCGACCACGGCGATACGAACCATCACACCCGGACGGTTGCCGGATCCGTTATGCGCGATTCTGCGCGCTATGAACAGTTCGAGATTCACCCTCTTCCGATTTTGCACGTATTTTTCATGCAAAGTAACATAAATTTTTCTTACTTTTGTTCGATAAACCGACCATTATGAAAAAACAAGCTTTAATTACAGGGGCCACTTCGGGCATCGGACACGCTACGGCGCTACGGCTCGCAGCCCTCGGATACGACATCATCGCCACGGGGCGCCGCGCCGAACGGCTGGCAGCGCTCAAATCCGCCATCGAAGCGCAGGGCGGCAGTTGCCGCACGCTCTGCTTCGACGTACGCAGCGAAGCCGAATGCAGGAAACACCTCGAACCGCTCGATCGGGTCGATCTGCTGCTCAACAACGCCGGGCTGGCCGCCGGACTCGAACACATCGACCAAGCTCCACGGCCGACTGGGACGCCATGATCGACACGAACGTCAAGGGACTGCTCTACGTCACCCGCATCATCACACCCAAATGATCGCCGCAGGCGGGGGACACGTAATCAACATCGGATCGATCGCCGGAACCGAGCCTTACGAAAACGGCGCCGTATATTGCGCGTCGAAACACGCCGTACACGCCATTTCGCAAGCCATGCGTGCCGACCTGCTGAGCCACCGCATCAAGGTCACGGAGATCCGTCCGGGCATGGTCGAAACCGAATTTTCGCTGGTGCGTTTCCACGGCGATCAAGAGCGAGCCGACAAGACCTATACCGGCGTCGAACCTTTGACCGGTGCGGATATTGCGGAAACGATCGCCTGGATCGTACAATTACCGGCCCACATGAACGTTAATGATATAGTACTGATGCCGGCTCAACAGGCCGGTGCATACTACACCTGCCGGAATACGAAATAACAACCCTGTCCGTCTTCGAAATCCGGGGCCGAATATGTCCGGAAGAATCGAAGCGCAGACACTGAAATTGAAAAATTATGCTGCTGATTTTCAACCTGCTCCAAAGCGGTTATTACACCACGGAGCCCGTAGCGTCGCGGTACGACGCCGCCACGATGGGCATGTTCGTGCTGATTATCGTGATCGGCGTAATCGGCTACATCGTGCAGGCCCGCCTGCAACACGTCTTCAAAAAATACTCCGAAGTGCCTTTCCCCGGCGGACTCACCGGTGCGGAAGTCGCCGAAAAGATGTTGCGCGACAACAAGATCCACAATGTGAAGATCACCCACGTCAGCGGACAACTGACCGACCACTTCAATCCGCAGACGATGACCGTCAATTTGAGCGACGCGGTCTATTCGAGCCGCAGCGTCGCGGCGGCAGCCGTCGCCTGCCACGAATGCGGGCACGCCATCCAGCATGCACAGGGCTACGCTCCGCTGGCGTTGCGTTCGCAGCTGGTACCCATCGTGCAGTTCTCCTCGCGTATGGCAATGTTCGTCATCATCATCGGCCTGGTGATCCTGGCCTCCACGCAGAATGAACTGCTCTGCTGGATCGGCGTGGGCATGATCGGCGTATCGGCTCTCTTCTCGATCATCACCCTGCCGGTGGAATACAACGCTTCGCAGCGGGCCCTCGCCTGGCTCCAGAGCAGCCACACGCTCGAAGGCGCACAGCTCGGACAAGCCAAGGAAGCTCTCTCGTGGGCTGCCCGCACCTACCTGGTAGCGGCCTTGAGTGCCGTAGCGTCGCTGCTCTATTACGTTTTGATGATTTTAGGACGCCGTGATTGATGGCCCCGGAAAAGGACTACACACACCGGAGCTGGATCGCCGTCACCCTGCTCATCGCCGTTCTCATCGGATTGAGCCTGATACCGCCGCAAACGCTCGGCGGGGTCAGTCTGCGCAGGGCTAACATCCTGTCCGACCTCATCTCTTTCGAAGAAGACCTCGAAAAAGCCGAAAAAGCGATCGATCTGGACGATGCGGATTTCCACATCGACCTGACGCAGGTCGCCCGCCAGATCGCCGATACGGTGCCTCAACACGCCCCGACCACCTACGAATGGAACCTCCGGGAAGAGGCGGACGATACGACCGCCCATCCCCGGCTTCCGGATTCGGTCCGGCTGTCGCCGACGCTGATCCCGATCGAAGATTTCGACACGACGGGACACAGCCGCCTCACGGCCTTCTATGAAAAACTGCAGAAAGGCGACGCTCCTGTCCGTATCGCGGTCATGGGCGACTCGTTCGTCGAAGGCGACATCCTCTCCTCGGACCTGCGTGAAAAGCTGCAGCTCCGGTTCGGCGGTTCCGGGGCCGGGTTCGCTCCGATGGCTTCGCCGCTGACCGGTTTCCGGCGCACGATCAAAACCCAGTCCAAAGGTTGGGACTCCTACAACATCATGCAACGGCGGAACACCCCCGCCGCCATCAGCGACTATTATTACATCTCGGGCTGGCTCTGCCAACCTTCGGACGGAGCCTCCGTTCGCTGGGAAGGTTCATCGGACCGGGCTTGCCTGGACAGTTGCCGCACGGCCCGGATCCTGTTCGTCAGCCGTGACGACAGCCGTATCGAAGTGACCGTCAATGATCGGGACAACCGTACGTTCGACATCGAAGGTTCGCCCGCCGTGCGACAGATCGTCGTCCATGACGACATCCGTTCGTTGAGTTTCAAGGTGCTGTCGGGTGCCGCAGAACGATCGGCTACGGTGCAATCTTCGAATCGGCGCCCGGCGTGGTGGTGGACAACTATTCGATCCGCAGCAACAACGGACAGGCGATGTTCTGGACCTCGCCCACGGTCAATGCCCAGATCAATGAAATGCTCGGCTACGACCTGGTGATCCTGCAATACGGCCTCAACATCCTGGAACCGGGCATCCGCTCCTTCGCCAAATACGGCGAACAGATCGAGAAGATGATCGCCTACATCCGGCAGTGCTTCCCTACGGCCGCCGTATTAGTGATGAGCGTCAGCGACCGCAGCGTGAAGTCGGACTCGGGATTCGTCCCGATGGATTCGGCACCCTACATGGCTGCGGCCCAACGACAGGCCGCGCAAAACAGCGGGGCAGCCTTCTGGAGCGCCTACGACGCCATGCAATCGCTCGGCGGCATGGCGCAATTCGTGGCCAACGGCTGGGCCGGAAAGGACTACACCCACATCAATTTCGCGGGCGGTCGTCGCGTAGCCTGGGCTCTGTACGACGCCATCAACCGAGGTGCCGAACAACATCCTCCCTTCACGCCCGTTGCGCATGACAACGTCATCGACACCCGGAAAATCTCGCACCTGGAAATGATGCTGCGCCAGGCAGCCAGGCCCCGTATGCAAAAACCCTAACGCCCGGACATGATCCAGACGGTGGAAAATATCGGGGAAAAGCTGGTTTCGATGCTCACGTACGACGCATCGCAGCCGTTGATCTTCAGCAGCGGGCTGTTCCTTTTCCTCTTCGCAGGATTCCTCTTCTTCTACGGATTCACCCGCCGGGCTCCGATGGCCCGCATCGTCTATGTCATCCTCTTTTCGCTCTACTTCTATTACAAGTCGAGCGGCATCTACTTCCTGCTGCTCGTCTTCGCTTCGGTGAGCGACTACTGGATCGCCCATGCCATCTACAAAGTGCGGACGCAACGGGCGAAATACTGGCTCGTGGGATTGAGCGTATTGGTCAATCTGGGCATGTTGGGCTATTTCAAGTACACGAATTTCCTGATCGAAATCGCCAACAACCTCTTCGGACAAGGGTTCCTCAACTTCCAGAACATCTTCCTGCCGGTCGGTATTTCGTTCTTCGTGTTCCAGTCGATGAGCTATACGATCGACATCTGCCGGGGACAACTCAAACCCCTGAACAACTGGGCCGATTACCTGTTCTATCTCTCGTTCTTCCCGCAACTGGTAGCCGGCCCGATCGTCCGGGCCAAAGACTTCATTCCCCAGATCCGACAAAACCCGCTGCGGGTCACGCGCGAAATGTTCGGCATGGGCGTATTCCTGATCCTCATCGGCTTATTCAAAAAAGCCGTCATTTCGGACTATATCTCACTCAACTTCGTCGATCGTATCTTCGACGAGCCGCTGCTCTACTCCGGGTTCGAATGCCTGATGGGAATCTACGGCTACGCCCTGCAAATCTATTGTGACTTCTCGGGTTACTCGGATATGGCCATCGGCATCGCCCTGCTGCTGGGCTTCCGCTTTCCGAAGAACTTCGACGCCCCCTACAAGTCGGCCACGATCACCGAATTCTGGCGCCGGTGGCACATCTCGCTCTCCACGTGGCTGCGCGATTACCTCTATATCTCGCTGGGCGGCAACCGCAAGGGGCGTATCCGCACCTATTTCAACCTGCTCGTCACCATGCTGCTCGGCGGTCTGTGGCACGGGGCGGCCGTGCGCTTCATCCTCTGGGGAGCGCTGCACGGCATAGCGCTGGCCCTGCACAAGCTCTGGCTGAGCGTCGTTCCCGGCTCCAAAGCCACAGGAGCCGAAATGCGGTGGTTCCTGGCGTATTCCGGGCATTTTCTTCACCTTCAATCTGGTCTGCTTCGGATGGCTGATGTTCCGTGCCGAATCGATGAAAACCGTGCAGCTGATGCTCCACCAAATTTTCACGAACTTCAATCCTTCGGTCATCCCCCAGGTGCTCGAAGGTTATGCCGGCATCTTCCTGCTCGTCGGCATCGGCTACCTGCTGCACATGCTTCCCGACCGCTGCGACCGCTGGGCGCAACGATTCGTCACCTCCCTGCCGACGGTCGTACAGGTTCTCCTGGCCGCGTGCGTCATCTGGCTGGTGATGCAGGTCAAGTCGAGCGATATCCAGCCTTTCATCTACTTCCAATTCTAAACGACCTATGCACTCCTGCGACGAATCCCTGTTTCTGGCTCTCAATTTCGACGGCGGTCCCTGCCTGGACCGGATCATGACCCTCATCTCGGGCATGGCGATCTGGATTCCCTTTTACCTGCTGATACTCTGGCTGGTCTGCCGGCGCTACGGATGGCGCAACACGCTGCTTTTCCTCGCGGCGCTGGCTCTCGCCTGGTGCTCTCGGACATGCTCTGCGGCATCTTCAAGCACTCGGGTCCCCTGAAACACCTTTGGGCCGATTTTCCTCCCCGCTGGCGCCCGATGTTCTCTCCGGCCCTCGAAGGACTCGACATTCCGGCCGACTCGCTCTTCGCCTGGCGGCATGCCGGGCTCCCCACACCGAACAGCCTCGTACACGTTCCCGCCGGAGCCGTCGCCGGGAAATACGGCACCGTATCCTCCCACGCCGCGACGATCGCGGCAGTCGTCGTAATGTCGGCCGCCGTCATCCGCCGCCGCTGGTTCACATGGCTCGGGATCGCCGCAGCGCTGCTGATCTGCTACTCGCGCATCTACCTGGCCAAACACTTCCCCGTCGATCTGTTGCTCGGCACCGGCGTAGGCATCCTGACGGGTCTTTTCATGCTCTGGCTCTATAAAAAATCGGGAAGAGGCTTTTTCAAGCCCCTCGATCCGAGCGGGAAGCAACAGGCTGAATAGCTCCCGACCAGCTTACACCGCTGATCCGGCCGCTCCGGTCGGCACCCCGAAAGACACAGCGCCCTGCCACCTCTCCGATGGCAGGGCGTTTCCGGTTCTTCGTTCGAAATCAGCCCCGGCTCCTTTTCAATAACGGCACCAACCGCACCAAGCAAAAGAGCGCCGCCAACAATGCGATCGCACCCCCGGCATAACCGATCCGGGCAATCGAAGCGTGCGTACAGACGAATCCTCCTACGAGTGCCCCGGCACCGATTCCGACGTTTGTAAATCCCCGAATAGACGGACATGGCGATCGCCGTCGCCTCGGGAGCCAGACGAATGATCTCCGACTGGAAAACCAGATTGAAAATCGTAATGGCCAACCCCCAGCAGATACACAGGGCGACAACCGGAAAGTGCCCGAAAGCCGAAAGGCGCAGCAACAGCAGGAAAAACGCAATACCCACGACGGCAAACCGCATGAAGGCGTAGGGACGTTTTTCATAATCGCGCGAAAACCATAGGCTTCCGACGATCCCCACCAATCCGACGCCGTCAGCACCCAAGTTATCCAGTCGTTGTCCAGCCCGGCCACCTGTGCCAGGAACGGTTCGATGTAACTGTACCCCGTATAGTGGCCCGTTACCATGAGAACGGTCAGCACATAGACGCCCACGAGGGCGGGGTTTCCCAGCAGGGAAGGCACCTTGCGCAGCGAAATGGTGTCACGGCTCGGGACCCGGGGAAAGATCGCCGCCAGAAACAGCCAAACGGCCGCCGCGACCGCAGCAATGAAGAAGAAGGTCGTCCGCCACCCCACGTAAAGTCCGATCACGCGGCCCAGCGGCAGACCGACGATCATGGCGATCGACGTTCCCGTGATAATCAATCCCAATGCGGCCGATTGCGCCCCCTTCGGTGCGACGCGGACCGCCAGCGGCGAAACGATCGACCAGAACACCGCATGCGCACAAGCCACACCGATCCGCGAAGCCATCAGCATCGCATAGGAAGACGAAAGTCCCGACAACACGTGGCTCGCAATGAAAAGTCCCAGCACCCCGAGCATCAGCCGCCGGCACTCCATCCTCGCTACCGCGAGCATCAACGGCAGCGAAACCAGCGCCACGACCCAGGCATAGACCGTAATCAACAATCCGGCCCGGGCCTCGGTAATCCCGAAATCGGCCGCGATGTCGCTCAACAGGCCGATGGGAATAAACTCCGACGTATTGAACACGAAAGTACAACACATCAACACGATAACCGGCAGCCACTCCCGCAGGGCGATACGGCTGCGGGTCCATCCGTTTCTCTTCAGCATAGTCAATTACTCAAAGCAGTCAATACTGAAAAATACCGGGTGTCGCCCGGGCAAAGCCCCGCCGCTCACGGATCCTGTCTGCGGGTTCGTCCCGGCCGCAGCAACAGACGGCCACAAACGCATATCGGATCGCTCCGGAGCAAAACTGCGCCACCCTGTTCGGACAGAATCCGATCCGCCCCCCGCAAAGGAGATTCAGGAACCGTCCGATGCGGACAGTACATCCGGCGCATACTTTTTCAGCGGGGCAAAAATAACCGATATTTTGCCGTTTTGTCCGTCCCATCCCGATTTTCTCGTCCGGCAGGTTCCGAAACTTCCGGGGTTCACCCGTTTCAAATCCGAAAAACGAGGGACGCATCCTTGCAGAATGCGTCCCTCCCCGAAACAGTTATCACTCCAAACTCAGAATCCCCACTCTTCGGGCACGGGGATCCGTGTCTTCACCTCTTCGGGAACCTCGGGGAAGAAGGTCATGCCCATCTTCTCCTCGATGAAGCTGACCGGCACCGCGATACGGCGCAATTCCGCGCGGGCGCTGGTTTCCGGACTGTCGGTGAAGGTCTCGATCCAGAAACCGACGGCCTGCAACTCATCGGCCGTACACTGCTGAATCCGTTTACCCGTGCTGCCCGACTTCGTACGCAACGCCATCTTGAACTGATGGGTCGGCATCGTACAGAGTTTCTGCGCCGGGTCCGGCTCGGCCTGATTGGAGTCCGAAGAGTCGTACTCCTGCCAGTAATCATGCTCGTAGTAACAGCCCGCCACCACGAAAAGCGTATCGGAAACGATGTTCATATTTTGCACGCCGTCGTCGGCTACAATATCGTTTTCGCTGTTCCGCGTCCCGGCAAAGAGCGCCTCGACATACCCCCAGACTGTTCCGAACGTACCGGCTTTGGCACTCGGCTGCGGAGCGATGTTGGTCGGATAGAACGTCTGCATGTTGATCTGCTGGTTCGCACCGCCGCGTTCGCTCGACATGCAGAGATGTCCCTTACCCCAATATCCCGACCGCTGGAGATAAGCCATCGTATTGCTCGTCCAATACTGATAGGGATCCGAACCGGAGGGACCGTCCTTGCGGTAAATCTTCGACTGATACGCCACATCGAGCGACGGATCCGCCGTCCACGGATCGGGATCCGTACGTCCGAAGCCGCCCTCGCGGTAGCAGGCATGCATCGGATAGGCGACCCAAATCGGGTTATGGCGCCGCGTATCGTAACAATAGGAGTAATTCCGCACGGTTTTCCGCGTATTGACGGTCTGCGTCCAATGCGTAAAGAAGGCATAATCGCCCGAAACGACAGCCTGGGACGAAGTCGGAGCGGTCCAATTGGACGGCAGCTCGGGGAACCGGTAGTCGCCGCCGTCCAAATCGACCGTCTGTCCGCCCGGCCCGGTCGTGAGCTTCAAGTCGTCGAAATTGACGCCGTAGCTCTGCGAACCTTGCGGCGTAAAGCGGATGAAGAGCCGCTGTACGGGAACAGCCAGGGTAAAATCGACGGAGATCTGTTCCCAGATATTATAAGCCCTCGATCCGGTATAATCGATCCGCTGCCAATAGGAGCCGTCGCCGCTCAACTCGATCAGACAGTCGGCCGCCGTGAACGAAGCGCCCAAAGAGAGGGTCAGATCGACCTGGTCGGGCGTAAGCGCGATGTCATTCACGATGAAATACGGACCGTTGTCGAACCAGATACGGACGTAGTTCGCACCCGAAGCTCCCGGATAGCGGCCCGACGATCCGAAATTATCGTTATTGATACGAGTCCGGGCGGAGGTATAGGTCACCCCTGCCGCCCCCGGACCGGTCGGATTCTGCCATGCGGCGCTCGCATCGGCCCATCCCGAAAAGGCGTCTGATCGAAGTCGTCGTAATAAATCGTCTCCTCCGGAACGGGAATCTGGTTCTCGCATGTAATCTCGACCTGCCGCGTCACGGTCTGCTCGCCTTCGCCGGCGGTCACTGTAATTACGGATGTTTTACCCGCAGGAGCCGCCGTAACGGTAATCACCCCGTCGTTCTCGCCCGATGCCGGAGAAAACACCAGCCCTTCGTCGCTCGCAACGGCGCTCCACACGGTATTCGACCGCACCTGAACGGTATTGGCCGAAGCGTCGTCGGGATCGAACGTCAGTTTCTCGGGAGCAAGTTCGAGGGTCGGCTCGAGCACGGCTTTTCCACGGGTTATCCGCACCGAATTGCTCTTCAGTTGCGTACCGTTATTATAAGTATGGACCGCTTCGATTTCGATGCTGCTGTCATCGGGCATCCGTTCGACCCGAAAAGAGCCGCTGCCCCGGCCGGACGATGCACTGAACTTACATCCGGCAGCCGACGGCTTCACCTGGAGCACCCAGGTCAGTCCGTCGGTCGCAGTGACCGTGAACTCGTTTTTTGCAGGCTCCTGCTCGTCGAAAACAAGACTCGACGGCGACAAAGCCAACTGATCCGCCGGAGGTGTTTCGTCCACCGAACCGCTGTCGCTGCACCCGCCGCAGCACACAGTCAGCAGAACAAACAGACAGGCAGCCCGAAAAGGCCGCAAAAAAGCAGTAAAATTGGAGGTCATAGGCAAAATAATTTGGTTGAATGAATTGATAGGACAAAAATAACGCCTTTTAGCTTATCGTTTCTCGCATTCCATACATAATCCCTCGCAAAAGATACATTATTGCCCGAAAAAGAGTATCCCGTATCGTTTCCCGACACAATCCCCGACCTGCAAGCCCTCCGTCCGCAACCCGTCGGAACGCCCATTCTGCCCGCAGCTTCGCCGGGAAATCCGCCCCGGACAAAATAATCTCCGATCCACCGCAAATAAATTTGGCACTGCCCGGGGCTTTCACTATCTTTGTAGAAGATAGGAGGCGGCCCGGACAATTTCAGCCGACCGACGACCGCAGCGGACGCGCGGTACACTCGCGGACTTCGCCCCGCACGCAGACAGGAAGTCGAAAATTTCGCGACCGGAAGCACAGCCTGCAAACGGTCTTTGCCGAACGTAGCGGACGAAGACAGATGTTCGAAGTCAAGTTTGGCTTATCGCCCTCCTTTTCTTATCTTTGCAAACTCGAAATCAACACCCAAAAACATTCAATATGAGCATCGAACTCAGTGAACAGGAACAGTTACGACGCCAATCGCTCGCCGCACTGCGGGAACTCGGCATCGACCCCTATCCCGCCGCCCGCTACGAGGTGACGGCCACGGCACGCGAAATCGCCGAGAATTTCGATCCGGCGAAGAATAATTTCCAGGGCATCCGCATCGCCGGACGCATCATGTCGCGCCGCATCATGGGCAGCGCCTCCTTCTTCGAATTGCAGGACCACACGGGCCGCATCCAGGTCTATATCCGGCGCGACGACATCTGTCCCGAAGGAGATCCGACGCTTTACAACACGGTGTTCAAGAAGCTGCTCGACATCGGCGACATCGTCGGAGTCGAGGGTTTCGCATTCCGCACCAACACCGGCGAACTGTCGGTACACTGCCAGAAGCTGACCCTGCTCTCCAAATCGCTGCGGCCCCTGCCCGTCGTGAAAGAGAAGGACGGACAGACCTTCGACGCCTTCACCGAC
>OKWF01000112.1_pt1 | contig 10791 bp, 18 predicted proteins | sample 1607031 | NCBI WGS metagenome assembly OKWF01 (sample SAMN04414079, study PRJEB24778) | human gut metagenome | material: faecal | host: Homo sapiens | reverse complement strand
TATTTCCTGTTGCTTTTACGGAAAATCCTGCTCTTACACAGCCGAGAATCTTAACATTGCCATTGTATTCAATATCACCTGTGGATGTATCTACATCTGTCTGAATTATATATTCATCGGATACAAAGATTTTGTCTCCTTCAAGGGAAACATGTCCCGTTACCTTTGATATTAGTCTTAGTCCGTCCTCCGACACCTCAAGATTTCTGCCGTATTTAAAAGATTTTCTGGCCACCGGCTTAGGCTTTATGACTGCACCTGCAATATTTATACCGTCTTTTCCCGTATCTTCAGGTATAATCTCAGCAACTACATCACCTTCTTTAATATGATTTATCATATCAAGATGATGAAAATCCACCGTACCGTTCTCATTAATGGTAGGTTTTGCTTTTATCTCTGTATTAAAATTATATACCAGTCTGGCATCTTTTCCTTCTACCGGCATCTGTGCCTCGGCAATTACAAACTGTTCAAAATATCTTTTGCATTTTACAATGGCTGCTATTACATTTTCCTTTATTCCATATACTATGCCCATATTTTTCAAATCGGAAAGAATCTCATCAACCGTTATAGGTTCTGCACCTTCCATAGGCGGATACATAATCATAGTAAGCTTCGTATAGGCGGAATCCGAATAATCGCACCAGCCGGAATAAGGAATGACGTCAGCTCCTGAAATCTTAACCTTGCTGTCCTTATTTTCCCTTGCCTCGTTCATTGCGGCGTTAAGCTCTGCAACTGTTCCATAATCAATACCTTTTTTTTCAAGGTAAGACATATATTCTTCAAGGCTTACGTCTTTCCTGTTATCTTCTTTCGTGATAAGTTATATACAATCCGTCATCTTTTCCGATTACTTTATAATAGCCTTTCCTATCCATACAAAAACTCCTGTTTTTTTACATTTCATCAAATATATTCATATAGTTACCAAGTGATTTTTTAAGTTTTACCAATGCTTTTGTATGAAGCTGGGAAACTCTTGATTCTGATACTTCCATAACATTACTTATCTCTTTTAATGTCATTTCCTCATAATAATACAAGGTCACTACCATCTTTTCTTTCTCCGTAAGATGTGAAAGAGCTTCGGAAATCTTTACTGCAAGTTCCTCCTTCTCAACAACCCTCTCCGGCTGTTCAAAGTGGGAATTGCCTGCGGTTTCCATACTTAACTCGCTGCCCTGCTCCACAAATTCGTCAAGTGATACGAGATTACTGACTTTAGTCTGACCCTGCCAGTTATTTAATTCATCTACTGACAAATCAAGTGCCGCAGCAAGCTCTTCATCAGTAGCATTTTTTCCATTTTCAGTTTCAAGTCTGGTACGCGCAGAATCTATTTTTTTCTGTTTTTCACGTACAGACCTTGGAATCCAGTCCATTTTTCTTATCTGGTCGAGAATTTCTCCTCTGATTCTGAGACTTGCATAGGTCTCAAATTTAACGTTTTTTTCCATAATCAAATTTATCTATGGCATCTATAAGACCGAATATTCCGTAGCTTACGAGATCCTCATATTCTACATTATAGCCTAAATACATACTAAGTCTTCCGGCAACCAGCTTTACTAAAGGTGCATATTCAATTATTATCTGTTCTCTCAGTTCCGGTGTCCTGTTTTTGAATAAGACATCCAGAGCTTTTCTTTTCCACGTTCGTCCATTGAATCTCCTTCATCTTATACCTTTACTCTTCTTTATCTTCCTTATCTTCCTTATCTTCCTTATCTTCCTATCCGTTTCTTCCGGCTCCACATTTTCCGCAGCTGTTTCATTGTTATCTTCTTCTGTATCTGTTTCCTTAGTTGCCATGGCAATAAGAACAACACGGAATAATGAACCTATTATGTAGAATCCAAGTAAAAAAGATAATACAACTATCAATGAGGTCAGTGTTCTTTTTCTGTTAATTATCATTACAATACTGATTATAAGACCTGCTGACAACGAAATAATCGCCGGCAGATATCTTAACTGTTCTTTATTTTTTTCATAACCAACAATCCTCCGATATCAGATTACTTTTATTTCTTTGCCAACCGATTTAATAACCAGCCGTCCGTCCTCGGCATAAAACTCTATGGTACGACCGTAATTAAGGCCTACATCTTCTGCAATTATATCTATGCCAAGTTCTTTAAAATTCAGTCTTGCACTTTCTATATTGTTGTCACCCACGTTAAGTCCGGACAGTCTTGAAGTTGAGGAAATGGCGAACATCTTCGCCCCTCCCGCTATCTTTGCTACCATGCGTGATTTCTTTGCACCAAGTTTTTCCATCTGTTTTACCGTCTCAGCAATTCCGGTATCACCAAATTTTGCAATATTTTCGTTGTTTTTAAAGCGTGTGCTGTCGGGAAGCATATAATGAACAAGTCCCGCTATCTTCGCCACCGGATCGTATATACATGCACCGATACATGAACCTAATCCCAAGGTTGTCAGTGCTTCCGGAGTCTTGCACACATTCAGATCTGCCATACCAACTTTTATCATAATTCAAACCCTGCTCTATAACCCTAAGGAAGTTAAGATTTTTTCGTATGACTCCAGTTCCGGAATTCATTACAAAATAACCGTTTCCAAGGACTTCTTCCCCAAATTGAGTCTCAATAAGGAGAACCTTATCTCCGATCTTACCGTATTCTATTGCGGGAAGGCTTAATAACGCCCCTGCCATATCAATGGATGTATATGGAATGGACGCTGTTATTGTCAAACCCGTAAGAGCCGATAATGCCGAAAGGTAAGAGCCTGCAATAATATTACCCACTTCGCTTAATGCCGACATTTCCATTTCTGAAAAATTGCATTGCGTATTATCAGGTGTTCCCATTATCGTATTAACTATATTATGTGCAGCGCTTTCAGGCAGAAGGAACATCATCATTCCATTTACATCGCCTTCAAGGCCCAGAAGTATTCCTGCAAGTATAGTTTCCTCCGAGCCGAACACATCTGTTATTCTGTCAAAAGGAACGAGATTGACTTTGGGAACTCCCATATCTATTTTCTGGTTAAGCATACAGGCAAGTGCCGTTGTGGCATTGCCTGCGCCTATATTACCTATTTCTTTAAGTACGTCATACTGAGAATCATCAAGTGCATCAAGCCTGATTTTTGACATAAAGTTCCTCCTATGCCTGTTCTCTGTCTATTACAACTGAATGAAGTCCGAGAATTGATATAAGTTCATCATCATGCTTTCCTACAGCTTTAATAAACATCTGTCCGTTGTTCTCTGTCACAATGTTGTTTTTCTCTATATCTGTTTCTTCAAGAGCAACAACATCCCTTACCATATCCACCTTGATTCCCACAAGGTTCTGGTCAAGTTTAAGTATAATTATCCTTGTTGCGCTGTCATCAGGGACTTCTTCCACTCCGAATCTTTTTCTGAGACTCATAACAGGGACAATCTCACCACGGAGATTAATTACGCCGATAAAATAATCCTGACTCTTTGGAACTCTTGTTATCTGCTGTATCTTAACGATACTGTCAACATTCATTATATCTATTCCAAAGAATTCATTATTAATTCTGATTACGATATATTGTTTTATTTCGCTTTTGTTTGCGACATTATTGCGTACTGCTAATTCTTCCATATCATGACCTCCTAGATTATTGCATTGGCATCAATAATAAGTGCTACTTCACCGTCACCAAGGATGGTTGCCCCACTTATCATCTTATTGATATTAATATATTTTCCAAGAGACTTAATAACAATTTCCATCTGCCCTACAAGGGAATCAACAACAAGGCCTGCCTGTTTGTCTCCCTTTTTGATTACAACCACTATAAGGCTTTCGTCAGGCTCCGTTCTGTCAGGTACATCTAAAAGTTCTCCAAGTCTTATAATAGGGATTATGTTTCCTCTTAAATTAATAACTTCCTTGCCCTGTACATATTTGATATCAGATAAAGGAATATCTTCTATTGTCTGGATAGAACCAAGTGCAATGGCATATTGCTCATTTCCGAGCTTGACCATAAGTGCCTGTATAATTGCAAGCGTAAGAGGAAGTCTGATTGTAAACGTACTTCCTTCCCCGAGAACGGATTTACATTCAACAACACCGCCAAGGGATTCTATTTTAGATTTAACAACGTCAAGGCCTACACCTCTTCCGGATACATCTGTTATTTTCTCCGATGTTGAGAAACTTGGCAGGAAAAGTAAATCAATAACTTCCTTATCAGACATAACTTCTGCCTGCTCAGGTGTGATTGTTCCCCTTTCAATAGCTTTACTTTTAACTTTTTCTATATCAATACCGTTACCGTCATCACCGACTTCAATAACAACATTGTTACCATCCTGGAACGCATTAAGGAAAATAGTGCCTATCTCGTCCTTTCCTCTTTCGCGTCTTACTTCAGCAGATTCAAGACCATGGTCGGCAGAATTTCTGAGAAGGTGCATAAGAGGATCACCGATTTCATCAATAACGGTTCTGTCAAGCTCTGTCTCTTCACCTGTCATGTAAAGTTCCATTTTCTTGTCAAGTTTTTTACTGAGATCTCTTATCATTCGTGGAAATCTGTTTACAACTGTCTCAATAGGAACCATTCGTACATTCATGACAGATTCATGAAGGTTGGTTGTTACTCTTTCAAGATATTCTATCTGTTCATTAACACTCTGGTTCTCTTCCGTATTAGAAGTTGCCGCAGCAGATACCAGACCATTCTTGGCAATAATAAGTTCGCTGACAAGGTTCATCAGCACATCAAGCTTATCAATATCCACTCTGACTGAACGGTTAACAACCGGTTTACCCTTAGCAGGCTGTGGATTGGCTGGTTTGCCGGTCTTTGGAACTGTTGCCGGCTTTGCTGATTCTGTCTTTTCTGTCTCTTCCGGCTTTTCTTCTTTCTTTTCATCTAATTTAATGATGCTTCCTTCAGCATCTTTGATTTCAGATACATTCCTAACTGTGGCAAGAACCTTATCAAGTGATTCGCCTGTTATAACAAATATATCAAAATCAAGATCGAATTTCTCATCTTCTATATCCTGTGCCGAAGGAATCGATTTAATAATCTCACCTAATTCTTCCACAGACTTGAATACCAGAAATGCTCTGGCTGCTTTAAGAATACAGCTCGGATCAATCTTTACATGGACACCGTATACATTAAGATTCTTTGTGCCGGCTTCCATTATTGCATGCTGTTCAAAATCAGCAAACGTTACTTTTGAAAAGTCCGTAACTACCCCATCTGCTGTCTGTGGTGCAGCCTGTGCAGCCTGTGGTGCAGCCTGCTCAGCCACTCCACTGCCTCCGTTAAGGTAGTCATTAAGGAGCTTTATAATTGCTGCATTGTCATCTGTTCCTTCGTCCTGTGTATTAATAATATTATCAAGATATGCCTCAAGTGCATCAAGACACTGGAAAAGTATATCTACGAGATCAGATGTTACTTTAATTTGTCATTTCTTATTTCCGAGAATACATTTTCCATATCATGTGTCAGGGTCTGCATTCTCTTGTAACCCATTGTACCTGCCATACCTTTTAATGAATGGGCAGATCTGAAAAATTTCATTAATGGTATCCTTGTTCTCCGGTTCATTCTCCAAAACAAGAATATTGTCATTAAGACTTTGTAAATGTTCTTTTGTCTCCTCTACGAAGATCTCTAAGTACTGGCTAACGTCCATCTAACGCACCCCCACCTTTTTATTAATGCTTTCTGCTATTTTTGATTAAGGATTTTACCTTCATCAGACATACCTGCTTCATATATGCTTCTAGCATGCCGTAAACTACGCAGGACATTTCATCCTGACTGATTACATAAGTATTTTTGCCTGATTTCTTAAGTGCTTCTATGCCTTTCGTTCCGTCTGCACCCATTCCGGTAAGAACAACACATACAATCTCGTCAAAAGCCGAGTCTGTAAGTGATTCGTACATAACGTTGGCACATGGCTTCAGACCATCTATGGATGGCCCATCCATAGAATCTTATAACATGGCTGCCATGCTCATACCGCACTCTAATGTGCATTCCTCCCGGAGCTATGTAAACGCATCCTTTTTCAAGAACATCTCCGTCTGAGGCTTCCTTAACGTTAACCTTACTTAACATATCAAGCGTCTAGCCAAGGAAAGATGTGAACCTTACGTCGATGTGCTGAACTAAGACAACCGGTGCATCCAGTTTCTCGTCAAGAAACGGTATAACCTGCTGCAGTGATTTAGGTCCTCCGGTTGAACATGCAATAGCAACTATCCTGGTATGGTTCTTTGAATTACTGCTTCTTATAATCCCGGCAGGCTGTGCTTCCACATGGTTCCTAGCCGGAATAATAACCGGAGCACTGTTCTTCTTATGAGGAATAAGATTCTTCTTATTAAGATAACGGCCTGTAACAACTTCAATCAACTTCAATAATTTTGTCTTAAATCCTTCGCTCTTAACTTCATAAAAGTTCTCAGGCTTCTTAAGGAAGTCAACTGCTCCGAGTTCCAATGCCCTGATAGTCTCCGCAGCGCTCTCTCTGGCAACGGTACTTACAACTACAACTGTCTCATTCATCCTGTTCTTTTGAAGCATCTCCAAAAGTTCCAGCCCATTCATCTTAGGCATGTTGATATCAAGAATCACAAGGTCATAATATTCGGGCTTCGATACAAGTTTATCAAATCCCTCCAGACCGTTAAACAGCCGTATCAAGTGCTTCTACATCATCATAGTTCTCTTTGATTATATCAGATATAACTCTTCTCATAAGTGCAGAGTCATCAATTATTAAAAATTTTTTTGCCCATTTCTACACCTTTCTTTCTTTATTTGGCGCTTTTTCTCATCATTCGTTCTTTCTTCAAATATATATTTAATAAGTATTTCCCTGTATTCTTTTGATATATTTTCAAATTCCACACGGTGCTCATACTTTGTAGAATCATTAGGCAATGAAAATGACATTCTCACTGTGGCGGGAAGTCTGAATTTGATTTCTTTTCCACCTACAAAAATCTGAAAAATAAGTAAAAGTTTTATGCCTGTTTCTATCATTTTTCTTCCGACAAACCTCATGCCGCCTCCGCTTATATCAAGACATGTGCCCTCAGCATATCTTTCTGCATGTAAAAAATCTTCTGAAAGTTTTTTAGTCTCAAGCAGTGCAGTAAATTCCTCATCGGATAGCTCTGTATATATTATCGGAATTGTTTTTTCCAGTCGAAAATACTGCCTTCTCTGGAATTTCTTAAGTTCCGTTTCCAATGATATATTTATTGAATATATATTATCTGTTTTGATACGGTCAAGTATTCTGCATTTACATCTGTAAAGTCCCTTTTCCGTATAAAAATATGTATCAAACACGCTTCCCTTTGGCAGTGGAACAAGGTGTCCTTTTGAAACAGGCATGGAAACACTTATGACATTGTCATCATCTTTGTCAAAGTCAAGAATCTGACTGGCATAAGTTGAGGTCTTTTACCTGTTTGTTCCTCAGATAATAAAAGAATTTCCTTAAACTCTATTTTATCTCCTTCTGACAATCCTTTTAACATACATTCCTCCAAAACTTATCTTCTGCCCGCTGTAAATACCTTGCTGAAAAATCCGATTACGCCTTTTTTCTGATTAGGTACTTTATGTTCGCCTGAGTCAAGATTTTCACTGATTTCAACAAATGCTTTAGCTGAAGCTGAATTAGGATATGTTATTGAAACAGGTTTCTGCTTCATTATTGCCTTAGTAATGGCACTGTCCTGAGGAACTTCCCCAAGGTATTCCAGGTCAATAAAAAGGAATCTCTTGACAACCGCCGATAATTTATCATAAATATTAATACTCTCGGACCTTGATGTTACCTTATTGGTCACAATATTAATTCTTGTGGTATTCTTGTCAAACCCTTCATCCATTGCCAACGCCTTTAATAAAGCATAGGAATCGGTAATTGATGTAGGCTCCGGTGTTGTAACAAGTATAACTTCCGGACTTGCGGCAACGAATTCCAGAACGCTTTTGGATATTCCCGCACCGGTGTCGATTACAATAACGTCTGCCATCTGTTCAAGCTCTGCCATTTTATAAACAAGTCTTTTTATCTGCTCATTGTCAAGATTAACAAGCCTTGCTATTCCGGAACCGCCGGAAACAAACATAACACCCTCCGGTCCTTCGGTTATTATATCTTTAAGGTCCCTTCCTTTAAACATAAGGTCAGCAAGCGTATATTTAGGAATAATTCCAAACATGACTTCAATATTGGCAAGTCCGAAATCCGCATCAAAAATAATGACTCTTTTGCCCTGTTTTCTGAACTGCAAAGCTATATTGATTGCAGTGCTTGATTTGCCGACGCCGCCTTTACCGCTGGTAACGGTAATGATTCTTGCATTCGATGACGATACCTGATTCTGTTGTTTGATTATATTTCGTAATTTTTCTGCCTGATCCATCGTAGCCTCCCTGGTATCTTCAATCCATTACTCTCCGCCAAGCAAATTCTTTGCTAGTTTCTGGACATCTATAGTTTCTATATCGTCAGGCACGTTCTGTCCGCTTGTGGTATATGAAAGCGGTGCGCCCGTATAGCACTTAAGATTAATAATATTGCCAAGCGTTACAGTCTCGTCAAGCTTGGTGAACAAAAGCCTGTAATCATCTATTTCCTTATATGTGTCGGCAATATTGATAAGGTCCTTATACTTAGTTGTCACGCTAAGCACAAGAAATGTTTCAATATCGGCGTCATAACCACCGTTCTTAACATTGTTGATTAATTCGATTAATTCATCTTTCTGTTCTTCGTTCTTGTGGGATCTTCCCGCCGTATCAACAAATATAACGTCATATCCGGAAAATTCATTAAGACATCCGCATATTTCTGATGGCGAATATGCAACACTCACAGGCACATCAAGAATTCCTGCATAGGTATTAAGCTGTTCAACTGCCGCTATTCTGTAAGTGTCTGCCGTAACCATCGCAACCGACTTACCCTTGTTAAGTTTGAAATCGGAAGCAAGCTTTGCAATAGTTGTTGTCTTGCCTACACCTGTAGGTCCTATAAAAAAGATAAATTTTTTTACGTTCATCTGTTTCGATTCCGTCAGGCTCACCTAACTTCAAAATAATTTTCTGATATACCGCTGCAAGAATACTGTCGATATTGGACTCTTTTTTAAGAGAAGCGTTAATATCATTGATTATTGCATTGGCATATTTCTCATCCATCTCATTTTCCATAAGTTTGTTATAGATAAGTTTTAACGGTTTAAAATTATTGTTCTGGGGCTTTGCCGTATTATCGGATGTTTCTTTCTGTTCCACATCCTTTTCTCCGGCATTACCGGGTGTCTTATCAAGACCTGTCATATGGCTCTGGAGCATATCATGAAGCTGTCAAGCTTCTCCTCAATGGTATTTTTGCCTGTTTCCGTATATCTGCTGTCATCAACACGATAATCTATACCGGACATTTTATCTGCTGCCGGCTTAATTTCCTTAGTCGCTGCCGCATTAACCGCAGGTCTTCTGCTGCTTACTTTTTGTTCAAATTCTTTTTCTTCCAAAGCGGCTGTGATTTCCACATAATCATGTTTAAAAAATTTGGCAAAACCTCTTTGCTTCATTGTCTTAACATTTAAAACAACAGCTTCCGGTCCTAAATCCTCTTTAGCAGCAAGAATTGCCGCTGTCTCTGTATCTGCTTTGTATTTCTTAACTATCATCTTATATTGTCACCATCCCAACTGACTGTAATTCAACATCGGATTCAATTTCATTATACGATATAACTGCTACATCTTTAAAGTAGTCATTGATAATTTTCTTAAAATATATTCTGACAATAGGCGAAGTAACAATTATCGGATTAGCTCCCATATCTTCAAGCTTTGCAAGTTCTGTCTTAACAGAATTAACAATCTGTCTTATCTTATCCGGTGCAAGATTGATATATCCACCCTGCTCCGTCTGTTTTACAGAACCCATTATCTCCTGTTCAACTGCAGGATCAAGCGTTATAACCCTTGTAGTCTCATTTCCAGGGAAATATTTATTGGAAATAGCCCTCTTAAGGCTCTGTCTTGCATATTCGGTAAGAACATCCGTATCCCTTGTCGTACCTGCATGGTCTGCAAGAGATTCAAAATTGTAAGAAGGTCTCTTATTGAAATGCCTTCCGCAAGAAGATTCTGGAGAACCTTCTGAATCTCGCCCACACCCATGAGCTTAGGTACAAGTTCCTCAACAAGCGTAGGATTGTTCTCTTTGAGGTTGTTGATAAGATTCTGCGTATCCTGTCTTGTAAGCAGTTCTGCAATATGGCTCTTAATAACCTCTGTAAGATGTGTAGCAATAATTGAAGGCGGATCTACCACGGTATAACCAAGTGACTCCGCACGTTCACGCTGGTTCTCGGTAATCCATATTGCCGGAAGATGGAAGGATGGTTCAAATGTAGGAATACCTGAAATCTCTTCTTCCACAAATCCCGGATTCATTGCCATATAATGGTCAAAAAGAATTTCTCCCTCACTGACCTGGATACCCTTTATTTTGATAATATACTGGTTAGGATTAAGCTGGATATTATCCCTTAATCTTATTATTGGCACAATCGTACCAAGTTCAAGAGCCACCTGCCGTCTTATCATAACAACACGGTCAAGTAAGTCTCCGCCCTGATTAACGTCGCAAGAGGAATTATTCCGTAGCCGAATTCAAAGTTTCGATAGGATCAACCTGTAAAAGTGAAACAACATTTTACCGGTTTGCGGGATCTCTTTTGTCTTTCCACTT
>OKWF01000111.1_pt1 | contig 10803 bp, 11 predicted proteins | sample 1607031 | NCBI WGS metagenome assembly OKWF01 (sample SAMN04414079, study PRJEB24778) | human gut metagenome | material: faecal | host: Homo sapiens | reverse complement strand
AGACGGCCGGCATACCGGTCAAAAGCCCAGTGATGGTCCGTACGGGGACGCAGAGAGTCGAGCAGCCCCGGGTAGTCCGTGCGGGCGCTTATATAAAGGTCGCTCCGCTCCCGGACGGCATCTCCGAAAAACTGAAAGATGAAAACCAAAGCCACCGTTGCCCGACTGCAACCGCAGCAATAAACACGACAAGCAATCTTTTTTTCGCCGTCATTCTCTTCATTCATTAACTCTCCCCGCACCGCCCTCCGAGACACATCCAGGCAGCCTTTTCGGCATCCGGCTCTCGAAAAACAGCGACAAAATCGCAGATAGTTCCTTTTTTCTTTGCAAAGATACAAAAAAATTCGTACTTTTGTGCTGGGGTAAGTCTTATACGACCAGCTCCCACAGACTCCCCCAGGTGAGGAATCAAGCAAGGGTATGTGGTCGTAGCGGTGCGATATAAGTAGTCTCATTCTTTTTGTGTACCCGCCCATTTCCGGCCGACTTCAAAAACCGTCGATACCAATTCAGGGAACAATCATAAGCAATACCGGGAAATACATATTTCCCGGTATTGCTGTATTCCTTTCGTTTCAGCATCGAATCGAGCAACGAAACCTCTGCGGGACAAATATTATAATACGAATAATATTCAGCACTGCAAATATCCGACTTACTAAAAATCAATTGATTTTCTTCAAAAAACGATCAGTTGTTAGCCAGCGCGATCGCAGCGATCGCCTCCACCACGACCGGACAGCGCAGGGCGATGCAGGCGTCGTGCCGCCCTTTGACGACGAACTCTTCCATCCGTCCCGTCGCAAAATTGAACGTATATTGTTTCTTCGCGATGCTGGAAGTAGGTTTGACAGCGATGCGGAACACCACGGGATTGCCGTTCGAGATACCGCCGTTGATGCCGCCCGCTCCGTTGGTAGCGGTTTTTCCCTCTCCGTTCACAAAACAGTCGTTATGCTCCGAACCTTTCATACGGGCTGCGGCGAATCCGTCGCCGAACTCGATGCCCCGCACCGCCGGAATCGAAAATGCCAGGTGAGCCAATTGCGATTCGAGCGAATCGAAGAACGGCTCGCCCAATCCGACGGGCACCTTGTCGCAGGTACACTCAATGACCCCGCCTACGGAATCCAACTCCCGGAGCGTGCGGTCAATCAGCTCGTCCCAGAGCGTCGGGGCACCCTCGGCGCCCAATTCCTTCCCCGGCTCGCAATTCAGCCGCTCGCGGGGAATACCGCCCAGCTCGGTGATCCGGGCCCGGATTCGATCGGGCCGATCATCTTCTTGGCCACGACTCCGGCCGCCACCAGCGTCAGCGTCAGCCGCCCCGAAAAATGGCCGCCGCCCCGCAGATCGTTGAAGGCACGGTATTTCCGTTCCGCCACGAAATCGGCATGGCCCGGACGGGGCGTCGCGCGAAAGTCCGAATAGTCGCCCGAACGGGTATTGCTGTTGCGGAATACGATCGTGAGCGGAGCACCCGTAGTGTGCCCGTCGCAGACGCCGCTTACGATCTCCGGCAAATCGCTCTCCTTACGGGGCGTGCTTCCCTTCGCACCGCTGCGGCGACGGTCGAGATCCGCGAGGAAATCCTCGCGCGAAAGCGGCATGCCCGCAGGCACGCCGTCGAGCACCACGCCGATCAGCGGACCGTGCGACTCCCCGAAAATCGAGAGTCTGAATTTTGTTCCGTATGAATTCATAGCCAATTAAGTTTCTTCGAGTTTACTTCAATCGTCCGGCCCCATCGTTTCCGCGCTTCGCCGCACGGAAAGCGTTCTTTCCGCCGGAACGGAAATACCATCTGCCCGCCCCGCTACTCCTGCCGGGCGAGCAGATCGAGGAACGAAGGAAACGACTTGTCGATGCACTTCACGTCGTCCAGCCGCACCGGCTCCGGCGTGAACAACCCGGCGACGATCAGGCTCATGGCAATCCGGTGGTCGTTGTGCGAGCGGACATCTCCTCCATGCAACGGCCCGCCCGTAACGAACATCTCGTCGCCCTGGATGTCGATCCGCGCCCCCAGCGTCCGGAACTCGGCATAGATCGTTTCGGCCCGGTTGCTCTCCTTCTGCGTCAGACGTCCGACACCCGCGATACGGCTCGTACCGTCGCAATGAGCAGCCAGCACCGCAAGGATCGGGAACAGATCGGGGCAATGCGTGGCATCGACCTCGAAAGCCTTCAGCCGCCGGCCGGTCGCAGTAACGGAGATGTTCTGCAAATCTCCCGGCATATCGCCCCTTACGGATACGTCCGCAGGCGCGACGCTCACATCGGCACCGCACGAACGCAGGATGTCGAGTATCTTTTCATCGGCCTGCAGCGAATCGAGCCGCATATTGCGCAGCGTAATCCCCTCGATCCGCCCCAGCGACGAAGCGACGGCTCCGGCCACCGCGAAATAGGCGGCCGAACTCCAATCAGCATCCAGGAAGAGGTCCGAAGGACGGTACTCCTGCCCGCCCGGTACCGAAAAGACGATTTTCGAAGGCGTCCCGGGCTTCCGTCCGCCGCACCCCCCGTCGTAAAACGCCTCCCTGTCGAGTCGGATACCGAACCGAGTCAGCGTCCGCAAAGTAAGCTCCAGGTAGGGAATGCTCGACGGCTCGGTTACCGTCAGCACGGTCGCATCCTGCAACAACGGCAAAGTCATCAGGAAACCCGATACGGTCTGCGAACTCTCCCGCCCCGAAAAGGCGATCTCACGACGGGTAATACCGCCCTCGATCCGAAACGGAAGATACCCCTCCTCACGAGCAGAACAATGCACGCCGGCTTCGCGCAGCGCGGCGACCGCCTCGTGCAGATTGCGCTTCAGAATACTGCCATGCCCGGAAATTTCCACCGGGGCACCGCCGTTCAAAGCGGAAATATGGGATGCCAGCGGAGTCAGTAGCCGCGTGAGCAGCCCCGATTCGCCGGTTTCGATCTTCGAGCAACGTCCCAAGCGCTCCGCTCCGACACCCTCGATATGCAGCGTCGTACCGTCCGACGCAATCCGGCAGCCCATACCCCGGATGACCTCGACGGCTCCGACTATATCGTTGCAAGGGGCGTAATTGGCGAGCCGGCTCTCTCCCGCAGCCAGCGCAGCAGCCAGCACGGCCCGCTGGGCCACGCTCTTGGAACAGGGAACGGCGACCGTCGTCCGACGGAACTCGCGGAATCCCTCGAAAGGATAATTTTCGGCCGAAAGCAGCCGCTCCATCTCCTCGCGGGTATATTGCCCCGACGCCGTGGCGTTGGATGCTCCGGCTGAAACATAAGTATATGGCGCACCGAGCTTCAGACAGAGCAGACGGGTGAATTTCCCGGCTTCGCCCATCGAAAAAGCGACCAACTGCAGACGCTCCGCAGCGGCGGCACCCTCGAAAAGCGCTCCGTCGGCTTGCAGGTCATACAAACGCATCGTACGGGCGGCATCCGAAATATTCCGGGCCGTCGTGACGATTTTCACCAGATCGGCCCCCTTCGTGCGACACAGCCGGGCGATTCCCTTCAGCTTCGTCGAGGGAGGGAGTTCCCTCGAAATCGTGGAACGAAACGATCAGCCGGCACCCGTACTTGCGGGCGAGCGTACGAATATATTCCAGATGCTCGTCGGGCGCTTCGATCTCTATATCGACATAACGCGCCCCTCTGCGGATCGCCGCCGCGAGCTGCTCGCGGGCGAACGCCTCGGAAGAGTTCGCAATCCGGCAGGTGGCAATCAGGTTCGGCCGAATCTCCACGAGCCGCTCGACCTCTTCGACCGAAAGACGGCAAAGGTCCGCCCGGAGTTCGGCCATTTCACACGATTCGAGGATCGCCCGGCAATCCCTGAAACTCTTTTCCTGTACGCTAACGCAGATCACGGGCGACCTCCTCCAACTGTTTTAACGGAATCGCACGATCCACCACCTCCCCCACCGCACGGGGCAGGATGAAATGAATGGCATCGCCTCCACCTTCTTATCTTTTTCCAACGCTTCCAGCAAAACACCGATAGCTATGGGCGACTGGGTGGGAAGCCCGACCTTCTTCAAATCCTCCGCCAGACCGACCGCCAGTCCCGCCGGGGCGAGTCCCAGCCGTTCGGATACCCCGGCAGCCAGCACCAGACCGATCGCCACGGCTTCGCCGTGCATGATCGGACAATTTTTCTCGATGGCGTGAGCGAAGGTATGCCCCAGATTCAGCAAGCGCCGCTCCCCCTTCTCGAAAGCATCCCGCTCCACTACGGCACACTTGTATAACGCCGTTTTGCGAATGATTTCGGTAAGCTCCTCCTGCCCGTACACACATTCGCCCCCGCAACAGGTTCCCGCTTTCCGCAAGTGGGCCTCCATCCGGGCGAAATAATCCACGGCCTTGCGATAGTATTCCGCATCGAACAGGATGAAAGTCTTCAGGACTTCGGCGATTCCGGCCCGGAACTCCCGGGGCGAAAGCGTCCGCAGCGCATCGGTGCAGATATAGATCCATTCAGGCTGGGTGATCGTACCGACCATATTCTTATAGGCATGGAAATTCACGCCGTTCTTACCCCCGATCGAAGCGTCCACCTGCGCCAGCAGCGTCGTAGGTACGAAACCGAACCGAATACCCCGTTTGTAAACCGACGCCGCGAAACCGCAGAGGTCGGTCGTGATGCCGCCGCCCACGCCCACGAGAAACGAGCTCCGGTCGGCTCCCCGCTCCAGCAACTGTTCGATAATATATTCTACCGTAGCGAAGGTTTAACCTTCTCGGAGGTCTGGATCGGAATGAGTTCATACCGTTCGAAAAGGCCGAAAAAGGGCTTCAGGTACTGTCGATAACGACGAAAACCCGTCGGCCCTGCGGAATCAAGGCATCCAAACCGCTGAAATCGGATGATATATGAAGATTGCTCACGTTTATTCGAATTGTTTGTCCCGACAAATTTAGGAATTTTATGCCCGAAATAAAAAAGCGAAAAAAATTTGTCATTTTCCGAAAAATGCGATACATTTGTCCCGTTAAATATCCTGGATGGATATTCGACGACAAAAACGAATATGCAACACGTTCAGTTTACATACTCCTATTATTATTACCTTTATTCGGGCCGAGTAAGGCGGGAGTTTGCGTGTTGTAAAGTTCGATCGACAGAATTACGAATTTAGATCATAGCTCCTGCCTTGAGGCGGGAGCTTTTTTGTTTTCAGTATGAAAAAACAACAACCTGCGGAGCTTGGCGGCTCCGAAGAAACGAAACCGGCAAAACCGACCGTCACCCCGGCCCGCCGGATGGAAAACGTCGAGGAGTACTACTTCTCCGTGAAACTGAAAGAGGTGGCCCGGATGAACGAATCCGGCACACGCGTCATCAACCTGAGGATCGGCAGCCCGGACCTGCCCCCGTCGCCGAAACCGTGCAGGCGCTCTGCCAGGCGGTAGCACGGCCCGACACGCACGGGTACCAACCTTACGTAGGTATTCCGGAACTGCGTGCGGAGTTCGCCCGGTGGTATAAGAGATGGTACGGCGTGGACCTGGACCCTGCCAACGAAATCCTGCCCCTGATCGGCAGCAAGGAGGGTGTGATGCACATTTCGCTGGCCTTCCTGAACGAAGGCGACGGGGTACTCATACCCAATCCGGGCTATCCGACCTACGCCTCGGTGTCGAAGCTCACCGGCGCCCGCATCCTGCCCTACGCCCTGAAAGAAGAGAACGACTGGCAGCCCGATTTCGAAGCGCTGGAGAAAATGGACCTGTCCGGTGTGAAACTGATGTGGTGCAACTACCCCAACATGCCTACGGGAGCCAACGGTTCGCGAGAGCTGTTCGAAAAACTCGTCGCCTTCGGCCGCAGGCACAACATCGTGATCTGCCACGATAACCCGTACAGCTTCATCCTGAACGACCGCCCGTTAAGTATTTTGAGCGTACCGGGAGCCAAAGAGATCTGCATCGAACTCAACTCCATGAGTAAAACCTTCAACATGCCCGGCTGGCGTATCGGAATGGTGGCGACCAATTCCCGGTTCCTGGAGTGGATCCTGCGCGTGAAGAGCAACATGGACTCCGGGATGTTCCGCCCGATGCAACTGGCCGCCGTCGAAGCGCTGAAAGCCCCCGACAGCTGGTACCAACGGATGAACGAGGTATATCGCCGCCGACGCGCACTGGCTGCCCGGATTCTGGAAACCCTCGGCTGCGATGTCCGCGACGACCAGGTGGGAATGTTCCTCTGGGGACGGGTGAACGATACCCTCGCGGCGCAACTCACGGCTGCCGGGGAGTGCCCGAACGGTGTCGGGGAAGCCATCTGCAACCGGGTGCTGTACCAGTCGCGAGTCTTCGTCACTCCGGGCTTCATCTTCGGCTCGGAAGGGCGGAACTACATCCGCATCTCGCTCTGCTGCAACGAGGAGATGTTGCAGGAGGCACTCGACCGGATCACGACGACCCGAACAAAACAGAATCAGTAAACAGAATATAAACAGACCGGATTCGCCGGTTACAGCCGGCGATCGCAAAATCAACAACGACAATGAAAATGGAAATAGAACCGCTCACTTTTCCGGGCGTGGATCCCAAACGTCCGATGATTATCGCAGGCCCTTGCAGCGCGGAGAGCCGTGAACAGGTACTCAAAACCGCCTCCGAACTGGCCGCCCGGGGCGTAAAGATCTTCCGGGCCGGTATCTGGAAACCCCGCACCAAGCCGGGCGGCTTCGAAGGCATCGGCGTCGAAGGCCTTCCTTGGATGAAGCAGGTCAAGCAGGAAACCGGCATGCTGGTAGCCACCGAGGTCGCCACCCCCGCTCATGTTTTCGAAGCCCTGAAAGCCGGCATCGACATCCTCTGGGTCGGTGCCCGCACTGTCACCAACCCCTTCGCCATGCAGGAGCTGGCCGACGCATTGAAAGGCGTGGATATCCCCATTCTGGTAAAAAACCCCGTCAATCCCGACCTGGAACTGTGGGTCGGCGCGATCGAACGGCTCTACAACGCCGGACTCCGACGGCTGGGCGTCATCCACCGGGGATTCAGCTCCTACGAGAAAAAAATCTACCGCAACGCTCCGCTCTGGCATATTCCGATCGAACTTCGCCGCAGATACCCCAACCTCACCATCTTCTGCGACCCGAGCCACATCGGCGGCAAACGCGAACTGGTAGCTCCCATCTCGCAGCAGGCGCTCGACCTGAACTTCGACGGACTTATCATCGAATCCCACTGCGATCCCCGACAGTGCGCTGAGCGATGCGGCGCAGCAGGTGACGCCCGAAGTGCTGGACTACACGCTGCAACTGCTCGTGGTGCGCGACAATGCCCAAACCACGGAGAACATCAGCATCCTGCGCCGCCAGATCGACGAGGTCGATGAGCAACTGTTGAGCCTCCTCGCCAAGCGGATGCACATCTCGCAGGAGATCGGCACCTACAAGAAGGAGCACAACATGCCCATCCTGCAAAACAAGCGTTACGATGAAATCCTGGACAAACGCGGCAAAATGGGGCAATCGCTCGACCTCGACCCGGAATTCATTTCGGAAATCATGAAGGCGATCCACGAAGAGTCGGTAAAGGTCCAGATGGAAATAATGAAATAACGACGTTCCCGATAAGCGAAGACAGCACCGAATTTATTCGGATTATGCCGTGCGAAGAAAACGAAGAAGCGATTCAATGTTTTCGGCAAACGGGGACGGAAGTTGCCGACGGCCTCTGCCGAGCGAAAAAACGAAGAATGAAATAGAACAATCCCCGGGCGGTCCCATGCCGCCCGGATCATCAAAAAACATAAACAAACCGATATATGCGCATACTGATTTTGGGAGCGGGAAAGATGGGCTCCTTTTTCACCGATCTGTTGAGTTTCAACCACGACGTAGCCGTCCTCGAAAAGACCTCGGCGAATGCGATTCATCTACAATGCCCAGCGCTTCACCTCGCCCGAAGAGATCGCCGACTTCCGGCCTGAACTGCTTATCAACTGCGTAACGCTGAACGCCACGCTCCAGGCATTCGAGGAGGTATTTCCCTATCTGCCGAAAGAGTGTATCATCTCCGACATCGCCTCGGTAAAGACCGGGTTGCAGGAATTTTATGAGAAATCGGGATTCCGGTACGTTTCGACCCACCCGATGTTCGGCCCCACGTTCGCCAACCTGGGCAACCTGCAAACCGAAAACGCCATCATCATCAAGGAGTCGGACCACATGGGCAAAATCTTCTTCAAGGACCTCTACGGTTCGCTGAAGCTCAACGTCTGCGAATACACCTTCGAGGGGCACGACGAAGTTGTGGCCTACTCCCTCTCGGTGCCGTTCGCCTCGACTCTCGTATTCGCCTCCATCATGAAGCACCAGGATGCCCCCGGCACCACCTTCAAGAAACACATGGCCATCGCCCGCGGACTGCTCTCCGAAGACGACTACCTGCTGACGGAAATCCTCTTCAACCCCAAGACGCCCGCACAGATCGACAACATCGTCGCCACGCTGACCCGCCTGTCGAAGATCATCGACAAAAAGGACAGCGGGGAGATGAAGCGGTTTCTGGACGGAGTCCGGAAAACCTGGAGTAAAAATCGTACTCCATAAAAAACGGCCGGTATGTTACCGGCCGTTTTTTCATATCGGGTCGATCCGCTAAAAACTCAACTTCACACCTGCCGTAAATCCGGCGCTGTACTGCGGAAACGTACTCCAGTCGTAAATCCGGCGGTTGCAAAGATTGTGACCTTCGGCGAATACCGTTACCCGCTTGGACGCGTACCAATCGACATTCAACCCCAGATCTACCGTATAGGGAATGCGCATATTCCCCACGATCCCGTCGTTCGGGAACCACGGAATCACTCGCGAAATATAGCGGTTGGACTGCAGGTCGAAAACGAGGCCGACCGAGAACTTACGATGATGATAGCGGGCCCGGATCGTACCCTCGAACTCCGGCAGGCCGATGCTCAAGGTCTGATGCTCGGTATAGGTCAGGCCCCGCCCGCCGATGGAGAACGTGAAATTGCTCACCGGACGGAACTCCAGCTCACCGTTGAGCGACATGACATTCAGCCGTCCCTGTACCAGACTGAACCCCTCATACCGGGTAGTCGGCGTATAGCAATACCAAAAGTTATGATTCTCGATGAAAGAATAGCCGACAAACAATCGGTAAATCAGCTTATCCTCGACGAGACGCCCGCTCACACCGACACGGACCGAATAGTCCACCGTATTGCGGGGCATCGGGTCCGTATAACGAGGCACGTAATAAAGATTGGTTTCCATAAGCTCCCGCATATCGTTGTGCTTCAGGGTTCCGTCCAACTCGACATAAGGTACGAAACCGCCGCCGCCCAGATCGAAACGCAAGTGAGCGTAGGGAATGAAATAATTCGCCGCATCGCGCCCCGCCACATCGTCCCGGTAGTAATCCAAACCGAACTCCATATCGACCGACCGGGCACGATAGGCATAACGGAACGCTCCCGAATAGGTCCGGTTGTAATAGTCAGAAGGAGCGGCCCAAACCGATTCGCCCTTGCGGTCGCCACCCCACCGGCCCTCGAATCCGGCCCGGAAGACGAGCGTATGGCGGCCGAAAACGTCGTCCAACGGCGGCATCTACCCCCAAATTCCACTCGTTTTCGTACGGATAATCCAACACCGGAACGACATTATCCTCCAGATAGAGTTTCGAATCCAGCGGATTCCACCAGTTGCCCGCCGTGACCTCGACATTGAAATTCGTCCGCGAGAGGTCGTTGAAATCGTCGCCGATCGTATCTTTCCCTGCAAATCGCCGATCACGCGGCGATTTCCGTTGTCGAAAGTCGGAAAGTCCGGATCGGGGAAAGGCCGTAACGGTCGATGATCCGGTTCCGGTAGCTCACCTCGCCCTCCAGCACATGACGCCCGATGTATTTCCCGGCGGCGACACCCACCCGATTGTCCATCCACAGGGCGCTATGGTCCCCGTCGGGCGTATAGGGAATCCGTCCGTACCGTCCGTCGTGGTTGATATAGCCCAACGCATAGCCGATGTCGGGATTCTGCGTCGATACATACAGATCGAGCGCCGAATTGAGCGGATAACCCGCTCCGGCCTTCAGGTAAAAAGGCAGCGGACGATCGAACTCCCAATAGGTGATCGTCGCAGGACGGATCGGGCGCGTGGCGAGCTGCGTTTCGAGCGTGAGCGGCGTGATCGAATAGTCGATTTCCGGCTGTATGGCCGCCGTATCGACCATATTGGGGCGCACGGCAAGTTTCGTCGCATGCTCCACGCTCGGCACATAGGCTTGGATACTTCGACACGCTTCTCGACCTGGGCGTTGAGCGCCCCGGGCACCGCAAGCATCCCGGCGATAAACATCAGGGACAGAATAGCTGATCGCTTCATATCGTTAATTGAGTTTCTTGATTTTCTCTTTCGCTTCCGCAACGATTCCGTCATCGGCAGGGGTGTAGCCGTCCACGATACTCTGGTAGGTCGCCCGGGCCTGGAACATGTCGCCCTTCTGCACATAAATATCGCCCAGCACAAGGAAGGACTTGGCCAGCCAGAAGGCATGAGGCGTTCCCTTGTCGGAGAAATCGAGCACCAGTTTTTCGGCACGAGCCGTATCGCCGGCCCGGAACGCGGACTCGATCACCCGGTAGGCCGACTCGGCTCCCTCGGGTGTTTTCACATTGGCGCTCAAAACCTTGTAGATCTTTTGCGCGGCAGCGGCATCTCCCCGGCGATCCCAGAATCCCGGCCTTCCGCAAACCGGGATGCTCGGCCATGCCTCGTCCTCCCGCAGCCGGTGTAGGATCGCCACATCGTCGGCCAGTG
>OKWF01000109.1_pt1 | contig 10883 bp, 13 predicted proteins | sample 1607031 | NCBI WGS metagenome assembly OKWF01 (sample SAMN04414079, study PRJEB24778) | human gut metagenome | material: faecal | host: Homo sapiens | reverse complement strand
CTTTCATTTTACCGAACATTTGGTTATTACCCTCGCTCGATGGACGAAGCCCTCGATTTCTATCATCGGGAGATTCAACCGGATGAGTCTAAAAAGACTCTCAGAGCACAACAGGTATTGCAGGATCCGTTTTCAAGAGATAGTTGTGAAATACAATACGTCCCCCTTTATGATTACGAAACAAAGAAACCTGTATCCTTCATTCTATTGAGTGCTGGTGTCGATGGCAAGATGGATAACGAAATAACACCGAGCGACACCCTGTATCTGAATAACTGGTGGGCAAAACTCGATGTATATAATTACGAAGAAGCTGTTTTGCTGCAAGACTATTGGATTAAATGGGAAGATCTGTGTCGTGCATATGGAGAAGATATAGAAACACTCTTTAAATATGAACCGCCTTATCCCGAACTTGCATTACATTTTACCATGAGAAACTATCTGTGGGGAAAGAAAGATTGGATCATACAATTGGGACTCTTAGAATAATATCTCCAGCATTTCCTTCAAATAAGAGCAACCCCTGCAACCAATATGGTTGCAGGGGTTGCTCTTCCGCAGAACCCGAATTCCGCTCCTTTTCAGATTTTCATTAGGTTATCATAATATAACTATTCCCGGCGACCGTTCGCATCACGCCCCCGTCCCGAAACACGTCATCATCGACCGGGACAAGGACGACAACGAATACTACACCCGTCTGTTCGCCAAAGAACAGTCCTACCGCTCGATGCTCCGTATCTTGGGTATTGACGGAAACGGATTCTCGGACCGAAAATTCCGGAATGTACGACACCGATACGAAAGCACCGGCTTCCTAAAGGGAAGCCGGTGCTATTTTAATGCCGGTTCTAATACAACCCCGTAAGCGGACCCAACTGCACGATCCAATCTTTCTTTCCCCACAGGTAATCCGTCATCCTGAACCGAGGAATATCGGGATAAGGAGGATATAATCAAGGGATTCAACCTCACCGAATACGTTCGATGTTTCATCCCATCTCTCACAAAAATCCTGCAAGAGAATTGCCTCTTCATAATTATACACGTCGAGCTTTGCCCACCAGTTATTCAGGTACAGGGTATCGCTCGGTGCTATTTCGTTATCCATCTTGCCATCGACACCGGCACTTAAAAAAATGAAGGATACCGGAACCTTTTTATAATAATCATAAAGAGGAATATACAAAAACTCACCTCCGTCCCTGGCAAACGGATCCGTCAGAAATTGCTGGCTCTTAAATCTTTTTTCGCCATATTAGGCCAATAAGTTTGCTGATAAAAATCGACGGCTTCATCCATCGAACGGGGATAATACCCGAATGAATTATAATACTCTAATGGCAGTCGTTGATAAGTCGGCCACATAAAGTAATCCCTAATACTTTCTGCCGTCTCGACATACTTGCCACTCAAATAACGCCACAACACCAAACTGCTCAAAGACAGGATAACTACCAATGACAAAATTGTCAAGATCAATCTTTTTCGTTTCATTTCGAAAGAAAATCAAATCCGGTTGAAATACAAAAATCGTAATTTCAAATTTTTTCGCAGTTCTTTATTTCGATACGAATTCGTTCACCTCACTCCGTACAGATTATCACCCATCTTCGTTTTTACCTTTCGACCTACAATCGTTACCACTTCGAAACCCGCCATGTACTTTCTCATCATACAATGCAACCATTCGGGCATCGGAGAAGTATCCGATTTTATCTTCAGGAAATTCTTTTTTTTAATCGATGAGCAATACGGATTCCTTCATCGTCCAATTCGACGATTTTATCCCGATCGGGAAATCCCTTTATGAACTCCTTCCAATATTGCTCCAACCACACATCGATCCGTTTCGAAAGATCCGGACTTATGCCGACTTCATCGTGCTCCAAGTAACCTCCATTGGCCGCATCCCGAATGCCCGTTCCATCGAAGTATCCATCCACCGTTAAATAACCGCATAACAAACAAATAAAATAATCGGCAACCATCTCGCTAATCGTCGAATCGCATGCGACAAAAAAGGACCGGGCAGCGACACGCTCTTTATATCACTCAAAATTCGGAAGCAGCCGAAACAATACCAGCCAAACAAAAAAAATACCTGTAATTATTATAAGACATATTCTCAACACACGGTTATTTTTAGGCGAAATCTTTATTTTCCGATAGCATATCAAACTTACAGCCACATACAAAATCAAACCAAGTATGCCATTTGCTATGAATATTAAATATACGCCCAACGGATCTCCCCACTCGAATACACCCGTCAAGAAATACCATACGATATTCGCAGCATAAAGAAATACGACGCTACTGACCGCAAGTTCAACTTTTTTATTTCTAATACTATTCTCTGGCTTCATTTTCAAAAGATAATTACGTTTTCCGAATAAAACCCTTAAAATCAGTACAGATCAACAGTTATTCACCAAATTCCAAAATTCTATACATCAACCACTTACAACATGAAGCCCAAATATTTACTTATAAGGACAACAGCCATTATAATCAAACATATTTTCAATGTACGACTATCTTTAAATGAAAGATTCGTTCTTAAATAAATAAACAGGCTTATTGCGATATAGGACATAAAACAAAGTACAGCAACGGTATCACTTATCAAAAAAAGAGTAAGATAGCTACCCATAATTAGACAGTAGATAGTTCCGATTGTACTAAATACATACAATAATGTAATACCGCAAACGGCGGCTTCAATTTTTCTCATAGCTTTTTCGATGTGTTTTCTTTCATTTCATCCCAAGCGAATACATAAAAACCGTCACAACGTCCGCTCAACATATTCAGGGATATTGGAATACGAATCATTACGGGAAAGACATAAAAATACACTCATTAAGTATCTATCAACCACCTGCTGCTAAACGTCCTCTCCCTGTCAGGAAGCCGCAGGAAAGCATCTGCCCCACCCATTGACATCTTCGGGGACAAGGAAAGAACAAATCCGCCCTTAACGCAACGATCCGGCCATACAAACACGTAATACTTCCACAGGGGCCGGGAGGGGGGGGGAATTTACAATACCCCCGCAACCGCAAAGCTTTCAGCAGGAAGCGCTACGATTCGGATTAAACAAAAATAGTGAAAACCGAGAAAAAACGAAAACTTGTTCCCAGTTTTCCGAATCGCATCCTATTTAAGACTATGTCAAAGATAGTGAGCAGTGAGAAATCGTGCGGGCTTGCACGCAGAGATTGCCGAATCGTATCCTACCTCTCCAAGATAGCGAAAGCCGAAAAGAAAACGGGAGCTTGCTCACAGTTTTCCAGGTGCATTCTACCTTCTACAAAGCTAGGAAATAAATTGAAAAACTCGCCTGGTGCCATCGGCAAAAGATCAATTACCCAGGTCGGCTTCGGAAATCATATTATTCAGCAGAGCATAGACCGTGAGACCGGCGATGGTCTTGATGCCCGTCTTGCGGGTGATGTTCTTGCGGTGGGAAATAACCGTATGGATCGATATGAAATACTGGTCGGCGATCTCCCGGTTAGTCAGGCCCCGGGCGACGGCAACGAGGATCTCGCGCTCGCGCTCCGAAAGCTCATAGCCTTCAGGCTGTGCCGTCGTACGCGTCTGCTCGAGAGCCTGCCGAAGTTTGTGATGCACCCGTCCCGGTGAGTCGTAAAGATTGATTACTCCGTCGAACTCGTGCAGCAGCTCATCGTCCACAGCTCCGTGACAGAGAGCGATAATCGGAACGTCCTGCAACATCGGAAAGGCGTTTCGTATCGGAGTGCGGCGCATCACGGGAAACAGCGCGGGATTGATCAGCACCAGGTCGGGTCCGTCGTCGCCACCCGTTCGAAACAGGTCGCCGGGTCGCCGGTAGTCTCGGCATCGAGGGCCCTGAATTCGGAAAACCGTCCAACATGTCCGAATACCGGCCCCCACGATTGCGGAAGGCTCGATAATCAACACTTTATAAATACGACCGTTATCCATTTTTCTCCAATTTTTTCGACCAACGGAATCAAGATCTGATTCTCGATGACGGTATGTCGGCTGAGGTCCTCCTCGAAGCGGAAAATATCGGAGAGCACTTCGTAGCGCAGCTTGGCGGAACAATTTTCAGGAAGGTACTTGATAATGATATTCTTCAGATCGCACAGCTTCCCGTCGATATCGCTATGATTATCTTCGAAACAGAGGATATTGTAACCGTCCACCCGACGTTTTTCGAGCAGAGCCTGCACGTAAGGAAACACGGTTCGCTCCTCGTAATCGAAATGATTATCCACTTCCCGGCGGTAATCGGCGAAAAACGTACTCAAGATTTTACTGTGTACTCCGTCGCAAGTCGCTGTCATCGCGGCCATCTTCGCATCCAGATGCGGAAGAGTAACCTCCAGATAATACAGATGCGAAGTATGCAGGTAATCGAGGACACCGCCCAAATCGTCCGAAGTCAGTTGCTCATAAGGCAGAACCGGGACCTCCGACGAATAAATTCGGCAAATCATCAGAAAAAGCTCCGCCGAAATTCCGCGTTGGCGACAGACTTCGCCGACACTCGACTCGCCGAAGCCGAGGGGAATACCCATGCGGGCAAGCACCACGAGCAACTCGTAGTTGGACTCGACCAGGTCGGCCAGCTTCATACCCGGCGAAAAGAGGAGACGCCCCCGCTCCGTATTATCGAAAGAATGTTCCGTCTGTTTCATAATGCAAGGATTATGTTACAAAGATAGTGAAAGCCGAGAGAAAACGGGAACTTGTTCCCTGTTTTCCGAGGCGCATCCTATCTTCTGCAAAGATATGCAAATTCGGACACACCGCCGAATCCCCATATATTGGTATATCGATTACCGCAGCCCCTATTTATTATAAGTACGATATCGGAATCGGGGCATCCGCGATTTTCAACCTGTTGTGTTCGAACCACTTCATAAAATCATTGAATTTCTGCCGGTTGTCGCTGACCCACAAGCCGAATGCAGTCTTATTCCCTTCCCGGAGCACCCAATAGTTGTAGGCTTCCAGATGACCGCATCCCGCACCGAACGCAGATATTCCAAAAAAGGAACGACGATTTGATTGTCATACTTCAGCACCGTATTCGCCCCTTCGTCCAACTTCTTCAGGCCTTCGTCGATCCACCGGCTCCGGATCCGGTTCAGGGATTCCAGATCGACGGACCGTTCGCCCCCGGCCGCAGCCTGCATCGCCGCCTCGTACACGGCACCGTAAGGCTCCCGCACATCCCCGGCCAGAAGCATATCGATCGTTATGGCGATCGGACGGTTCTCGTAAAAATCGACCGACACGGAATCGGTGGAAAAAACGATGCCAGTTTTATAGTTACGGAACAAAAGCTCGCTCATCTCCTTATTCCGGTCGCCGCTGGGTAGCAGGTTCATCATTATCTCGCCATAAATCTGGCTCCAGACCTTGCTGGTGGAATAAGCATAAAACTGGGCCGCCCGGTAATAGTTCGACGGGAACATCGGAGCTACGCTGATGCCTTTTTCGAAAGAAGCGACCGCTTCGTCGTAATGCCCCTGCATTCCCGAAACGACCCCCTGCTCCAGATAAAGAGCGCCCGAATCGGGAAAGCGTTTGAGCCCCTGCGCATAAACTTTCAAGGCTTTTTTCGGATTCTTCAGATAATCGTAGCAATTTCCGACCAACTGATAAACCAGATCGTTGCAATCCTCGTACTTATAAAGTGTTTTGGCGAGTTTGATCGCTTTCTGATAATCCCGTTTGACCATATAGGCGTAAGCCATCTCGTACGTCAAAGGCCAATAGTCCGGATCGAGTGTCAGTGCCTGCCGGAGCAACACGATACCCTGATCGGGATCACCGTTATCCATCAATTCAATAGCCTGCCGCTGCAATGCGAGCACCTGCTCGCGGTTGTTCTGTCCGAATGACAGTTGTGTGCCGAACAGACAAAACAACGCCCATAGCAATATTCCAAAAAAGTCTTTTCATGACAACAAAAAAGTTTAATTTTCGATGAATGAAGTTACGATTATTTTTGGAAAAACACCCCTTCGACAAACAAAATTACCCTTTCGCACCGAATTACCGGCACGAAGGGTATATTTACACGATACGAAACGGAGGTTATTTCCCCTTACGGGCGATCACGGCATCGATGCAGGCCCGGATTTTCGGTGCAGGGTCCTCCCACGTATCGGGCTTGATGACCTTGCCGTCCTTGGGATTGTAGTGCGGCTTGCCGTCGGGCCACAACTTGGCCATGTTAGCCTGCTGAACGATTTCGAACAGTTCGTCCGGCTCGAGTCCCATCTCGACCATCGTACCCAGCGCGAAGTACATCAGGTCGATCATCGCGTCGGCCTGCTCGTAGATATCCTCGGCGACCAGAAATTCAGCAACCTCCTCGTTCATCCATTTCGCCCGGCTGAGCGAGCGTTTTTTATCCAGCATACGGGGTGCATCCGGACACGGATGACCGAACTTTTCGTGAAATTCACGCACGTCGTTCCACTCTTTCTTCATAACACTCAAAATTCTAAAACAGCCATAAAGGTACGAATTAATTTTCACAAGACACGTCCCGGCAGGAGTTTCGAACCTCTTTTTTCCGGGTGCCTTTTGGCAAAAGAGCGGAATGCCCGCATTTTCGATCGTACAAACATCGACCGAAAACCACGAACACCTTTTTTTGTATCTTTTTACAAAACGAGAATATGATCCGAACAGCCTCGGACAACCGACGGTCAAAAGGACGAAACAGAAGATATCTGTGAACTCTGCTCTCAAGAAAAAAGTCGGCTTCGGCAACGACGTTTGGTTTACCGTCCGCACTTCACTTTTCTGGAAAAATAGGATACGGTTCGGCATAGCTCAAACGACGCTCGGAGGGGGAGGGCAGCTACGCTTACGTATAATGCCCTGCAAGGAGGCGCAAAAGGGACTTGAACAAATTTGGTTCTGTCCTTGTCTTTTACTATCTTTGACATAGCCTTGGATAGGAGGCACCTCGGAAAACCGGGAACAAGTTCCCGTTTTCTCTCAACTTTTCCTATCTTTGCAAAAAATCGGATGCGTGGCCCGGACAAGTTCAGACAGATTTGGCTTACCGTTCGCCTTCCACTATTTTTGCAGAAAGATAAATTGGCCGGACAGACGATTGCTGCCGCCGCCTGCGAAACGATCGGATCGAACCCGGGAACACCCTCGCCGTACCTCTTTTGCTACCGCTTGTCATGCAGATCAACAAGGCACAATTCGTATGCAGCTCCGAGCGTCTTTCGCAACTGCCGAAAGACTCGCTCCCGGAGTTCGCCTTCATCGGCCGCAGCAACGTCGGCAAGTCGTCGATGGTCAATATGCTCACAGGTCGCAGCGGCCTGGCCAAAGTTTCCGGCACCCCGGGCAAGACACGGCTTATCAACCATTTCCGCATCAACGACAGTTGGTATCTGGTCGATCTGCCCGGTTACGGTTACGCCCGCACATCGAAAACCCAACGCGACGAGTTCGCCAAAATCATCACCGATACGTACTCCGATGTGAACGGATGCACTTCCTGTTCGTGCTGGTCGATTCCCGACTGGAGCCCCAGAAGATCGACCTGCGCTTTATCGAAATGCTCGGCCGGGAGGGTATCCCTTTCGGCATCGTCTTTACCAAAACGACAAACTGTCGGCCGCACAGCTCGCACGCAGCGTCGAACGCTACAAACAAGTGCTCGGTGAACAGTGGGAGGAGTTGCCTCCGATGTTCCGCTCCTCGAGCGAAAAACGGACGGGCCGCGAAGAGATCCTGGACTTCATCGGCAAATGTTTAACAGAATGTTAAAAAAAGATTTTAGAAATACCCGATAATTCGGTCTTTACATCCTATCTTTGCACCATTCAAAAACACAATCACATACTATGGCTATCCACAAAATCAAATTCTTCGCAGGCAGGGGCTCGCGGTACCTCGCGGAGAAAATCGTCGCAAGCTACGGCACCACGCTCGGAAACTCGGAGGTGCAACAGTTCAGCGACGGAGAGTTCCAGCCCTGCTTCAACGAGTCGATCCGCGGCTGCACCGTGTTCATCATCCAATCGACCTTCCCGCCGCTGGACAACCTGATGGAACTCCTTATGATGATCGATGCCGCACGCCGCGCATCGGCCTACAAGGTGATCGCCGTGATGCCCTACTTCGGCTGGGCGCGTCAGGACCGCAAAGACCGTCCCCGCGTACCGATCGCGCGAAACTGGTAGCCAACATGCTCGTCGCGGCAGGCGTGGACCGCATTATGACCATGGACCTGCATGCGGACCAGATCCAGGGCTTCTTCGACGTACCGGTGGATGCACTCTATGCCAGCGGCATCTTCGTACCGTACATCAAGAGCCTGAACATCGAGGACCTCTCGATCGCGGCACCCGACATGGGCGGCGCCAAACGGGCCAACACCTATGCCAAGCACCTGAGCGCCCCGATCATCATCTCGCACAAGGAGCGTGCGAAAGCCAATGTCGTGGGTAAAATGACGGCCATCGGCGACGTGAAGGGTCGCAACGTAATCATCGTGGACGATATGATCGATACGGCCGGCACGATCTGCATGGCAGCCGATATGCTAATGGAAAAAGGTGCCAAGAGCGTCCGGGCAGCCATCACCCACCCGATCCTTTCGGGGCAGGCTTACGAAAAAATCAATGCCAGTGCCTTGCAGGAGGTGATCGTCACGGACACCATACCGCTCAACCCGGAAAAGGACCTGAGCAAATTCAAGGTGATGACCGTAGCGGACATCTTCGCCAACGTCATCGAGCGCGTACACAACTACAAGGAGATTTCGTCGATTTTCTTCAAGTAGGAGGAGTTTACAATACGACAAAGGGGATGCTCGAAAAAGCATCCCCTTTGTCGTATTTAATGTTTCGCTATCCGGTGCATCTCACAAAAGCAACAACAGTCCGACCGCCAACGCCGCAAAAATACAGAAACAAAAGCGTATAATGCGATTATTGCAGAAAGACACCTTCCACAAGAAATAAAACCCAGCGCAACATAAAAGATATAACCCCAGTAAAACCAAAGAAACAATCCCGCAATACACCACGTAAACCAGCCCGTTTCCGCCTGCCCCATCGCATATCATACCAACAAAAAATACGATTATGTCGAGCAGTAGCAACCCGGTCAGTACAAGGGTTGTTATTTCTGCAATTCTGTTTTTTTCATTTTGCTCCGTCATTTCAGCGGCGAATCCGGTTCCCGGGCCATAACCATATAGAACATACGGTCGAGGAAGCCAGGGGCGAATTTCTTGATAAAGTGTGTAGCACGCCCCTCAGCCTCCATCAGGCAAAGGCGTTTGCGCTTTTCGATTCCCCGAATAACGATACGGGCGACCTGTTCGGGCGTCATCATCTTCGCCTCGTCGCGCGGTGTCTCGCCCTGGCTCGAACCGTCGGCCGTGAGCGCCGAAAAGCGGACATTCGAAGCCGTGAACCCCGGGCAGGCGACCATCACGTGCAACCCCTTCTTCAGGTTTTCGATCCGCACGGTTTCCAGAAATCCCGTCATCGCATATTTCGAAGCCGAATAGCCCGTACGCCCCGGCAGGCCGTGCAAACCGGCCACCGACGAGATGCCGACCAGCGACCCGTGCGAAGCCTGCAAGTACGGCAACGCGTATTTGGTACAATAGACCGTGCCCCAGAAATTAACGTCCATCAGACGGTGCAGCACCTCCAGATCCACGTCATCGAACAGTGCCCGCATCGAAAGGCCCGCATTGCAGATGAGCACATCCACCCCGCCGTACTCCCCGACGGCCGTGTCGATCAGATTGCGGCACTCCTCCGGCTTGGTCACATCCACCGCGCAGTAGGTCGCTTCGCCGCCTTTGGATCGGATATCTCCGACGATGAGCTGCAATTTTTGCAGGCTCCGGGCGCCGAGCACCACGTTGGCACCCTGCACCGCACATTCGCGGGCCAATGCCTCGCCGATCCCCGACGAAGCTCCGGTGACCACGACGGTCTTTCCTTTCAAACCTTTCATCCTATCAATCGTTTACATTTATTTCCAATCCGTCGTAAGCCAAATATACCCCTTCGGGCAACAACGCGGAACGCTCGGCGTAAAGACCCATTTCATGCGACATATGCGTCAGATACGCCCGGCGGGGCGCCACACGGCGAATCAGCGCCAATGCTTCGTCCAGTGAAAAATGCGAATCATGGGGCTGGGGCCGGAGCGCATTGACCACCAGCACTTCGACACCGTACAGCTTCCGCTCTTCGGCCGGGGCAATGGTCTTGAAATCCGTAAGGTAGGCCAGTTCGCCGAACCGGAACCCCGTCACCTCGAATCGGGGCGAATGGTGTCCCGACACGGGAATCACCTCCTTATCCTTGACGCAAAAAGGAACGGCAGGATCTATTTCGCGCAGCTCGATTTCGGGCACCCCCCGATACTTGTCCACACTGAAGGCATAGTCGAAGTCCTTGCGGACGCATTTGAGCGTCTGCCGTGTTCCGAATACGTCGATCCGATAGATCGTGGGATAATCGACGAAATTGAAGGCCCGCACGTCGTCCAATCCTCCGATATGGTCTTTGTGTTCGTGCGTCAGCAGAATCGCGTCGATATGCCGGACCCCGGTCCGGAGCATCTGGTAACGGAAATCGGGCCCGGCGTCGATCACCAGCCGTATGTCGTCCCACTCGAGCATGGCCGAAGTCCGCAGACGGTTATCGCGGGGATCTTTCGAGGTGCAGACGGCACACCGGCAGCCGATCACCGGCACTCCCTGAGAAGTTCCCGAGCCAAGAATTATAAGTTTCATACCCATCGCAAAAAAACGTCGGAGTTTCTGTTTTTCCCGGCGACGGGAACAAAACCAAAAAAAAAACACCGCAGAA